>Ga0075152_10002061_pt1 | contig 14367 bp, 16 predicted proteins | sample JI61114C2DNA_FD_70964 | JGI IMG/M metagenome (GOLD analysis project Ga0075152, IMG submission 70964) | Wastewater effluent complex algal communities from Wisconsin, to seasonally profile nutrient transformation and Carbon sequestration -... | ecosystem: Engineered > WWTP > Effluent > Algae...
GTTGTTGTAAATTTTGAGTTGGAAAGAGAAATTTTGGGTTTTGGCGAAAGTATGAAAGTATTATCACCACGCATTCTAGCACAAAAAATAAAAAAACGAATTCAAACAGCGAATGAATTATATAGTGTGTAAAATAGAATTCGTAACTTGTTTGACGATTTGACTATTGAATAATTGTTAATTACCACTTTTTACTAAAATGGATTACAAACAACGTTTTTCCGACCGTGTAGAAAACTACATAAAATACCGACCTGGTTATCCAGATGAAATTATTCCAACTTTACAGCTCGAAATTGGATTAATGGCTGATGATATAATTGCTGATATTGGTTCAGGAACAGGTCTTTCTGCCAAATTATTTTTAGAAAATGGTAATACCGTTTACGGCGTAGAACCAAACGAGCCCATGCGCAAAGCTGCTGAAGGTTTGCTCGGCGAATATGAAAATTTCTATAGCATTCATGGAAGTTCCGAATCAACTAATTTAAAAGATAATTCAATTGATTTGATTGTTTGCGCGCAGGCATTTCACTGGTTTGATAGACAAAAAACAAAACAAGAATTTCATCGCATTGCCAACAACGGCGCGCATTTGTGTTTGATATGGAACGACCGAAAAGAAACCGAACCATTTCAAAAAGATTATGAAAAACTCATTCAGGAATTTGCCATTGATTACAACGAAATTTCGCATCGCAATATCTCACAAGATATTATAGAAGATTTTTATTCGCCAAACAAATTCAAGAAATTTATCTTAAACTACGAGCAACATTTTGATTTAGATGGCTTAATTGGTCGAATTATTTCGTCTTCGTATATGCCAAATCAAAACGATGTGAATTTTCCACAGTTAAAAAGTGCTATCGTTAGTCTTTTTGATAAGTATAAACAAAACGAAATTGTTACATTTGCCTACAATACAATAATTTTTCTTGGAAAAATTAAGTAAATAGTAAAATAGTAAGCAGTATGCAATATTTGACATTTTGAAAACTGCCTACTGCCTACTAATCTAATTAATACTAAATACTAAAAATATGAGTTACATTGTTTCCGTACACGCACGACAAATTCTGGATTCTCGTGGAAATCCAACCGTAGAAGCTGACGTTATCACCGAAAATGGTTTTATTGGCAGAGCCGCAGTTCCATCAGGCGCATCTACTGGTACACATGAAGCTGTAGAATTACGCGATGGTGGAAAACCTTATTTAGGCAAAGGCGTTTTAAAAGCAGTAGCAAATGTAAACACGCATATTGCAGAAGCATTAGTAGGCGAAAACGTGTTGAACCAACGCGAAATAGATGCCATTTTATTACAATTAGATGGAACAGAAAACAAGAAAAAATTAGGTGCAAACGCCATTTTAGCTGTTTCTTTAGCAGCAGCAAAAGCAGGTGCACAAGCTGCAGGTTTGCCATTATATAGATATGTTGGTGGAACAAACGCACGCACCTTGCCTATTCCATTAATGAATATTTTAAATGGTGGCGCACATGCTGATAACAAAATAGACTTTCAGGAATTTATGATTGTTCCAGTTGGTGCTGATACTTTTTCGGATGGTTTGCGAATTGGCGTAGAGATTTTTCACACCTTGAAAAAAGTCTTAAAAGCAAAAGGATACTCAACAAATGTTGGTGACGAAGGTGGTTTTGCACCGGAAATTAAATCGAACGAAGAAGCAATTGAAACCGTATTAAAAGCAATTGAAACGGCTGGCTACAAACCAGGCGAACAAGTAAAAATTGCCATGGATGCTGCTGCTTCTGAATTTTACGATGCGAAAAAGAAAAAATACATTTTTCATAAATCAGATAATAAAATATTGACTTCTGAAGAAATGGTAGATTATTGGGCAAAATGGGTCAAAAAATATCCAATTGTTTCTATTGAAGATGGTTTGGCAGAAGATGACTGGAAAGGTTGGAAATTATTGACGGAAAGTGTTGGTTCAAAATGCCAATTAGTTGGTGATGATTTATTTGTAACGAATGTAAAACGCTTACAAGAAGGCATCGATAAAAACATTGCAAATTCTATTTTAGTAAAAGTAAACCAAATTGGTTCATTAACAGAAACTATTGATACCGTTGATTTGGCACACAGAAATAAATACACTTCTGTGATGAGTCACAGAAGCGGCGAAACCGAAGACAGTACGATTGCTGATTTAGCAGTTGCTTTAAATTGCGGTCAAATCAAAACTGGTTCTGCATCGCGCAGCGACAGAATGGCAAAATACAACCAGCTTTTACGTATTGAAGAGCAACTTGGAGAAGAAGCATTTTATCCTGGAAAAGGGTATCGGTTTTTTTAAAACAACTGAAAGAAAACTTTTAAAATGCGCTCTAAACTAATATTGTTATCATTTATTCTAATTATAACTCAAAATATTTTTGGCAATGAAACTGCAAAAAAATGGTACTTGTTACACAAACAAGCTACAAAAACAAATTATTTAGATACAGAAAAAGAGTTTGAGAAAATAATAAAGAGAAATAAAAATAATGAATATGCTTTTTATGAAAGAGCGTTATTTTATTATAAATTTCATAAAGATTCATTATCTCATTTAGATATCTCTAAAGCAATTGAATTGAATCCAAGTAAACAATTATTTTATTTATTTAGAGCTTTCGTACTAACTGAATTTGGAAAAAGCGAACAAGCTATTAACGATATTAATAAATTAGATAAAACAGACTTTGAAACAAATTATTTATATGGTAAATATTTTCTTTCTATCGACAGTTTAGAATTGGCATTTGAATATTTTAATCAAGCAATAAAGATTATTGAACAAAATCACGCACCTTTATTTATTACTATAGATAATTGTTATAGAAATAGAGGAAAATTGTATTATGCTATGAAGCAATATGAAAATGCAATACAAGATTATACAATTGCACTTTCAAAATCACCAGATAAAAAAAAGGATAATCTTTATATGCATCGAGCCAATGTTTATTTGGCTGTTAATGATAAAGAAAAATCATTAATAGATATTGGAAGTGCATTTGCTTTAAATCCAGATAGTTTAACACTTGGTTATTTATATGCATTAAAAGGTGATAAAGAAAATACAGAAAAAATAATTAATACTTTTTTATCTAAAGACTTAAATCAATCTTGTTGTAAAAGTGGCAATAGGTTTTATAACATAGCATGCTTTTATTCCATTCTAAACAACAAAGAAAAAGCATTAGAAAGCTTAGAAAAATCGTTGCAATTAGGTTACAATAATTTTAATTGGATTCAAGTAGATTATGATATGAAAAACATCAAAAATCTTCCAGAATTTACTCAACTTATTCTAAAATATCAAACCAAATAAATACTTTTGCTCTTGTAGCTTGAAAAAAAACGTTAGCATTATTCAGTATAAATTTTTATTTTTAATCAATGGAAACGTACATCATCAAACCAAAAAATCAAAAAGATGCCGAAATTGCAGAAGCTGTGATGAAGAAAATGCGCATTCCTATTGAAAAGATAAATTCAACAATTGAACAAGAAGAACTAATTCCAATCGAAGATTTTTTTAAAGATTTAAATAATCGATTGAAAAAAAATTATTCAAAAAAGGCGAATGCAAGTTCTATTTAGCAAGAAAGCAAACAAATCCATTTTATCTTTAGAAAAATATTTAACGGAAGAAATACAGATGCCGTTAACTGCATTTAGATATTCAAATAAGATGGAAACATTTGGAAAATCAATTGCAAAAAATCCATTAGGTTATAAAGTTTGTGTTCGTCCAAAATGGAATCTAAAAAATTATCACTGTGCGACATTCGACAAAAATGGATTTTTGTTTATGAAATTCGTCAAGATAAAATCATTATTCGCGAATTAGTTTTAGGAAAATTATTAAAATAAAATAAACAAACTCAAAAAAATGGACATTACATTAGAACAAGCAGAAAAAATTCTTGCAGCAGCAAAAGCAAAATCAACAGAATTAGGATTGAGAATGAACATCGCCATCGTAGATGCAGGTGCCAACTTAAAAGCATTTGCTCGTCAAGATAACGCATGGTTAGGCAGCATTGACATTTCCATAAAAAAAGCAAAAACCGCACGCTTTTTTGATTTTCCAACTGGTGTAATTGGCTCACTTTCACAACCAGGTGGCTCATTATTTGGCATCGAACATTCAAACGGTGGTTTGATTTCTTTTCCAGGTGGCTTGCCAATAAAAGTTGGTGATGTTGTCATTGGTGGCATCGGTGTTTCAGGATCCACAGTTGAAAATGATCATGCAGTTGCAGAAGCCGGTTTAGCAGCTTTATAAATCTAATAAAAACATAAAAAGGTCGAACATTTTATTGTTCGACCTTTTTATTATAATATTCTATTCACTAATTTTCCGCTATCGAATTTTTCTCTACCTTATTCACTATTGGTTTTAGAGTTTTCAGATATGCAAACATAGCACTCAAATCACTGCTATCCATACCAGCATACATGCTCCAAGGCATTATTGACTGATAATCTTTCGGCGATTTATAATCTTGCAATTTTGATCTGTCTGAAAACGATTTAAATTTATTGACAAACGTGGTTTCTGTCCAATATCCAATTCCTGTTTCATTATCAGGTGTAATATTTGCAGCCACAATTTTTTTGCCTCGCGGAAAAATAAATTCTCGGCCACCAGCAAAATCCATACCTTCAATAGGTTTTCCTTTATTTACATTTGTATGACACTCAGAACAACCTGCAGCATTTACTAAATATTTACCGTAATCAATTACATTATCTTTAGATGGCAAAGTAGTAAAAGATGCTTTTTGTGGAATCGTATTAATAATAAAATTCATTGGAAAATCTGGTTTTGAAGCAGGTGCATCATATTTTATTGGCTTCAATGTTCTGAGAAAAGCGATAATGGATTTAATATCTTCTTTATCCATCGTACCATATTTGTGATATGGCATCACTGGAAATAAGGCAACACCATTTTTATCAACACCACAAGTAAAAGCACGCATAATTTCGCCATCTGTCCAGTTTTTTAAATTATAAGGTGTAATATTTTTTGCATAAAAAGTGCCTGGAAACCCAAATTCTTTAGTAAAAACATCACCACCTTTTCCTTCTGTGCCTGCAATTGGTGGTCCGGAAAATTTGGTCCAATCTCTTTGCGCATGACAATCCATACAAACACAAACATGAAACGCAAGGTATTCGCCACGCTTTATCATGTCTGGTGTTGCTTCAAATTTTAAGTCTTCAGCTTTGCCTACATTTGGAAGTGCTAGCTTCACATAAGCCAATCCTGTTGCAATAACAATAACTAAAACTGCAACGATTCGTTTAATCCATTTTGCCATAACTTTATGATATTACATAAAGTTATAATGTGTTTTTTAAAAAAACAACTTCCGAAAAAAAATTAATATTGAAAAACTAGTGGATTGAGCATAAACCAGCACTTTCGATTCCTAATGAAATATTCATTAATCAGCAAAAAAATAGTTTATCTTTGCACCGTGAAATTGAACTTTTTGTACAATTTCTTTTTAAAGTATAAAAACAAACAAATGAAAAACGTATCACTCATTTTAAATGCCATTTTATTTTTACTGGTTGGAGTATTATTCTATTTGCATTTTGGTTCTAAAAAATCAAATAATCAACCTCAAGTCATTCAAACTGATGGCAAATCTGTAACAGTTCCGCAAATTGCTTATGTTGATATAGATTCTTTACAAACCAGATATGCATTTTTCAAAAAAGGTGTTGCAGAGCTTGAAGCATCTCAAGCAGCTGCTGAAAGTGAATTAGGTAGAAAAGCATCGGTATTTCAGGCAGAATATCAAAAATTTATGCAACAAGCGCAAGCACAAACCTTAACTGAAGAACAAGGTGCAGCTATGCAAGAAAAACTAGCTATCAAAAAACAAGAAATTGACGCAAGAACACAACAATTACAAGAAAAATTTGCTTTAGATTCTGAAAAATTCAATGAAGAATTTAAACAAAAAGTAGTTGATTATTTAATAAAATATAATGCAAGCGGAAAATACACCTATATTTTACCTTACATGCGTAGTGCAATTAATTTATTGTATGTAAATCAGGCAAATAATATTACGGATGAAGTAATAAAAGGCATGAATACAGAATATGTAAACGAGAAAAAATAATCAAAATTCCATTTTAAGTTTTGAAAAGTTCAAGTAATATGCTTGAACTTTTTTATTTTTAGAAAGTACGTTGTATATTGTACTATCCATGGAAATAAACGCTGCAGCTGAAAAGCAAGCTATCTTAAAAGATTATCGCCAATTATTGCGACTCGCACAACCACGCATGGAAGTTGGTGATGACAAACGCATCAGGCACGCGTTTGAAATGGCTGTAGAAGCGCATAAAAATATGCGTCGTAAAAGTGGCGAACCGTATATACATCATCCAATTGCTGTTGCTAAAATTGTTGCAGAAGATATGGGTTTGGGTACTACTTCGGTAATTTGTGCGTTGCTACACGACACCGTTGAAGACACCGAAATTTCACTAGAAGATATTAAAAAAGAGTTTGGTGCCACTGCTGCAAAAATCATTGATGGTCTTACTAAAATCAGTAAAATATCGCATCAAACAGAATCTATACAAGCAGAAAATTATCGCAAAATCTTATTGACGTTAAGTGATGATATTCGTGTAATTCTGATAAAAATTGCAGATCGTTTGCACAACATGCGAACATTGGATGGTCAAAGTAGAAAGAACCAATTAAAGATCGCTTCGGAAACGATTTATTTATACGCACCACTTTCACATCGTTTAGGTTTATATTCTATCAAAGGTGAGTTGGAAGATTTGGCAATGAAATATACGGAAACCGAAAAGTATAAAGAAATTGCCAGTGGTTTAGAATCTACTAAAAAAGATCGTACAAAATACATCAACGATTTCGTGAAACCATTGCAACAGGAAATGGATAAAGCTGGCTTAAAGGCAAGTGTTTTTGGTCGTCCAAAATCTATTTCTTCTATTTGGAATAAGATGCGAAAAAAAGAAGTTGAATTTGATGATGTGTATGATAAATTTGCTATTCGTGTAATCATTGACACACCTCTAGAAAAAGAAAAAGAAGATTGCTGGCGTGCCTATTCAATTGTTACAGATAAATATTCACCGTCGCCAACTCGTCTGCGCGATTGGATTTCGCATCCAAAAGGAAACGGTTACGAATCGTTACACACTACGGTTATGGGTCCAGGCGGCCAATGGGTCGAAGTGCAAATTCGCACTAAACGCATGGATGAAATTGCAGAAAAAGGGTTGGCTGCACATTTTAAATACAAAGAAAATAAATTCAAAGCTCAAAATTCAGCCGAAGAAGCCATCGAAAGTTGGTTAATGCAAGTGCGCGAATTTTTAAAAAATCCAGATGTAAATCCGATTGAATTTATCAATGATTTTAAGTTACAATTATACCAAAAAGAAATTTACACGTTTACGCCAAAAGGTGAATTAAAAGTATTGCCTGCTGGTGCCACTGCATTAGATTTTGCGTACTCTATTCATACAAATGTTGGCGACACTACAATTGGTGCTAAAGTAAATAATAAATTAGTTGCTATTAGTCACGTTTTAATAAACGGTGACCAAGTGGAAATTATTACATCACGCAAACAAAAACCAAGTGAAGATTGGATAAATATTGTTACTACTTCGCGTGCAAAATCAAAAATAAAAAATTCGTTACGTGAAGAAAAACGAAAAATTGCTGAGGATGGAAAAGAAATTGTAGAACGAAAATTAAATCAGTTAAAAGCAAATTTCACAAACGACAATATTAATGTGTTGGTGAATTTTTATAAAGCGCCAAGTTCCATGGATTTATTTTATGGTGTGGTGAAAGGCACTGTAAATTTAAACGAGTTAAAACAACTAAAAGTAATTGGTGGAAATTTAGAAATTGTAAAACCAGAAAAAACGGCGAAACAAAAAGAAGAATACATAGAGCAAGAAGAAAACAATGGCGAAATTCCGAAGAATGCAGAATTAATTATTTTTGATGAAGCTTCAAAATTTCCGTATGAGTTTGCGAAGTGTTGCGCTGCTATTCCTGGTGATGATGTGATTGGGTTTATATCGATAAATGGTGTGATTAAAATTCACAGAACTGGTTGTCCGAACGTAGTAAATCTAGCATCAAAATATGGTGGTCGAATTATAAAAACACGTTGGACTGCAAACACCACGCCAGCATTTTTAACTACTATAAAATTAATTGGTTTAGATGATATTGGTGTAATTAGCAAACTAACTACTATTATTTCTGGCGATATGAAATTGAATATGCAATCAATTTCTATTGAAACAAAAGATGGCGTTTTTGAAGGTATTATAAAAGTGTTTGTGAAAGACAATAATCAAGTAAATAAACTAATCTCAAAACTAAAATCTATTGGTGGAATTAATTCAGTTATTAGAGAAGAGATTTAGTTATTAGTCAATAGTCATTGATCAATAGTTATTTGTAATTTAATTCTAATCAAGATAGCTAAATATAGATAGAAGATACCGAAATAATTCCAAATCTTCGGAACAGCATGACAGCGTCGCAGTGCCGCGTCGCTTTCATAGTGAACTTGTTTCACTATCGCTGCTAAAAAATATAACTATTTATTTTAGAACTAAACCTTATTTGTTTATAATTAGATAAAAAATTGAATGTATACATTATGATACAACTAATAAGAACCAATTCAGAAAATACAGATTTTCAAAAACTAGTAAAATTATTAGATGCTGATTTAGCCATTCGCGACGGTGAAGAACATGCATTCTACGCACAATACAATAAAATTGATTTAATAAAACATGCTATTGTTGCTTATGAAAATGAAATAGCAATTGGTTGTGGTGCAATAAAAAAATACGACGAAAACACAATGGAAATTAAAAGAATGTATGTTCCAGTTGACCAACGCGGAAAAGGAATTGCAACACTTATTTTACAAGCATTAGAGAAATGGACTGCAGAACTATCTTATAAAAAATGTATTTTAGAAACAGGCATAAAACAACCAGAAGCGATTGCATTATATCAAAAAAATGGCTACATCATTATTTCAAATTATGGACAATATGCAAATGTAGAAAACAGTGTTTGCTTTGAAAAAATAGTTTAATGTATTTTACACGCAACAAATAACCAATAACTTGTAACTATTTACTATTTTTGTTCAATGGCACTCGACCAAAAAATATTCAATGAAGTAAAGCATATTTTCACTACTTATTTAGAAAATAACAAACAGCGTAAAACACCTGAACGATTTTCTATTTTGGAAGAGATTTATACTCGAGAAGACCATTTCGATGCAGAAGAATTATATCTTCAGTTAAAAAATAAAAAAATGAATGTAAGCAGAGCTACTGTTTACAATACCTTAGATGTTTTGGTGCATTCTGAATTGGTAACCAAACATCAGTTCGGACAAAACCATGCAATGTATGAGAAATCATATGGTAACAGAAACCACGATCACTTGATTTGCATCGATTGTGGTGTTGTTTTTGAATTTTGCGATCCACGTTTGCAACAAGTAAAAAATACAGCAAGCGAATTGTTTAATCAGCAAATAAAATCACATTCTTTAACATTATATGGCAATTGTACAAAAGAAAATTGCAGCAATAAAAAATAACTTTACACTTAAAATGCGAAGCTCAAGATTCTTTCTATTTACTTTATTTATTTTCTGCATCTCAATTTCATTTGCACAAATTTCAATCATTCCGTTACCAAACGAAATAAAATACACTACTGGCAGATTTAGTTATGCAAAAGGTTTTGATGTAAAAACCATTCGTGGCGACGAAGGCACGCGTTTGGTTTCTAACGAACTTCTAGGTTTTTTTTCTGCTAAAAAAATTCCAATAGTACAGTTTTCTCCAATTTCAGTTTCTATTAACTTGTTAAAAGAAAATACAGTACCGAATGATGGCTATACTTTATCCATTACCAACAATAACATAGCTATCGCATCATCAACAAACGCTGGATTGTTTTATGGTTTGCAAAGTTTATTTCAATTAATAAACCAAGATACTTCAACCTATAAAAAAGGAAAATTAGATACGCTGTATAAAACGTTACCATGCGTTGAAATTAAAGATATGCCTGCGTTTAAATTTCGCGGTTTCGAAATAGATCTTTGTAATCGTTTTTTCTCGGTTGATGTAGTGAAAGAATATATTGACGAAATGGCAAAACTGAAATTAAATCATTTGCAGCTAAAATTAGTTGATAGAAAAGTATGTAGAATTCCAATTTCCAATTTCCCAAAATCAACGCTCAGCGATTCGGTTAAAGTTCAAAATAGTGAAGGTTATTTTAGTTCCTACTCTAAAGATGACATTACAAGTCTTGTAAAATATGCACGCGAACATTTTATAACTATTATTCCTGAAATAGATTTTTCTTATTTACTATTGAATGATACTTCACTTAACCAGAAAGCAAGTGTTGATGAAATTTTAGCATTATTTCCTGGAAACTATTTACACATAAACGGTGCAAATTATTTTAGCACAGAAACAACAGCATATATTACCGCGAAAGGAATTAAAATTATTGGTTTTGACAATGCATTATCAACTTCTATAGTTCAAAGCTATAAAAACAATAACGCTGGTGTTAATGCAGCTCAAAAGAGTAAAGATGTAATTATGTCGCCGAGAAATTTAACGGCACTCGATAATTATCAATATTGGGACGACAGTAAATTATCAAAAAACATGTTGTATTTACCATTAGATATGGTTTATAAATTCGATCCGTTATCTAAAATAAAAGATGATAAAACAGCAGAACACATTTTAGGTGGTGCTGCAACCATTAACACTCAATTTTATAAAACTAAAAAGGAATTACAAAAGCTAGTCTTTCCAAGGTTATATGCAATTGCTGAATGTTTATGGACCAAAAAATCAAATAAAAAATCGTTCAAAGATTTTGATATTCGTTTGGAAAGAATTGGCTATCCAGGTCAGCTAACAGAAAAAATAAATTGGGTAAAGTTTAAGTAAGTAATCAACCAGCATTGATCAAAATAACACCTGCGATAATTACAAAAGTGCCTGTAATATGTTTCCAGTTCATAGCTTCGTGAAACCAAAAATAAGATACTAAAAACAGTCCTACGATTGTCAATGAAAAGAAAATTGCGCTTCCTGTATTTAATGAAATTGTTTTTAATGCCTCTGTAAAACACACAGAATTTAAAAACCCGAAAATTAAACTTGCAAAAAGAATGGTCCAGTATTTTACTGGATTTTTTTCTGCCATAGATGCATATTTAAATCCAATGTTTGTGATAATATTAAAAAAAATTGCTAGCCATAGCATATAGTTTGAAAGCACCATTATTTATTTTTTAATTAATAAATGTACATCTATTTTTCGTCAAACATAACTTAAACTTAACAAAACTACTTACTCTATGTATTTAATAGATTATGTAGATTTGTTTTTATGAAATCATTAGTATCTATAAAAACTTTAATTGTTATCTGTTTTTTGATGAATATGCATCATATTGATGCTCAAACCAAAAACAAACAACATCAAGGTTCGATGTGGTTTAGATACAATACTAACATTCAATTACCCAAAAAATATTTAATAAAAGCAGAATTAGAAGAACGATTTTTTATTTCAAAAGCGGTTAAACAACAACAATTTTTGTTCAGGTTTACTTTAGATAAACAACTAAAAAATAATTGGAATATTGGTGGTGGATTTTCAATGTGGTGCGTTGGCACCAATGATGAATTAAATACTTCAACTTTACAAATACCAGAATGGCGTCCTCATATTGAATTTAATAATAGACAAAAAATAAAAGAAAAACTTAGTATCAATCACCGAATAAGAGCAGAATGGCGTTTTATTAAAAATACGAACAAAGAATTTACAGAAACAATTGATGGTTATACAAATAACTTTCGTTTTCGTTATCAAATAACAATTGATTATGCAGTATATAAAAAGGATGAAAAAGCACTACATCTGATTGTATTTGATGAAGTAATGCTAAATGCAGGAAAAAGTATTCAACGCAACATCTTTGATCAAAACAGAATTGGATTTTCAGCTCGATATATTTTTAATAAAAATGTTGGAGTAGAACTTGGTTATATCAATTGGTTTCAGCAACGACCAAGTGGTGTAGATTTCTTTAACAGGCAAATTCTTCGTTTTACATTACATACTAACTTTAATATTCACAAAAAAGAAAAGAAAACAAAAGAAACAAACATATCAAAAATATAAGCATGGAAAAAATAAGTTTAAAATATGTTGCTGGTGTAATGCTTCTATTAAAATCAAGTTTAATTGGATTTCTGGTTTGGAAAATTGTCTCTTCACCAAACGAGTTACAATCATTGCATTTTGACAACGAATTTTTATTGTTTGTCGGAGCTGGTTTCTTAGCACAAATTATTGATGGTGCATTAGGCATGGCTTATGGTGTTAGCTGCTCTACCATGTTATTAGGTATTGGAGTTCCACCAGCAATTGCATCAGCAAGTGTACACACAGCAGAAGTTTTCACAACTGGTGTTTCTGGCCTATCGCATATCGTCATGCGGAATATAGATAAACGATTGTTTTTCCGTTTAGTATTTACTGGTATTATTGGTGCTATTATTGGAGCATATTTAATTTCAAAAATATTAGATGGAAAAATTGTCAAACCATACATTGCTGCTTATTTGTTATTATTAGGAATTTATATTCTGATAAAAAGCTTCCGTACGATTAATGCCAAGAAGAGCAACTGGAAGTACGCACCATTATTAGGTTTTATAGGTGCATTTTTCGATTCTATTGGTGGTGGTGGTTGGGGTCCGATTGTTACTTCAAATCTAATTGATAAAGGAAATTCTCCAAAAGAAGTTATAGGAACAGTAAACACTGCTGAGTTTTTTGTTACTTTTTTTAGTACAGGTGTATTTATATTCTTTATTGGTGTAGATGCATGGAAAACTGTACTTGCATTAATTATTGGTGGTGTTATTGCAGCACCAATTGGTGCATATTTAATACGTTTTTTATCACCAAAAACCATCATGCGTTTAGTTGGTATATTAATAATTACAACAAGCACCTACACAATTTATAAATCATTGCATTAAATAATTTCTTCTATTGATATTAAATCACATTATATTTATTGAAATGAATGTAATAATGAATACTAAGAATAAACAACCAAAAATTATTTATTTATATTTATGAAGCGCTATAAAATTATAGTATAAACTGACTTATGAATCAAAAACATTCAATCAGTCTTTTTAAAGGCATCTCATGGCGCATAGTTGCCACCTGTGATACTATTCTACTTTCCTATATTTATACAGGTAGTATCGGAAATTCGTTAAAAATTGGATTTGTTGAAGTATTTACAAAAATAATTTTGTTCTACATACACGAACGTGTTTGGTTAAATATAAAATGGGGCACCAAAATCAAAGCTATATTACAGGAAAATGAGAATAATAACATAGATGTATTTACTAAAGAAAAAATGCTGACAGAAGAAGAGCATTATAGAAGTTTAATAAAAGGTATAAGTTGGCGATTTTTTGGAACATTAGATACTATTATTATTGCAACATTTATAACTGGTGATTATTCAAAAGCATTAAAAATTGGTGCAACTGAATTAGTAACTAAAGTTATTTTGTTCTATTTCCATGAAAGATTATGGATGCGAATGACTAAGTCTAAATAAACAATCTTCTCATTTTCCTAACAGTAACATAGATTTTATCTACATGATTTGTTTTTGCTAAATAATTTTCTCAACTTCATTTTCTGATTTAAAACTTATTACTTATCACTTTTAACTAATAACTAATACATGCAAGTAGATGTAATTTTAGGGCTTCAATGGGGCGACGAAGGCAAAGGAAAAATCGTAGATTATTTAGCTGACAAATATGACATTATTGCACGTTTTCAAGGCGGTCCAAATGCTGGACATACCTTAGTCATCAATGGAAAAAAACATGTATTGCATACTATTCCTTCTGGAATTTTTCGCGAAGGAAAAATTAATTACATTGGTAATGGTGTGGTGATTGATCCAGTTACCTTAATGAAAGAAATTGAAAATCTGGAAAAAGATGGTGCTGATGTATTAGGTAGATTAGTTATTTCAAAACGCGCCAATCTAATTTTACCAACGCATAAGATTTTAGATGCAGCTTCTGAATCTTCCAAAGGAACCTCTAAAATTGGATCTACACTTAAAGGAATTGGACCAACCTATATGGACAAAACAGGCCGAAATGGTTTGCGTATTGGTGATATTTTA
>Ga0075152_10002062_pt1 | contig 14366 bp, 15 predicted proteins | sample JI61114C2DNA_FD_70964 | JGI IMG/M metagenome (GOLD analysis project Ga0075152, IMG submission 70964) | Wastewater effluent complex algal communities from Wisconsin, to seasonally profile nutrient transformation and Carbon sequestration -... | ecosystem: Engineered > WWTP > Effluent > Algae...
ATTTTTGAAGCCATCTGAACGCAGCATAGTAAGAACTATGAAATTACAAAGAGCAGATGGCGTCGTTCCTCACCAATGCGTTTACACGCAAGCTTTCTCTACATCTAAAAAACTGCTAAGGTTGCCATTTTAAGATAAATGGCTTTGATTTTAAAATTACTACTATGTATAACATAGTAGTAATTTTTTTATGTATCTTTGCTCTATGAATATTGAAAACGCAAAACAACAGATGCGTAAAGGCATACTAGAGTATTGTGTGCTATCTATTATTGCCGAAGAAGAAGCTTACCCATCTGATATAATAGCAAAACTTAAAACAGTACGCTTAATTGTTGTAGAGGGAACCCTGTACCCCTTATTAACTCGATTAAAAAATGAAGGCATCTTAACCTATCGTTGGGAAGAGTCGCCGTCTGGGCCTCCTCGTAAATATTATCGCTTAACCGCTACGGGTAAATCAGCTTTAAAGGAATTACATAAAGCTTGGGAAGATTTAGAAGAAACGGTTGCACACATTCGTAAAAAAACAAAACTATAATCTTTAAAATCACATACTATTATGAACAAAATTTTTGACATCAATTTAGGTGGTCTGCCTTTTCAAATAGATGATAATGCGTATGAAGCATTAACCATTTATTTAACAACACTAAAAAATCATTTTGCCCATACTGTTGGATATGAAGAAATACTCAATGATATAGAAAGTAGGCTGGCAGAGATGTTTAGCGAAAAAATAAAAAATGGTAGTCGCATTATTTCTATAGTTGATGTAGAAGAAGCTACAACCATTATGGGTAAACCAGAGCAAATGGATGAAAGTGAAAATGTACAACAAGAACAAACGCAACAAAAAACTAAAGAGGCGCATCAACAACCGAATGAGCATTGGTATCGTCGTCGGTTATATCGTAATGCAGATGATAAAATTTTAGGAGGAGTTTGCTCTGGTTTAGGCGCAACATTAGGTGTAGATAAGGTTTGGATACGATTAGCTTTTGCTTGTAGTATATTATTGTTGGGCACAGGAGCGTTATTATATATTATATTATGGATCATTATTCCAGAAGCAAAAAGTGCTACAGAAAAATTAGAAATGCAGGGCGAGCCCATCAACATACATAATATAGGAAAGCAAATTGAAGAAGATGCTAAAGCATTTGGCGAACACATGAAAAAATGGGGCGAAGAGGTAAAAAGCACTTTTAAAAATTATACTAAAAAAGAAAAAAGGGACTATTTACAAAAGCAAAAGACTAAAAGCAAAAGTATATTTCATGTTTTATGGAGAGGCATTATACGATTCATTGTAATTATATTTAAGATAGTTTTTTTATTTATTTTACTTGCATTCACACTCGTTGTGTTAAGAGGTTTAGGCTGGGAGGCAATAGGCAATTATCCGTATGAATTCAGTAATATTTTTGCTACCTCAATCCAAAGTAATATTATACTTATCAGTTTATTAATTACGTTGAGTATAAGCATAGCCATAGGCATTATAGGATTACTGAAATACATTTTTCATTTTAAGTTTAATTATACTGGATTAAAATATCTGAGATGGGGTGTTATCAGTATAGCTTTTATTATACTTATGGTTACTGCTATTATGGTTGTAAATGATTTTTCACATCAAGGAAAAGTATATACAGAAATACCGATAACTACGGTTGATAAAAATAAATTGTACATTCATTTAGTACATAATGGCAAAGAAGAAGGAGATGAAGATGAATTGTTTTTAGCAGATAGAACCGTTTCCTTACAAATAGAGCCTAGCACAGATAGTGCTTTTCATTTAGAAAAATATTCTTATGCTCGATCTAGCAAACGCTCTGCAGCAGAAGCATTAGCTAAAAAAACAATTGTGCCTATTGTGCAACATGATTCTGTTATTGAAATAGGGAATTATTATGATTGGTTGCCCAGTAAGAAATGGAGAAATCAATTTGTAGAACTCACGCTTAAAATTCCAAAAAATAAAATAGCATACATTCATCGGAATATTTTCAACCATTTAGATGTTCATTTTAGTAATGTGTATATGGAGGATGCAATGGCATTTACAGGTTTATATGCACAATGGACAACAGTAGATAAAGGTTTGGCGTGTTTAAATGTAGATACTTCTGCTAGATAAGATAGTCAACGTAACGCTTTTGTCTATTGATTTACAATGTGTAAGTAGTATAATGCACCTCTGGCGTAAGCCAAGTATGTAATATACTGATGATGGTTAAATTTGCTTTGCGTCTTTTTTGCGTTCTTTCTGCCCTCTGCGGTTTATAGTTAGCATGTATAGCAAAGGCCGCCGAGTAAACAAAGAAAACGCATAGGATACATTTGTGCAATATGTATTATAATAGATAGATTTTGATATGGTTTTCCGTAAACGTTAAGTGCACCCTCTGTTTTAGTTGAGCTCATTCTATAGTAGTATGCGTATACATCCATCTTTATGTTGGTATACATGGTATAATTAATTTTTCTTTTTAAAATATTTAAACTTTAAGTACGCAGAGTATACTAAAAATGTTGGCCAATGAAGAATGAGCTTATTATACATTTTTTTTCTTTTATAGAGTTTAAGAAGATAGCGAGAATGGTTTTTAATACTCATATTAAAATTGGAGTCATATAAAGGAGAGAAATATGTTTTTGCTGTTTTAATTGCTTGCAAAAAATATTCAACCTGCTTAATATGGCTTAGGGAAGACCAACTGCTATTAGATTGAACTCTGTATACAGCCATGGTATCTTTCATAAAATGAATATTACCCTTGTGAGCGTTTAAAAGATGTAAGAGCCAATCTCCAAGTTTAAGCTGCATAAAGGTTTTGGGGTATTTTGTAAATAAATGGTTTCTAAAAACACAAGTGGGCGTGTGCATTATATTTCCCTGTATCAAATCTTCTATGGTGGATATTTCTTTTGTATGCTCATTAATGTTTGGAAAAGCAAAAGGTTCAATACCGGAAAACTCTATTTGAGCAGTATGAAAAGAAATAGCAATATCAGGTCTTGCATTAAGCAGGTTTACTTGTTTCTGTAATTTTTGGTTATCAATCCAATAATCATCTCCTTCACAAAGTGCTACGTATTGGCCTTTACATGCTTCTAGCGCTGTTTTAAAGTTTTTTATCATTCCTACATTTTTTTCTTGTAGTATAAGGTGCATTTTTTCTGGATATCTAGATTGATATTGTAGTAATATGTCTCTTGTTCCATCTGTTGAGCAATCATCAGCTACAATAATTTCATAATTAAAATTGGTTTGCTGAGTTAAAAAGCTGTTTAATGCTTGGCTAATAAATTCTTTTTGATTGTATGTTATTGTACAAATGCTAAGCTTCATCTTTCTATATTTATAATGCTTCTATAATACTATTGCAAATCATATACACCTCATTTTCAGTAAGCTCATAAAATAATGGTAGGCAAAGTACCCTGCTTGCTAAGTCTTCAGATACTGGGCAATGTTGAAGGTTATGTACAAATGGAAGTGTATTTAACGAAGGATGAAAATATCTTCTGGTATATATTCCTTTTCCTTCTAATTTTTTTCTTACTTGTAATAGTTGAGGTTCATTTTTAAATACGACAGGATAATATCCATAATTTGGTTTTATTGATATTGGATATTGAAGAATTTGCAGCGAAGTGTTTTTTAAAATGTTGCTATACAATGTAGTGAGGACAGTTCTTTTATGAATTATTTTTTCTAAATCATTTAAAACACAGATGCCCATAGCTGCATGCAATTCTGAATTTTTAGCATTTATACCTGCTATAAAATAATCATCGTTTATATGACCAAACTGCCGCATTAAATATATTTTATTTGCTAATGCATCATTATTCGTAATAAGACAGCCGCCTTCTATACTATGAAAAACTTTAGTAGCATGGAAACTACAAGATGCTATATCGCCGTATGAAAGTAAGGATTGATTGTTATATAAAGTGCCAAAAGCATGCGCAGCATCGTAAATAATGGGGATGTTATATTTTTTACTGATAGCATCTATAGCTTCAATATTGCACGGCAATCCATATACATGTGTTGCTAAAATAGCTTGTGTATTTGGTGTGATAAGGTTTTCAATTTGCGTGGCATCAATGCAAAAATCTTTAGCATTAATATCTGCAAAAATAGGTGTACAATTTTCCCATAAAATAGCATTGAGTGTGGCTACATAAGAAAAAGGTGTGGTAATAATTTCCTTAGTTATATTTAATGCTTTTAAAGCAATTTGTAGGGTGATGGTGCCATTGCTGCAAAAAAATAAATGCTTAACGTCCAGATATTTTTTTAGATTTTCTTCTAGCTCTCTTACCAGTGCTCCATTGTTGGTTACCCAACCTGTTGCATAGATTTTCTTAATGAGTGTAGTATATTTTTCAAAATCAGGTAAATATGTTTTGGTTACATTAATCATTTTGTGGCAATATATATTATGGATTGAGGATCGATGCCCGCATTGGTAATATCAATATTAAGTGTATGGGGTGTAGCGGTTTCGATAGTAAATCCCACTTGCTGTAATCGTTCTACAAAAACCTTTCTAGTATAGAGTCGTACATGATCATCTTGGCCAAAATATTTCCAACGTAGTGCTTTATTTGTAATGCTAGCGTCTTCTATAAAGCCAGCTGTATTTTTAACAATGGGTACTACAATAATAGCTTTCCCGTTTTTTCTTAATACTCTATACAATTCTTGCATAGCTGTAATATCGCTGGGAACATGTTCTAATACATGTGAACAAATGACAAAATCAAAATAGTTGTCTGCGAAAACATTCATATTCTCTATATCTACTTTGTAATCTACATTATCCATTAGTAGATCTGCCGTTGTGTATTCTCCTCTAAAATTTTTACGAATCCATGTTGAAAGTGGTGTAGAGGGGGCAATATCTAATATCTTTTGATAGTTCCTATCTGGTATAATATTCTTATTAATGTATAACATATACAATCTATCTCTATCATTTGACTGACAATTAGGACAGTTGTATTCTTTTGCATGTAGCATTTCAAAATCTTCGATGCTATAAGCAAAGCCATTTTGTTTCCACATCTTTTTATATACCGATGCTAATGGTATATACCTTTTAAATGATACTGTGCAAATAGGACAATGTTTTGTTTGTTCTTCTTTTCTTGTTATGGTATGAAGTATTTTTTTGAAAATAGAACCTGCAAACATGGGGCTTAAATTTAATATGAGAAGCAGTATGAAAACTATTCTGCAGAAAAATTTTTAACTAATTTTTTTAATGGGTTGCCAATATACACACCGCTTTCCGTAATGTTTTTTATCACTACTGCACCCATTCCAATGGTAACATCATTGCATATATTTGTTTTTTCTCTAATAGCAGCATTTGTTCCAATATAAACGTTATTACCAATGGTGCAATTTCCGGACACATTAACGCTTGATGCTGTTGTAAAATAATTGCCAATGATGCAATCGTGACTAATAGTAGTATGTAGATTTAATTGTGCATGATTGCCTATGGTAATATTACAAGTTAATATCGATCCGGCACATATAACACTTCCTTCGCCTATGCTTAACCATTCTGAATGTATTACACTTGGGTGTATTAAAGTGGTGTAATTAGTATTTCTAGGCAGGGAATTAACTATTTTTTGTCGAGCTGCAGAATTTCCAACTGCAACTATAGCTTTATATTCATTTGAGTTGAATTGGGATTGTGGAATAACATTAATGCCCATTACTTTCCTCTTTTTCCAGTATTCATCTGATTCCATAAATACTACTCTTTCTTTATAATTTATTTTCTTTATGGTTAAACAGTCTATTAATAAGCATAAAGTTTCTCTTCCAGATCCTCCAGCGCCTATAATGCAAAGCTTATCGGCTATTTTAAAGTTGTTGTTAAGCATAATTATATGTGTACAAAAAAAAGAGTTTTTGTTGTGAATCAAAAATTTAGTCTTGCTTTTAAAAAATCATTCTGCATTCTTAATTACTTTTGGTCATTCTTTTCATTTTTTTTATCATTCTTGCAAGCATAGTACGATCATTTTGATTGCCATAATCAAGATAATGTTCAGGCAAATTCTCAACGAAATCATTTGCTACTGGGGAAGTGTGTAATCTTACTTTTTGCCCTTTAATGGCAACAAAAGTGCATCTGTCTTTACATTCCACACCTTGTCTGCCAAAATTAACATGTGGCGGAGAAAAACATTCATAGACACTTGAAAAACCTGCTTTATTAAGAATATTAACTAAAGATGGTCTTGTAAACCAAAAGCTTTCATGGTTATCCCAAGAAGCCCAGAGTTTATTTGCTTTTTGCGTTTGCGTATCATTCTTTTTATGCTCTTTAAATGACGATCCGAAATATTCAATATTATCTTTACAATAAGTACTTTTAGGCTCAAGTGCTATATGCGTATCGATTATAACAAGCTTATTTGACATTTCAAACATTTTTGAAATAAGTTGTATGGAATCGCTAGCTGTTAAGTGATATAATAATCCACTACAAATAATAGCATCAAACATTCCATGGGTTTCTTTAGAAATATTTCTTGCATCTTCTTGTTGAAATTCTAATTTATTTAAATTCAAAATTTCTTTACAAAATATTGCCTTCTTAACATTTGCTTCTCGAACTTCAATGCCAAGAGTAGTAGCGCCTTGTTGCGCAAATTCAATAGAAAATTGACCATCTAAACATCCTAAATCAAGCACTCTGCATTCAGAGAGTGGTTTACCAACAGTATCATTGACCAACTGAACGATCCGCTTTAAACGAGTATGGGGCATTTGTATATTCCCTTTTGTCCATATATTATATGGAAGAGGAATATCGTATGACCATTCTCCATACTGTTGCTTTAAATTATTTAGTCGCTCTATTATTTCACTTTTTTCCATTATTGTATTGTTTTAAGTATTATTATTAAGAAGACTTACTGATTTTTTCCCTATGTAAAATAAGTCTTATTGCTCTTTTCCACATAATTGGTCTTTGCCAAGCTTTTATTTTTTTTATCCATAGCCTTTTATATTCTTTTGATAGTTTGCTTTTTCTTAACTTTTTAAGCCAAAATTTTTCTATTTTCCATTCTTTCTTTGCATATGATTTAATATTAATACCCTCAACTGCTTGCGGTAAATTATTTTTATAATACTCATGAAAAATAAATGTTTCTTTTACCCAAGCTTCTCCATAATCGCCGTTGCTAAGATGGATAAGATCTATTAAATAAGTAACTATTAATTTATATTTTTGTGCACACCTCAAGGAAAAGTCAATATCATAAACATGAAAACCTTTTAGTAGTTCTTCGTTAAAACGGATGTCTTGCCAAACACTTTTTTTACTGACCATAAATACTCCATCTATACAACAAACTTGTTCGTCATTAGATAAAGATCTATATGGACGTGAAATATGCTTATGTAATTTCCCACTTTCTGCAGTATGTATAAAATTGGCACAATCCAAATTCTTTATAACACTAAACCATCCAGAAAGCGTTTTAGATTTATATTTAGAACCCGCTATACCAATAACATCTGCTCCTTCTGTTATATGGTTTGCTATAATTTGTCCCCAATTATTCGTTTGAAATAAAACATCTTCATGTACAAAACACAAAATATCATATTTGGCTTGAGCTGCGCCATTATTATAAACAGCACAAATACCTTTAGGATCAATATTATTATCAATAATAATTAATTCATATGAGATCCCGATAGTTTCTGCAATGTTTTTTTCAACCTGTTGTTTTAACTGCCTGTCTTTAGAGCATATTATAATTGAAATCATAATCAATCAATAACCTTATTCATTTTAATTATATAAACTTCTATATACGTTAATATACTCTACCGCTGCTTTTTCCCAAGTAAATAAAGAAGCTCTTTGCTTTATTTTTGCTTCTGCTTGAGTTTCTTGGTAATGTATTAAGCCCTTTTCTAACACTTCTTGCATGTGTTCGGGATCAAAATTATCAAAATAATAAGCAACTTCGCCACCTATTTCTGGAAGAGAGGTTCCTTTGCTAAGAAAAACAGGTTTTCCAAAATACATAGCCTCAATTATCGGGAAACCAAAGCCTTCTGCTATTGATGGAAAAACAAATGCTTCGCAATTTTGGTAATACCACTGTTTATCATTTTCAGAAATAGAACCTGTAAAAATTATTCTATCTCTAACACAATGTTTGTCAGCTTCTTTTATAATTTTCTCCTTATAATCTTTATGTTGTACTATACCCGCTATAACCAACTCTTTATTATTATTTTTCAACAATGCTGGTAACACATGAAAGTTTTTTTTACTCATGATCGTACCAATCGTAAATAAAAATGGTTTGGATGGCTGAATAATGGGTTGCTCCATTTTTTTTATAAGTGTCATGTTACAACCGCTATAGATTACAGTAGCTTTTTTATTTTCTAGATTAATGTATTTTTCAATATCTTGTAATACAAATTTTGAAATAGTGGTTATATGATCTGATTGATCAATTCTTTTTTGCAATTCTTTTAAGTATTTATTTTTTTCTTTTGAGGATTTTCTTTCATCATACATAAAATTAATATCATGAATGGTGAATACTCTTTTTATCTTACCCCGATAAGGATAATAGTTTGTGCCCTGATGAGTAGCATGCCAAACTTGAAAGGTTTTTTTTGATGGAAGCCAAAATTTATGAAAACTATATTGTTTAACATACGAAACGTTATTTCCAAAAATACCTTTATAAGATGGTGGCACAAAAAACGAGAACAATTCTTTGCTACTATTCATTTTATTGGATAACGCTTTGCCCAGATGTAAGCAAAAATGATATAAACCTGTATGTTCGTATTTTAGCCGTTCACAATCAATAAATATTTTATTACACATATCATCATTTTATTTTAATAAACATTTTTAAACAAAAAAGATATCGATGTAAAACAGAATGTTTTTTTACAGCAAGTAATAATTTATGGTACTTAAAAAATATACAAACTCGATATATATTATTAATGAATGAAAAATTCTGATAGCTTTTCATTAAATTATATAATATTTTTTTTTCTTTTATCAACCTTCCGGGACAAGTTTTATAAAATATACGCATACGCATACGTATTTCTGCCAAAGCTTTTTGCTTACTTACTTTTTTATTATTTTTTTTTCTTCTTCTTCTTCTTCTTTTACTTCCTACCGCACCAAATACGTTAAAACTATGTTGGCGATAATATACTAATGGTTCATTTAAATATTTAATACCCCCGTGCAAAGTAGCTACATAACATAACCACCAATCGTGTGGAATAATGGATAAAAAAGGAGCGGCTTGTTGATATAAGGATCTTTTAATTAGTATAGTATTCCCATATACTCTACAAAAAACAGCTTGTTGTATACAACTGTGAAAAGATTGAGTGCTAACTCGATCAGAAATATTTGCTCCAATAGGTTGTAATTTTTCACCGCACAACACTGAATCAGAATATATCATAGGATAAATATCTATTTCTTCTACTAATCTTTTTATTTTATCCTTATGCCAATAATCATCTTGATCACAGAAGGCTATAAAATCGCCTTTAGAAAGACTGCAACCTTTTTCAAAATTTTTTATATAGCCTAATCTTTCTCCATTCAAAAAAAACTTTACATTTTTATATAGAGCGGTATATTTATTTACTATTGATAATGTACCATCTGTAGAACCATCATCTATTATAACAATTTCAAGATTAGGATAGGTTTGAAGAAATATAGATTCCAATTGTTTTTCTAAAAATTTTTCGCCATCATAAGTAGCTATTACAATGGAAACTAAAGGACAGGTATTTTTTGTCAACATATAGTGTTTGAACTTGAGTGATTATATTTTTCTATATATTGATATAAATGGAATGAAGAATCGGTGCATAATTTCTGTATATCATTGTATAAATTATTCCTATCAATATCCTTCATTCGTTCTTTACTAATTAATTGATAAGCCTTCTCTGCCAACAACCAGCATTTCCGTTCAATATTATTGACAGCATGTGTATATACTGTATCAATAACATTTAATAATTCATCCATGCCTTTTTTTTCTGAAGCCACGGTAGACAATACTTTAATTTCTTGTTGCTTATGTTGAAAAGCGGGTGCCAACATAAGTTGCAGATTTTTTACAAATTTTGCCGCATCAGGTCTGTCGCTCTTATTCACTACAAAGATATCTGCTATTTCCATTAGACCTGCTTTCATGGTTTGTATTTCATCGCCTCCTTCAGGTACAACTACTACAACGGTAACGTCGGCCAAACCGGCTATTTCTATTTCACTTTGGCCTACACCAACCGTTTCTATCAATATATAATCAAAATTAGCTGCTTTCATTACATCGGTTATCTCTATTATTTTTGGATTTAGTCCGCCTAATGAACCTCTAGATGCTAAGGATCGAATAAATACATTAGGATGATTATACCAATTGTTCATACGAACTCTATCGCCTAATAACGCACCTAAGTTAAAGGGTGATGAAGGATCTACACATAACACTCCAACTGTTTTTCCTTTATTAACTAATGCATCAATCAACCCATCAACCAATGTACTCTTGCCTGCACCTGGCGGACCTGTAATGCCAATAACAGGAATTTCTTTTGGAGAAGAGGGAAGTGAGCGCAATAAATCTTCAAATCCTTCAACCTCATTTTCAACTATACTAATAGCTCGGGGTAATTGATAATTGATAATGGATAGTTGATAATTGGACATTAGTAAATAGTAATTTGTAATTGGTTTTTAGGACTGTGTTAATTGTTGAATTGTTGCATTTGCTCTATAATGCCAGACAGGCTTTCAATAATGGTTTCTGGAGAGGGCAAATATTTTTTCATGTTTTTAGGAACAGTAGGTGTTATTTTGTATGAAGCTACACCTATAGGTTGATTGATTTCTTTTAACGCATATTCAACAGTGGTTCTATCTTTTTCTTTACATACAATAATGCCTATAGAAGCATTTTCTGTTTCAGTTTTTATGGTATCATTTAGTATAGATAAATAAAAATTCATTTTTCCTGCATATTCCGGTTTAAACTTTCCAGCTTTTAGTTCAATAGCTACTAATGCCTGTAAGCGCCTATGGTATAGCAATATATCAATATAAAAATTTTCACTACCTACTTGTAATTTATATTGATTGCCAATAAAAGCAAAATCTCCGCCCATTTCCATTAGAAAGTTGCGCATGTTTTTCATGATGGCTAACTCTAATTCTTTTTCCGCATGTTCATCCGTTATTTCTAAAAATTCAAAGTTGTATTCATCTTTTACGGCTAGTTTAGCTTGATATTTATATTTTGCAGGTAGGGCTTTGTCAAAATTAGTTTGGCCTAATAAAAATTGTTCATAGCTTTTATTTTCAATGTGATGTATTAATACATTTTTTGTCCAACCGTATTTGATGGTCATTTTAATATAGAATTCTCTTTCTAATACATCTTTGCATTTATCTATAATAATGATGTTATGACTCCAGCCTATTTCTCCAACCAGCGGTTGGAGTTTTTCATTTTGATGATACTCTTTATACAATTTTCTCATATACCATAAATTTTGTACAGAGAAACCAGCAATACCCAAAAATTCTTTTTGTAAATCTTTAGCTAGTGTCTCTACTATGGCTTTACCCCAATTATGTTGCTGCTGCTTTTCTACAATACTTTTTCCTATATCCCAATATAGCTTGATTAATGTTGTATTAACTTGTTTTAATGCCTCATATTGAGCCTTATGTACCTTCTCTTTTATTTCCTTTAAAAAGCTTGTGTATGCTGTATTTTTTACCTGGGTAGTCATTATTTATTTTGAATTGAAATTATTCATCTAAAAAATACGTCTATACCATCGTCAGTTATTGTATGCGCACACTCATCATTGGTACATTAACTCATTTGTTCTATAATACCTGCAATGCCCTGCCCGCCTCCAACACAGGCAGTTACGATTCCGTATTTTTTATTTAACCGTTTAAGATCACTTAATATTTGAATAGTCAGTTTACAACCTGTACATCCTAAAGGATGCCCCAACGCAATAGCTCCACCATTTATATTTACAATGTCTTGATTTAATTTAAGTGCACGTATTACGGCTACGGCTTGAGAAGCAAAAGCTTCATTTAATTCAATAAGATCTATTTGATCTAATTTCATATTAGCTTGTTGTAATACTTTAGGTACAGCAGCTACAGGCCCAATGCCCATAATTTGTGGATGTACACCAGCAGAAGCGCAAGCCACTAAACGTCCTATAGGCTTAAGGTGTAGCTTATTCATCATACGTTCACTCATTACAATTACAAAAGCAGCGCCATCGCTGGTTTGAGAGGAATTCCCCGCTGTTACAGATCCGCCTATAGCAAATGCAGGTTTTAATTTGGCTAAAACTTCTAATGATGTATCGATACGTACGCCATCATCTGTATCTACAATGTAATTCCGTTTTTCTTTTTTCTTTTTTTCATCTATATATATTTCTTCAACCGTTATAGGTAAAATGCCTTCTTTAAAATATCCATTTTGTATAGCATTGGCAGCTCGTTGGTGAGAGCGCAATGCAAACGCATCTTGGTCTTCACGACTTATACTAAATTCTTTAGCAACAGCTTCTGCGGTTAAACCCATACTTAAATAGTAGTCTGCATTATCCTTAGCTACACTATAAGCAGGTGCTGTTTTCCAGCCAGCAGTGGGTACAAGGCTCATACTTTCTGTTCCGCCAGCAATAATGCATTCAGCTTGCCCAGTACGGATTTTAGCTGTGGCTATCGCAATAGTTTCTAACCCCGATGCGCAATATCGATTTACAGTTACACCGGGCACTTCAATACCTAAAGCTCTTACGCTAATCATACGGCCTATTTGCAACCCTTGCTCTGCTTCGGGTACAGCATTTCCTACTATTAAATCATCCACTTGTTTCGGATCAAGGGCAGGTGTGGATGCAAGCAGCCCTTGAATAACTTCCACTGCTAAATCATCGGGTCGTGTAAAACGAAAACCACCTTTGTTGGCTTTGGTAACGGCCGTTCTGTAACCAGCTACGATATAGGCTTCTTGCATAAATTATGTTGAATTTTGAATGTTAAATATTGAATCGAAAACGGTTGTTTTAAAAATAGTAGTTATAAAAAAGGAATAACCAAATGGCAATTTATGGTATTTATAGTTAATGTTGAGTAGCATTACAACAGTTATCTACATTATTAAAAATAATAATTATTATTAACGATTTATATTTGCTGATATACACTATAATATGGAACATTTATTAACTACAGATGGGCTTATTAGTTTGCTTACGTTAACTATTATGGAAATAGTATTGGGTATTGATAATGTAATTTTTGTATCTATTATAATGGGGCGGTTAGAAAAACGTAAACAACTACATGCCCGTCGTATATGGATGTTTGCAGGCATTGTGGTTAGAATTGGATTGTTAATGATTTTGGGTTGGTTAGTAAAAAATGGCACCAAAGAATGGTTTAATATATTTGGTTACGGATTTAATGTACGTAATGTAATTATGTTTACAGGAGGATTATTTCTCTTTGTGAAAACAGTGCATGAAATGCATAATAAATTAGAAGGAGTAGATGTTGTTATAAAAGATAAAAAACGCACAATTTCTTTTGGAGCTATTATGGGTCAAATTATTTTGGTTGATATGATTTTTTCGTTTGATAGTATTATTACTGCTGTAGGCTTAGCAAAACATGTTGAAATAATGATGATTGCAGTGGTTATTGCTATGTTTATTATGTTTTTATTTTCTGGAAAAATTGCTCGTTTTATTGATAAGCATCCTACACTTAAAATGCTAGCCTTATCGTTTTTATTAATGGTAGGATTTAGTTTGTTTTTTGAAGGGTTAGAGCCTATACACAAAACACATATTGATAAATCGTACATCTACGTAGCTATGGCTTTTTCGTTTGTGGTAGAATTATTAAACATGCGCATGCAAAAAAAATCTAAACCTGTTGTTTTAAATGAGCTGCATATTAATGATAAATCAACCTAAAAATTGACAACAAAAAGTATTGACCTGTTTTTGTACCTTTGGGTAAAGCTATTTAGTATATGAGAACTGCATTAAAAGTAGATATAACATTTGACCAAGTTCTTGCTTTGGTGAAGCAACTGCCTAAACAACAAAAAATTAAATTGGGTAAAGAATTAGAAAAAGAAGGAATTAGTTCTAAATTAAATGCGCTTCTTAAAACCTTTAAAACTAATAACCTTAGCTTAAATACCATTAATAATGAAGTTGAAATAGTACGGCAAAAAAT
>Ga0075152_10002063_pt1 | contig 14366 bp, 12 predicted proteins | sample JI61114C2DNA_FD_70964 | JGI IMG/M metagenome (GOLD analysis project Ga0075152, IMG submission 70964) | Wastewater effluent complex algal communities from Wisconsin, to seasonally profile nutrient transformation and Carbon sequestration -... | ecosystem: Engineered > WWTP > Effluent > Algae...
TTGTACGTGTCGCCCAAACTGAAACGACGAGTTCTCGCATCATATACTTGCAACCTATCCGGTTCAAACAGGTCTCGTATGATTTGTAGAGTTTAAGCAATGCAACTACAGCACTACGCGCTTTGAGAATGCCACATTGAAATGATAAATAACGATTCGTTTTTTTTGTTACACGATATCCATTGGAAATGAGGATTTTCACGTGTGTATCTATGCTATTCCTATCAAAACGCTCCGCTCTCGTCATATTTGCTCTCAATACACAAAAAAGTTCTACAGTTTCTTTCCTACCAAATCTAAAGGCAATATCAAATGGTGTATACCCACAATTGCATATAGTATTGATATTGATACCGCTCTTTACTAAAAGGATAAGAGCTTTACGGTTATCGCCTCGGGCTGCGTAATGAAGAATAGTTTCGTCATCTTGTGGATCACGTATGGACCATTGCGACTGTGGTATTGACAGCAGGTATGAATGTAGATTATTCGTGCGTGTCTCAAATAAAACCCTATTCCAATCCATTTTTTTACATCTTATGCCAATCTTCATTTGTACGTGTAGCCCAAACGGCAACGACGAGTTCTTGCATCATATACTTGCAACCGATCCGGTTCAAACGCGTCCGGTATGATTTGTAGAGTTTAAGCAACGCAACTACAGCACTACGCGCTTTGAGAAAGACGCAAACTACAATCTCATGAATTGTGCTGTTTTTAAAAGACCGTACGTATCCATTTGAAATCAAGATACGCGCATTTGAACGGTCAAGTCTAGAACGGGATATATCTATAACGCTGAAACCTCCGTGACCGCATAGATGCATGTTTGCATTTGCTGCGCACAAACATTCTAGTATCTGTTTTTGTGCACGCCAGATACACAAATGCGCAGGAGTATCACCGTCGTATTTCTGAGCATTGATATCGACACCATGTTTGATTAACAATTTTGCTGCCTTGAGATTATAATCATCGCCTGGGTAAGCATGCCAATGTGTTGCATAATGGAGAAAGGTACTTCCATCATGCGGATCAACTTCCTTCCATCGATGCACCGGTAGATTCAATAGATATTCATACAAAGTGCCTTTTTCGCTCGCAGTAAACTGGACTCTTTGCCAGTCGATGGGGTCTTGCTTTGCTAAACCCAAGTCCATGATGAAACCCAATCAAACGCCACTCTTTACAAAACCTATAAGTGTAGATAATCGAATTGAAACGACACGTCAATTATTGTACGCAAACAAACACAAATTAACAAAGTACGAGTTTGAAATGATGCAGTCTTTGGAGATGGAAGCCATTGCAGGCGAAGAAATGAACATTCGCGCGTTTCAACGTGGTGTGACACGGTTATTGGGAGAAAAGAAGGAATAAAACTCTGTGTATTACGATCCACAACTAGAGCAATCACTATCACGTGAACAAATCAATTCCTTGGGCTTTTCCACGGTAAATTTGATTGCATCCACGGCAGGTCGAGTGCGCAAATAATACTGGCCCGTTTTCAACCCGCGTTTCCACGCGTGAAAATGAAGAGATGACATTTTTGCAGTGGTTGGTGCTGCCATGTGAATATTGAGAGATTGGCTTTGATCAATGTAGGCACCGCGGTCCGCTGCCATGTCCACAATGACACGTTGCTTGATTTCCCACACTGTTTTGTACAAGGCGCGTACATCAGCCGGAATGCTTGGAATATCCTGAATGGAACCATTATGTGACAGAATGGTGTTTTTCATCTCTCCGTTCCAGAGATTCAATCGAATCAAATCAGCAACCAGGTATTCGTTCACCAGAGAAAAGGAACCCGACAGTGTGGTACGGGAGTAAATATTGGATGAAATGGGTTCAAAGCATTCCACATTGCCCAGAATCTGGGAAGTGGAAGCCGTAGGCATGGGTGCAATCAATAGGGAATTGTACAAACCGTGCTTCACGATACGTTCCCGCAATACGTCCCAGTTCCAGCGGTCTGAATCAGGTTTGACATTCCACATGTCAAATTGAAGAATTCCTTTGCTTGCGGGACAACCCAAAAAGGATTGATAGACACCATGTTCCATGGCCAACTCATTGGATGTTGTCAGTGCCGCAAAGTAAATCGTTTCAAATATCTCACGATTCAACTTGGCTGCTTCTTCACTGTCAAATGGATAACGCAACAAGAAGAACGTATCCTGCAACCCTTGTACGCCCAAACCCATAGGGCGATGCGCCATGTTGGAACGACGCGTGGCTTCCAGTGGATAATACGTCGTATCAATGACACGGTTCAAATTACGCGTCATGGTACACACGACAATGAAAAGAGCTTCAAAATCATAAAACGGCTGTTCGTTTTGGTCCCATTTGACAAACTTATTCAAAGCAACGGAAGCCAAATTACATACAGCTACTTCGTGAGGTGATGTGTACTGAATAATTTCTGTGCACAAATTGGAACCTTGAATCGTACCCAGATTCTTTTGATTTGATTTGGAATTGCACGCATCCTTGTAGAGCATGTAGGGAGTACCATTTTCAATTTGAGATTCAATAATAGCAAACCAAAGTTCTTGAGCTGGAAACGTTTTGCGTGCCTTTCCTTGACGTTCATACTGTTCGTATAACGTATCAAATTCAGCACTATGAACCTTTTCCAATCCAGGACATTCGTGTGGACAAAAGAGAGACCATTGACCACCCGCTTCAACGCGTCGCATAAACAGGTCCGGTATCCACAGCGCGTAAAACAAATCACGTGCACGAAGCTCGTCTGAACCATTGTTGTTACGCAGCTGCAAAAATTCAAATACATCTGCATGCCACGGTTCCAAATACATGGCAAATGCACCTTTGCGTTTCCCACCTCCTTGATCCACGTAACGTGCAGTGGCATTGAATACGCGCAACATGGGAACGATTCCATTGGAACGTCCATTGGAACCGGCAATGTAACTACCGGCTGCGCGTATTTGACTCATATTGACGCCAATACCACCTGCACATTTGGAAATGGCAGCACAATCACCAATGGTTTTGTAGATGCCTTCGATGCTATCCGCGTGCATGGTTAAAAGAAAACACGACGCCAATTGTCCATTGGGTGTTCCTGCATTGAATAGCGTAGGAGAAGCATGTGTAAAGAATTTCAACGACATTAAATGATACGTATCAAATGCAGCTTTGAGATTGGCGCGATGAATACCAATGGCGACACGCATAAACATATGTTGAGGTCGTTCTACTACTTTCCCATTCATTTGAATAAGATAACTTTGGGTAATCAAAGTGCGCGCACTAAAATATTTGAATTCGTAATCGCGACTATAGTCCAATTCGTCATTGATTTCATCCGCGTGTACTTGAATGATATCATTCACTTCTCCAGCCAAGAGCGGAGTGTGTTTTTTCGTAATGGGATGCACGTAATCATAAAGCATTTGTGCCAACTCTGCGTAATCTTCCACCGTATTCTTGTGCAAATTGGAAATACAAATGCGTCCGGCAAACGTATCATAGTCAGGGTGAACTGTAGTCAAATACGCCGCCGTTTCAGCTGCCAATGTATCCAATTCGCTCGTTTGAACGCCATTGTAAATGCCACGAATCACCTTTTGTGCTACCACCGACGCGTCTACGTTGAGACCGTTTGCGAGCTTTTCCAACCGAACCAAAATCTTGTCAAATGAAACCGGCTCTTCCCGACCATCACGTTTAATCACTTTCATTTTTTTCGAGCCCCTCTACTCGCGGTAGCAAAAGCAAGTTCCATCGACAGCACCGCATTCTTCCATTGTAGTGTGCCAAGAAAGGCGGTTTCCGCCTCTTGTAAGATGACCAGGTTTTGAATTGGCACATACTTCCATCAATCGCACAATTGTAGTGGACTTTGTGACTTCAAATGTACGAGTCGGTTGAAACTGATAAATGACATGCACCTGGAATGTCTCTTCTGCGCGGATACGCTTGTTCTTCTTGAATGCCTTCTGGGGCTTGGGCCACAGATTCTCATCCAACATTCCAGAGATCTTGAGCAAGTAGTATGTGGCTGCGTAACGTTCGTCGTCATACTGATTTTTGGCATTGTCAACATGACGATTGATGAATGTACCGGGATGTTTTGAACAAAACTCGTAATATGCTTTGGTCTGACCAATGAAGACAACCCAGGACACTTCCACTTCTTGAGAAGGAAGAAACAGCGCGTCATTCCAATCATTGTTGAGAACCTTGATGTAAAGAAACGACGCAAGTGCCTTCACGTGTGCCTCGCTCATGAGTTCCCCGCAACTGCGAGTAATCTCATCAACATAAGCTTTGTAAACGGGACCCTGATTCATCTTTTGATAAAACAAAATCTATAAACGTTTGATCAAATCAATATAATTTGATACAAAATGCTAATCTTACTACTATTCCCTACCATTGCCATATCAGGTTGTCTGCCGCAGTTCCAAGTGTCTGGAATTGGTGTGGAATGCAGATATGCGTGTGATGATCCCATTTGTCACGCCGTATGCCAACCCAATTGTAACGCGCCAGTTTGTACGATTTCATGTGACCCTGGACATTCCTGCCTACAAACGATACCTGTATGTTCAACCCGATGTACCACAGACATTATTCCATCCGACTCGTGTCCAGCGTGTGAAACCATTTGTAATCCATTACTGTCCATTTGTACGGATCATTGCCACGTGTTATGTGAAGCGCCATTGTGTACATGGACGTGTGAAAAACCGACCAATTGTCAATTACCCATTTGTGAATTGGCTTGTGAACGTCCAGCATGTGAATCACCAACGCCACAATGTTCAAATGGAAGCATTGCCACGTGGAGTTTGGTTTTGATGATGATGATTTTTCTTTTATAAAAGAATGTGGCTCGTTTTGAAACTCTTTGCTTTCAGTTGTATCATTGCTTTTGCAAAGGATTATTACACGTTTACTACAATTGATCATCGTTATTACCTTATTTTGAATAACGCCACCACCGTTGCTTTTGGTGACAAGGATATTCAACCTGCAAAAACTTGGATGTTTGGATCCATCAATGGAGATTTAATGAGCTTTGACGTGACAAGTGTATTGAACATTATGGATATGTATACGCAAGGCAGACTCAATGTAAACCGTTTGTCTTTGTGGATTTTATGTTCTCCACTAAAAGTGACATTGTGGCCATTTCAATTGAATGATAGGATGCATTTAAGATTGCCTATTTTCCATCGACTCACGCATGAAATGTGTTATGAAAAGTTTAATACGAGCAACTTTACTATTGAGCAATTTGAGAAATGCATGAAATATAAGTAAAACATAATCGTACACAAAGGGGTGCTTATGGAACGGCTTCTTGAACAACAATCTGCTTTGCGCCTACGGTTCAAAGCAAGCACGAAAGAAACTGAATCCATCAAAAAGGAACTCGACTTGAAAACCGAGGAACTAATGGTACTCTGGCGTAAAGAACACCCGGTTTATTGGACAATCAAATGCACTGCAACTGCATCAGGTCGCTACGTTGACTTTGATTATTATCGAGGCAAGTTTGCTACGGAAGAATCTGCCATTGCTGCTTTGAAAGAAGCAGACAAAACACAACGCATGTCAAATCATACACTTTCATATCGCGTTGTACCCGTTTCGACAGCTGGTTTGCGTACCATTCCATCATTTGACACTACTTGTTCATTGTGGCATCAGTAAAACGTTGTTTTTTTTGCTTCGTTTCCATAAATTCAATCAACTTGCGCATCATGAAAGTCTTGCTTGCATTTTGCATAAAATATTGACGCTCAATCTTTTCCTTGGTAATTTCAAACTGCAGTTCTGGATACCACGCATTATACATTGAATTATCCAATGTGAATAAACAATTTGATTCAAATATAATGTTTTTGTTGGGCTCGTAGCATTCGTTCATATTCATGCAAATGAGATACTCCATCGATGCACCGTGTTTCCATTTCAAATTGCATCGTCTCAATATCCATTCCAAACACAGCGTTTCACGCGACTTGATTGCATTTGCGATGCATTGTTCTCGATACTTATGAAATCCGTTTCGTACGAGTGTCATTTTGTTCCTTTCTGTGTGTGTGATTATAATATAACTGGCAACTAGCATATCTGTTTCCAGATTGTTCAAAACGTAATGCAACAACCGACGCATGTCTCGCGGTAGCGATTTACATACACGCATCAATGCAAACGCGCGTTTTGCAACAGGAATGATAGGATAGGTAACTTTGTTTTCCATCATGGGTAAAAGAATGCGTGGTTGAAAATGACGAGTGTTTGAACCAGTCGCTAGGGTGGAATAATAAAACCAGTTTACATCTGAGAAAAACATGATATCGACGCGTTTCGTGAATATGTATAGAACATCGTGTTTTAACTCATCGGAAACATGATTGACGCTAATAATGATATATAATATAGATTGAGGTACATGCGCGGCAAATTCCCTGACTAAATCTTTCCAGTTTCCAAATCTACGATACATGTAACATTCTTCCGTAAATTGAAGCAAGTTGGATACTGTACGTCCAAGACACTTGGAAGCACATTGATAAAACGTTGATTCTGATTTGCAATCAACAAAGGTTTCCTTGATGGGAGCGAAAAGAAACCATTTATCACTCATCTGAAAAATGTATCACTACGAACATTGGTTAGGTGTGTGTTGTCCTGAATCACATTTTGCAATGTGCCACGTGCCAATTCAAACTCATATCGAGATCCCATGGTACTAGCAATGCGAGTGTAGAATTCAGGATCAAACTTACGTATTCTTCTAAACTGTTCTGCAATGATCAATGCCAAATTCATCGGTAATGATGATCCAGTGACAATTGGTTCTTTGAGCAATCCGACAAACAATTCCGTTTCTCCATTCAGTGGATCGCTATCATAGCAATGCGTGGTCGTTTCATAGGTCGGTAATCCTACTTCACGGGAACGGAACAGATTTCTCGTCACCAAATCTTCACCTTGCGCAAATAAAAAATTACGCAAACCATCCACAATGTGATTGTCTACTGCTTGAGCGGACGTATTCAACGCGGCAGTGAAAAACGGATCAATTCCCATGTCCTTGACCAATTGGCGATTGAAAAACAACGTGGGTAATGAAAAGGGACCAATCGGATCGGGAATTAGTGTATGTCCAAATCGAAAGGCAGCCACTGTAAATTCAGCCACTACACTGGCACCGTGTTGATCTTTGCTGGGTAGGCTATCGTCTAAAAGTGAAATTAAATCGCCAAATAGAGAAGGAAGCCATTCTTCAAAGGTAATCTTTTGAATCTTAGCAATTACCAATTGACGCGTTTTCCAAAACACTTGCGTTTCTGTCCAACCAGGTTCACCGGCGCGTACAAACGTACATAATCGATTGTGTTCGCGTACCCACAGCGTGTGCATCGATGCCAGTAATGCATGTTCCGTTGCACGTGGATCTCCAGCTATAAACTCATTGTGTAAATCAGGATGATCGGGTAACAGGTTTCCCGGACCCGTACGTAATTGACATCTCGCACCGTCGCGTAATTGATAAATGAATGCCGGATCACTCAAACCGTCCCCGTATACTGTGGATGCGTCAATAGCAGGAGTGATTAAATTGATCAATTCACGACATCCGTCTTGACGGTAGACAAATTCACTACGTGTCATATTCAAAATGACTGGATTCGGGACCATGACAATAGGGAATACGCCTTGTGCTGACGTTTGTCGTGTCAATACCACATCGTGATCGATAAATTGTCCCCAAAAGGCAATTAAAGCATTCAATCCACGAGAATCGGGTAAAGAACCGTTTTGTGCAAAATTCGCATTTGAAACGAGACGTTCATCCGTGGCAAATGGCCAATCGTTTTTGCATCCACACGCCCGTAAAACACGCGTAGGTTGTTCGGGACGGAATGCAGTACGTACACGATAGGTAGGTTGATCGTGTCCGTATCCCAATGTAAAGGACAGAGCAAATACAAACACGACGCCAATTAAAACAACAAACACCACAGGGTGAGCTTGCATTTTTTATATCGTTTGTTTAATTGTTTTTCATTGTTTTATATCAGCAGCGTTTTAATGAATCGTAAAGAAGAGTTCAAAAAAGGTATTCGCGACAAAACACGCGAACGTGAATCGGATGCCAAAGAAACGATCCGCAAAACGCGCGAAGTGAAACAGTACCGTTCACGTGTAGAACAAAAACATACTCAGGCTTTTGATAAGTTGGTTACGCTGTGGAATCCAGCTTTGTTTCTCAATACGAATAGCGTAGAACAATTGCAAGTATTGCGTACCATTTGTGCCACGGCCACAGAAGTGGATATGGAACGTTACGCCAATAAGCTTTTGCCTGCTTCGCACGTAGGAATCTTGGTGAAACGAATGACAGAAACACGAGATGTAGAAGTCATGAGTTTGTTGGCTGAATGTATTGCAGGATTCACATTTCACAAAACAACGCAAGACAAAGCGTACGCACGTGCCATTACTTCAGCTGGATACTACGATATTGTACTTGCTATTCTTCAAGCGGAACCTGGAGAAGACAAGGCGCTACGCTGTAATTTGTGGAGACCATTGATGAATATTGCTGACACATCAATGCAATCTGCAACGGAACTGCTTCAATCGGCGCTCTTTCAGCACTATCCATTGGAATGGCAGCGTTTTGAAAGCGACGAATCCATGTGTCACATTATGTTGTCCATTGCCATTGTAATTATGGAAAACTTGTCCAAGAAACCCGACGCGTTTCTCAAAGTTGTTTGGGTACGCGCCATGTCATCGTGTAGGTTTGTACAGCCCGTTTTCAGCTGGAGGGAGGATTTGAATCCCATTCGACAAAATATGATTTACGTTTTGATCAAATTGCTTAATATGATTTTTGCCAAGTCATTTCATTACACGGCACGTGATGATTTGTTTCATTTAGTGCCGCTGGAAGGATACGCGAAAATGCTCATTCATTATGCAAACCTCAAAGATGCACCTGAATTGGTACGATTTGTATGTTATGAATCTCTAGCAGAATTGGCTACAACTCCTATTGACGCGATTCCTCCCGTTTTATTCGGCAATGGAATCACGGCGTGTGTAATGCATGGTATTGAACGTGATACGAGTGCAGAAGCCTATCATGTAATGGCCAATTTATTTGGAATTGGTATTTTGGTAGTCAAGGAATTTGTCATGGATTTGAATTGTGTACCATTGATTAATCGTTCCATTTTATGTAGTACCGTTACCACGCGTAGAAAAGCTATTTTTGCGTTTTTTATGATTGTTCGAATGTGCACTGCAGAAATGCAAAATTTGGAGTATAAGGAACTGTCATCTTCCATGATGCGTCGAAGCATTGTGGAACACGACGCACTCAAATGTATTAATACCATGTTGAATGTGAATTACGGAACACAAGCAATGATGGATTGTTTAGAAGTGCTGGAAATGTGTCTCAAGTGGGATTTGAATTTGACAAGCATTGCCATGGAAAATCACAGTATTCATGATACTGTTGATCAATTGGTGTATTACCAAAACGCTCAAATCTCCAAAGTGGCAACGCGCGTTGCAGATTTGTACCACCAACGCGACGGTGAGACACGTGAAATGGATTACGTAGAGGCTGCAAGTAATTTGCCCTTTTCCTTTTAAAAAAAAAACACCACGTTCATTTCTCGGGCGTCACAAAGAAAATGGCAGCGCTTACCACGCACGTGCCAACGACGTGGAGCAAATCGGCATTCACCTTGGTGGCATTGACAGCCTTGCCCGTGACAATGGAACCAACCAACTGACGGTGCGAGTTCCAGCTCTTCTGGCCATCGGCGCGGTGAAACGTGGAGACCCAATTGGTAGCGTCAATCATTCCCTTGGACGCATCCTCGACAAACGGACGGATTTCACCCTCCAGTTTGTCACCGACGCTGCGCGGAACCTCGACCTCTTGGTTCTGGCCGGGATTCAGAATCTGACGAACGTCCATGGCAGCCATTTCCTCGCGGGTAAAGGAACGGTTGTTAATGTGCTCCACTAAACGCGCGTGGGGAAACGAGCCCACGGCAATTTTGCTGCGTTCCTTGTTCATGTGAACCAAGTCGCGGTCCAAATCAGCGCTGGAGCAAACCATGGCATTCTCGTACTGATACTTGTTCACAATGTGCGTAGGATCAAAAATGTCCATGGGTTCAGACGGCGGCGCCTGATTCGAGCCAACGACCCACGCGTACTTTTCTGCCTTGGACAGATACTTGTCCATGATACCGGGAATACGAAGACCCACGGAAAACGGGTACGTGTTCTGGTGGTTGTACACACGCAGACCAATCGGGATAATGCGATTGGCGCTTCCAATCAACTCGTCTCCCTTGGCCAAGTGACGGTCGTGAATGGCCAAGTTGTCCTTGAATTGGTCGTGATGAGCGTGGTGAATCTGCCACTTGGCCAATGACGGATTCATCTCAAGCTCGTGCGGAGAACCGACAATCTCCATGTGCACGTACACACATTGAGGGCGCTTCATGTCCGAAATGGACATGGGCTTGTACATGGTCAGCATGTGCTCTTCAAGTTGTTTCGGATCCATTTGCGCCTCATCTCCAATGTGCTCAACCACATCCTCTTCGCTGGAGCTGTACTCCACAGCGGCCTTGGGCTGCTGACGTGCTTTGAACATAATTCACTCCGAAGAGGCGACTTAAAATTACATTATGTTTCTTTTAAAAATACATATACATTGCCAATTTTAATCATGTCGTCCAAACAACATGCGCTTGGGCAAATGCTGTCGGTATACCATTAACGTATCACGATCTCCGGGTTCCAACAATGCAATTCGTTCGTCGAACTTACGTAACAATGGATGCGGACGCGTAAAAACGCTCGTCTGAAACCACGTTGCAATCAACGACATGCGAACCAACATATCATCACGCATCTTATTCACGTTGACGTAATTACGCGCCCGTTTCATGTTTCCGTTTCCAGCCAATCCGTCTCCATTACCCAAGTTTAGAAATTGATAGGCTACGACTGTGGCAAAATGATCCAAAACTCCATCCGAACAAACCAATTCTTTCAAAGTGTAGGAAGAACAATTGGGCAAACGTTGAATCCAGCTCACGGCTGATTTGATTGCTCCCCATGCCGTCGGTGAAATAAACTTGGTAAATACAGCCTCGGGCATGACACCAAATGCCCACGCCGGTGCAAATAACAATTCGTTTTCTTGATTCCCTAACAATGCCAACACGCGATGCACATCATCTTGCAACGCCATTTGATTTTGTAATTGTAGAAACGTATCGCTTGCCTCATCCAGTGCAATACGGTTCTGGTTTGTTGGATTGTTTTGAAACGCGTTTTCTCTCACTTGTACCACTTGAGCAGCCGCTTGAACGCGCTCCTGTGTAGCGCGTAACAATGTATCACGTTCAGGAATCGCACCACGATCCAGAATACGTATATCCAAACAAGCTGTTACTTTGGTCGGTGTTTGTTGATGGTGTTTCCATTGTTCCGTTGTAATACTCTGGATATATAACCCCAAAATAACTGGACCCAAAAACGCATTGGCTTCAACCCATTGTTGTAAAGTTGTCGCGTTTTTCCATTGCACTACAGCCAATTTGGAATACGGATCCGGTTTTGCGGCGTCGTATACCATGAGTTTGCGTACGTCATCAATGCGTAACTTGGCTGCAATAGCGCCCAATGCTGTTAGTAGGGGAGCACATGCACGTTGAATAATGTCGTTTAATTCGTCAGTCCAAGTTTGGTAAATGCTGTAAATGACAGGCGGAACGGGAGGTTCCACTTTGATTTGTACATCATCATCGTAATCAATGACGCGTTTTCGTGTCTGTAAATCATCAGCAGGTTCAAACATCTTGTTCTTTTTATTTTTTCTTTTCAAAAGAACCCCATTATAGAAATCAAAAGATATCTTGAACATCGGGGAAATCGTGATGCGATTTGTAGATGCGAGTGGGAGGAGCGGGAGCACTGACCAACGGAACCAACTTGGGTAAACGTGCCTCGGAAATGGGAATCAACTCGGGGAGCGCCGCTTCCATCTTGTTGTACTTGGGCGAACGGGAACGACGCCGACGGGAGCGGGAGCGGGAGCGTGGAGAACGGGAGCGTACACGACGTTCAATGGGAACCAACTTGGGCACAGCGCCGACTCCACGAACAGGTGAACGAGCGCGAATAGGAATCAACTTGGGCATTTCCATGACTGGCGCTTCAATCAAAGGCGCCTCGTTATTCTCATAGCGGTAGTTGGGGTAATTCTTCTTTTTCTTCTTTTTCAACATTTGCGGTGATCCGTGGCAATTGATAAAGACTCCCGGAACCACATCCAGAGGAACACCCAAAAGCGAATGGTACGTATGATACGTGTCCGTTACAGATCCAGAATACGACGCTTCCGCGCTCATATCCTCCTTGGTATGAAGCATCTTGTAAAACGCAGGGTATTGACCCATGGCGGGCTCAAGCGTCGAATGAACGAGCGCGTTTAACGGATGATGGTTAATGGACGATCTGATAAGAAACGGCTGTGGAAAATCTTTTTTCAATTCCTCCTGAATGTATCCGTATAAAACCGGCATCGTTACATTTGGCGGTTGTTTTTTGAATAAAAGATTATAAATCTTAAACAGGATGTCCTTTTTCATGATTGTTTTGTAATTACCAGTCAATAAACCATGTAAAGCTTCCTTTGGAATATACAATATATCACGAATCATTTCGATCGTAATTGGATTCGTCGCTCTCAAATGGTCGGTGATCGCAGTTTGTGTTTCATATTTTGCCCAGTAATTGCTCGCTGGAGTTCCAGTTGCCTCCTTAAATTGTACTGTCTGCGCATCATCATCTTCATCATCCTCATCGTCAAAACCCTCTCCATCACCGCCACCCATAGTAACAGCTTTGCGTTGTGATTCGAGTCGCTTCATAATCTCGGCATTACGTGTCATGCTTTCGTTAAACAGATTACTTGTTTCATCTGCTTTTGATTTGACCGCGTCATCACGTTGTGTCACAGGTGTCAAGTTATTCGCTTTTTCAGCGAGCTTGGCTTCAAATGTTTTCCCGTCCGGAGAAAACGCAGGTTTCTTTGGTGCGGTGGTACGAACAACATTTGGTGCAACCGGATTTTGTTCTGGAGCAGGAGCTGTAGGGATAACATACGTCACAGCTGCTTCGTCGTCGCTGTCGTCTGCTGGTACAGGTGGAGCCACTTCGCTTTCTTCTTCGTAATCATACGCAGGCGGAGGAGGCGGAGGTTCTTGAACCGCACCTGGAACCATTCCAAGGTTTCCAGCAGCCCGGTTTGCCGCATCCAATGTGGCAACGTTGTTTTCCAGATCTTTCTGAGCTTCCTGACCACGTTTCGCTGCGTCTTCCTTTCCTTTGTCGTTTGGATCATTCAATTTCTTAGTTTGTGCGCGCAAAAGACGCACCGAATTTGTTGTTGCTGCTTTTGTTTGAGTGTGGAGCTTTTCCAACTTTTGCCCCACTTTGGCCCATTCGTTCTGAATAGCATCAAACTCGGGCAACGAAACAGCGTAAATTGCATCAAAGATTTGTTCTTGCGTTTCCAATTTTTGGGCCAATAAATCGATACAAAAGAAACGGACTGCGATATACCGAAGTTTGTACATGTACGTCTCCTTTGAAGTACCAATAAAATAACCACGCCACGTGTTGTCACTCTTCGTGATATACTCGGTAATATCTGTGTTGATAGATGCGTCGCGTTCTGCGGGCCCAAAATCCATGGAACGACGAACATTTGCAATAAACTCTCTAGAATCAGGAATCACAATATCATCGCCCCATTTGAGTTCCTCCTTGTGCTTTTCAAAAATGGCACCGCATTTTCCGCTTGAAGCAATCAGGTTTTGCACGACCTTTGTCGCAGAAACGACAGCAGCGCTCGACTTTGGTTTGGGTGTTTGTCCCTTGGGGTTGCTCTTGGCGTGAATAGCTTGAGCAATTGCCAATTTGAAGGCATCAATAGTAAGGTAATTGTCTGGATTGAGATTGAGCCCAAAATTGTCGTGGACACGCATCAACATATCCATTTGCTTTTGTTGCGTTGGACCGTTGATATTGACAGTGACGATAAACGTGTCCGTATTTGCCGCCAAAACATCCAATTCAGACAGAATGTCATCCACGGTTCCACCCACGGCAACAACATCTGCGATTCGAGTAGTAATCAAATCAGCGTTGTCTTCGTTGAGTTGGAGAACCATATCCCGTTGTGTACGGCGGTATTGTGTTCCACCACCAGTAGTAGGTCCAGGACGAGGCGCGGGACTAGCGCCACCGCCACCACCACC
>Ga0075152_10002064_pt1 | contig 14364 bp, 19 predicted proteins | sample JI61114C2DNA_FD_70964 | JGI IMG/M metagenome (GOLD analysis project Ga0075152, IMG submission 70964) | Wastewater effluent complex algal communities from Wisconsin, to seasonally profile nutrient transformation and Carbon sequestration -... | ecosystem: Engineered > WWTP > Effluent > Algae...
CTGGACTACTGTCCTAACGGCAACCTTGCTGAGTACCTTTGCGACGTTGGAAAGGTGAAGGAAGAGTTAGCGCGAGTGCTCATTGCGCAGATTATCCTTGCGATCGAATACCTCCATGACAATTAGATTCTTTATCGAGATCTCAAGCCATAGAACATCCTGATAGGCTGGAATGGGTATCTTAAAGTCACAGACTTTGGGTTGAGCAAGCTTACAGACCGTTTTATGGAGGCCAAGACTTTTTGTGGAAGCCCGATCTACACCTGTCCTGAGCTCCTTGCTGGGGATACGTTTACAGCCGCAAGCGACATCTATGGAATAGGCTGTATACTCTATGAAATGCTTGTCGGAGATCCTCCATTCGAGAGCGATAACCTAGCAAAACTATACGACAAAATCAAAGATGGTATCTTGAAAATCGATGCTCCTCTATCAAGTCAAGCTCATTCCTTATTGAAAGGGCTAATGGACCGGAATCCATTGAACCGATTGACCATCAAAGATACCAAAGACCATCCGTTCTTCGCAACAATTGACTGGACAGCCATCGAAGGCTGCTAGTTCCCTGGCATAACCGTTTCAGAGAGATAATAATCGGAGGAGAACAGCATGGACTGGAACAACGACTACGAGGAGGATTCATGAAGGGTTGTTTAGCTTCGTCACGAACCCAGGTGTGGTTGCTAAAAATGAGGAACGGCAAGACTCGAACTTGCGCCACTGAATCGGACAGCCAGTATGCTACCATTACACAACGCCCTCATCCAATAGCAAGCAAACAACGGCAGCACATGAATTCAAATCCAATCACGAGCTGGTTGACTTGATTAGGTGCTTCAACAGCCACACTAAAATCAATGCCATACTCGTTAGGTAAAGGCACATTATGCATTTGTTGGCTCTTCCCGTGAATGTCCATTATCCTCTGCCTTCTTCGTAGTCCACTCTCTTCTCGAGCAACCGGTTTGCCTTCTCAACGTTTGTCTGTGCTTGCAGGATGTTGAAATCAATGCGGTCGACCATCGTCCCTTGCTCGTAGACCAGGTTATTCATCCTTCTGAGCACGAGATTGATCTATTCTATCTTCTCCGAAACGAACTCAAGGTCTTTCTCGCGAGCAGCAGCTTGGTTGGCTAATCCTGATGCATTGAGTTGTTGTTGCTGAAAAGGCCTTCCTGATTTCGATGACGCGAACGAGATGTTTACTTCCTGTTGGTTGGCAGCTGCAAGATAGAGCATTTTCTGTGTTGACACTCTCCTCAGTTCGGCTGCAACAGTCGATAGAAAATGGCTACGAATGTTATGGAGAACTTGACTCTAGCATTCCAAATCGGAGAGTGGTAACCGTTGAGCCCAGTTCTCGACAATCGTCAGCTACCGACAGGCAACTTCGAGATGCTAGTTGATCTGCCGATTCAGATGAACACCTCTTTCATGAGAAAGCCTCGAAACGAGTCTTTCCAGCTCATCGTCTTTGGTTATTGGTTCGTGTACTTTTTACACACACAAACTTTAATGAATCCTTGTGGCTATGGTACTCTTCGAACCACATTGGTGGTAAGTCGGGCTCCTCGATCCAGCCCAGTCGTCCCTGCTTTCGAAAGTGGTTGAGATAGTTAGTTTTGTTACGAATCATCTATAATACTGAGTTTATACTCTTTGACAAGGATGAGTCTACGTAAAGCCAAGCAGATCCTCGCACTCCAGAAGAAAGCCACAACGGAAAGCAATCAGCAGGAATAACCAACATCTGTGGAGTAGCCTGATGAGCTTCCCAAAAAGAAGAACATGTTTAGTGCATTTCAACAGAGCAGTGAATCGGAAGATGATTAAAAGCAGCCGAAGCAAGAAACTGCTAAGTTAGAACTTGCCACTGATAAAAAAGAGACAGATAAGGATGCATAAGCTGATAACCACATGCAGTTGGGAGCCAGTCAATCAAAGAAACAAAAGAAGAAGAAACCTAAGAAGAAAAAGGAGGAAAAGCATGCTGAAGAGGAAGAGGACCTCGAGGAAATGCTTAAGCAGGAATTTGGAGACCGCAAACCGTCAGAGGAAGAAGAGAAAGACGACGGAGAGCACTACGATTTGCTAGACATCAACGAGAACAAGTTCAGGTACGAACGGGAGTTATCGAAATACTTCAAGGACGCTAAGGAGGAAGCTGAGCTGGAACCGGAAGGCATGAACAAGAGGGAGAAACGGTACATGAAGATGATGGCTAGGCTAAAACTCAAGAAATCTGTGCTTGCCCCCGGAGTCAAAGACTATTTCCCTATCAACTAAAAGTTCGCCGTAGAAGTGAAGGACCATCAGATCAGGTTTGAGCCTTCGAAGAAGTATGAGGTGTTGCAGGAGGAATACGAGACTATTAAGAACTCCAACGACGTGCAAGAAATGTACGACTTCCTACATCGAAATCCGTTTCACACCGATGCTATCTACAACATCGGCGAATTTTTGCGGCTGAAGGGCAACTATAAATAAGCCGATGGGCTGATTCAGCGTATCCTGTACATTTACGAACAGTCATGCATGTACGAGATGGGAGTCATGATCAAAGAACCTCGGCCTATCAACTACTTCCCTTACGAACGATTCTCCTCCTCGCTTTTCATGTCCATCTTCAAGTTCATTGACATCCTCGGCAAGAAGGGATGCTACAAGGCTGCTCTAGAATACAACAAGCTGTTGTTAAAGCTGAACAAGGATGACCCCACTGCAAGTCTCTTCTGCCTTGACTACAACGCGTGTTCTGCCAAACAGTACGACTACCTGCTTCAGTTTGCCAACCACTACGGCGATGAGTTTTACGGGGGAAAACTGAAGCAGCGCACTACAATATATTGGATGCCAAACATGATGTTCTCAACTGCGCTTGCCAAGTTCCTGTCAGCCTTTGAAACTAAGGAAGCCAAAGTGGTTGAAGAAATCGCCATCGAACCTCACTTATTATTTCTCCCTGAGCATCTGGACAAAGCCATGGATCTCAAGTCAGCTAACTGTTAAACAGACACGTCTCAGGTTCTGATTCTACGCTGCATGCTGCTGTACCCTCGAGTGATGAGGGAGCTTGCGGCCAAGAATGACTACAGCAAACAATATGTTGGTCATCCCTCGCTGAAAGGAAGTCAAAAAAGCACACTGAAAGACCTCCTGGAAAATGGATTCTTTGTTCGTGCTGCTGACAACTACTTCCACTCCTTCTTGAACATTGAATCCGAGGCAGACAGCCGAGGACTTCTTAAGATACTCGAGACCTACGTAATTCGATCGAGGATATTGTGGAAAGCAAATAACGTGATTCTCTGGGTTAAGGCTGCAATTGGCTTCCTTGTAGATAATCTCGAAAAGATTGATTATCCCGACTATATAGGCAAACTTTGCTTGAAGGAGCAATGTGAAGGTGTTCCCATCCTGCCTTTCAAATTGGGCAGGTACGAAAATGTCGCGAAGGCAAACTTCAGTGATCACGTAGAACGAATAGACCTCCAAAACATTCAGGACAACCAAGGTATGGCACAACAGGCACCACAGGGCCAGCAAGTGAACATGAACCATAGTCCCTTCCGATTGTTCATATAGAGTCTGCTGCCTTGGATGAACGTGCCTCAAGCCGCATAAGTCGATCCTGACATGCCTGTCATCGAGGAAGACCGTGACTGAGCAACATTAGATGTATTCAACAGAGAGTGAGAAAGGTATTGACGTAGCAGTGACGTGCAACGTTCGCTGAATGGGCACGTGAGTCTGTGAGGCTCTTTTAGTAGTTCTTTTTTAGAGCCTTCTGCCGAATGATGTTGCAAGCTGAAGGGCGAATGTATTTTTTCTTTTCGATCATGTCAACTAACGGACCATTCGATGCTGAGGCTCCGGGAGTAAGAGGGTTGACACGCCTATCAGCCTCCCCGTATTATGTGTAGTACTCGATTAACATGCGTTTATTAATCCTGAGCTCCCCACGTCTGACGGAAGAATAAAGTTAGCTCTTGACATCTTCTAATGTGCGGGTCCGGTCATTGAATTTCGAGTATGGTCGCATGAACAGTAAAGGAATGCGTTTATTGTAGCCTCTCCGCTAACGATTTATGCGTTCGAACTGGTCAAGCGAATTTTAGAACTCTCCTTCAAACAGTCGTGAATTGTCTGTTGCTACACCAGCTTCAATGAGTGATCGGTTCAGTGATGGGCCATTGATCTATACCTTCCCGCGAAGTCGAGCTTTTATGCCCTGGTTTTTTAGCAGGTTCAGTGGGTAGTGGGTTGATGACTCCTCAGTTGGGATTCGTAGATGCTCTCCTTTGTAAGGACGCGGTGTGTAATGGCTTGTGGATGTTCTATTAAAGCTCTGGCGGCTTGCCAATTCAGCTTCGCGCATTCTTTATTTGGCCCTACTCCGAATTTTTTCCTCACGACTCATTTGCCTGGTGTATTAATAAACTTTATAGTTCAAATGTGCAATCTATCGGTTAATTGATTGGTCCCACGAGTCACAGCTTCCCCATTGCTAAATCTCTGCGATAGTCGTTGAAGTCACCGTTAAACTTCTTGAACCGAGTGTCCTTGATGTACCATATTTGGTCGCACACCGTTGCAATCAGATGCTGGTCATGCGATACTATGACTACTCCTCCCTTGTAGTTGTTCAGAGCGATGATGAGGGCGTTAACAGCGTCAATATCTAGATGATTGGTTGGTTCATCCAGCACAAGAATATGAGGATTACGCCAAACCACCATGGCAAAGGCTACTCGTGATTTCTGACCTCCTGAAAGCAAATACTGTGGTCGGAGAGCCAAATTTCCAGTGACTCCAAACGAACCCAGATGGTTTCGATATGCTTCCTGAGTATGCCCTGGGAAGTCCTCCATAAACTGCTCGAGTGGGGACAAAACGAGTTTGAGCTGATCCACATGATGCTGAGTGAACATCTCAACGATCAATCGACCGTTACGGTACTGGTTTCCTTCCTTCAGCTGTAATTCACCGACCAACAGTTTGAGTAGTGTACTCTTTCCGGCACCGTTAGCACCGACAATGGCCATTCTTGTCTCCATATCCACCGCCAAGTTGATATTACGAAGGATAGGTCTTTCGGGCTCATAGTAGAAGTTACCGTCTTCAACCTTCAGAAGTGGAGGGCGAAGCTTGTCTGGGGTTGGGAATATGAATACACAGGTCGGATCCTCGATAACTTCCTCAACAAGCTCCATCTTCTCCATCGCCTTGATACGCGACTGAACTAAGGAGGCTCGCTTGGCATTGTATCTGAACCTGTCGATGAAGGTTTGCATATGGGCGAGTTTTAATTGTTGACTTTCGTGCTGCTTCTTAAGCATAGTGTTGCGCTCGCTTCTTGTTCTTTAGAATGCGTCGTAGTTTCCCTTATAGTAGACCAGCTTCTGCTCGAAGAAGTGAATAACGTCTGTGCATACTACGTTCAGGAATTATCGGGCGTGGGATACCACCACAACTGTATTCTTGCAGATGTTTGTGACATAGTCTTACAGCCACATAACAGCATCCAAATCGAGATGGTTAGTAGGCTCATCAAGCAGGAGCACGTCGGGTTTCACGAATAGTGCCTTCGCAAGGGCAACACGTACACGCCATCCTCCCGACAAACTGCTGATAGGTTTGCTGAGCATTTGATTTGTGAAGCCCAAACCGCTCAAAATGGTTGAGGCTCGTGATTCAGCTTTATGAGCATCGATTTCTTCGAGCCTTCGATTGATAAAAGCAAGCCTCTCCGTGCTAGTGTTATTCTTCTCCTGATCGTCAATTTCCTTCATCAAACTCTCTCGCTCGATATCGGTCTCCAAAACTGTCTGTAGAACTGATTTCTCGGTCTGCCGAATTTCCTGTTCGACCAGCAAAATCTGAAGATGTTTTGGCATGTTAGGGAACTCACCACGGGCAAGAGCGTTCATAAAACAAGTCTTACCAATACCGTTTCTACCCACGAGACCATACTTTCGGCCATAACCAAGCTTTAGGTTAGTGTCCTCCAGAAGTGACTTACCACCAACAATAACTGAAATCTTGTCTAGGATCAGATCGTTGTTCTTTCCTCCCTCAGCCCCACGAGCATGTCTTACTATCACAGGTGGGAGTTGTTTGGCGCGGTAGTCCATGTCTTCAACATGCCTCATGAACTGCTCGGAATTTTTGTTTTCCTCCTTCCCTCTCTTCTCCTTTTTCTTCCAATTCTTCAGTTCGTCATTGCTGTTACCCGCCATTTTACGCTTGCCTGTCACAGCCTTTCTATTTTCTACTGACATGATGCTCTCCAACACAACATCGTACTCCAGCTTTTCAGCGTTCAGGTGAAACTTGTTTTCTGCTTGGATGAGTCCCTCACCGGTCAACTTCTTAAAGATCGCTTGACACGCCTTCAAAGAGTCTTCCCGGTTGAGCTTGAACCCCACCAAAAAGTCCTGGATCAGCTCGATAAGTTCCTCCGGCGAGCAGGGTGGCTCCTCGATGATCATCCCAGCAATGTGGTGGTAGAACAGTTCAGGACAGCCATCGAACTTGAGGATGGGTTGCAGTTGGGCGGCTATTGCAGCTTGTTGTTTATCAGGTTCAAGCATAAATTAAGAAATAGAATCGGCAGGACAGTTAAGGCAGGCTAACTGGCACCGCAATTTGAATGAATACAAATCACGCGTAAGCAGCATTCCTGAGCATCAGCTTGCAGCAACTCCCTCGGATCGCGAGTTGCGTGAGCCTTGCTCCATGAAGAGTCTTTTGGGAGCAGAGATTCTGCGCTCCACCGCAACATAATATTTGATATTGCATGAATGGTAGTCAGGCTCAATTAAAACAACACAACATTACGGACCTGCGAACAATCAACGACCAAGACTTCCTGAATCGAATAGCAGCACGCGGTCGCAAGAACATTTCGGTTCTCCCTATCAATTCGGAACCCTCAACTGGTATTGTCGAGTATCGTGTCGTTCTCAACCAGTTCAGTCTCCAACTGAGGGTGCTGCACGTACTTCGCAACGTAGAGCCAATTGAGAACGAGTCCTCGATCCTCGGCACGGGAGGGTTCGGCAGTGTGCGGGCCAGTGAATGGGACAGTCGCTACATTGCTATCAAACGACAGAATTTCTATGTTCAGAGCAATTTTTACACCCACCTTAAGTTCATTCAGCAGGTGGGTGAGCGTACCTTCAAGCAGAACAGTTTCTGCTCTGAATTTCGGGACTACCTCATCGAACTGAGCATCGCCAAGCTTTGCAGTGCTTACCAAATGGGTAGTGCAGTTATCACTGAATTCGGATTCGATGCGGTCTGCTACAACGATTGTTTTGAGTTCTTTCAAGAACTATGTGGGAACGTCAAGATCAGTTGTCCGGAGGAGCTGGAACAACTTGAACATGATATTCGAGGATGCATGGAATTCCTCCATATGGAGCTTGGTGTTGCTCACTGCGATATCAAACCACTCAATATCATGCACAGCCCCACCTACAAGAAGTTTGTGCTGATAGATTTCGGTTCCTGCGAGGTGGTCGACGACAATTTCGTGGTGTATACTACCTTCCGAGGTACGAAGGGCTACTGGTCGGAGGAGATGAAGAAGTTGTACAAGAAAGTAAACAAAAAGCCCAGCTGGGACTACGTGGATCTGCGCGAGAACGATTGCGTGTGCCTTGAAAAGTCAATAAACAATTTCTATCGGAACCAAGAGGACTCCGAGGAGGAGCAGCAGCAGGGTATTCGTTATCTTGAGCCGAAAAAAATATGCAACGAGTTCACTCTTTTTAACCTGATGTACACTTTGAGATACTGCCGTAATCAGCGGGACGCTCAAGCGATTGAATGGAAGATCGATGTGGTGGAAACTCTAACCTATTGCATCAATAAGGGGTTATTTCTGGAAGTTGCTAACTGGGTTATCGGAAGGCTCAAAGAACTCGGGAAGACTCCCGATTTGGACACTAGCTTCACATCCATCAAAGCTTTGATGGAAAGTCGAGCAAAAAAACGAAGCAGTGCTGAAATAGAATCAGAACAGCTGTACTTCGAGTATATCACAAGCCTGCGGTTTTAGGGGTTCACACGAAGGTTGAAAACTTTAGCAGCCAAACTACGGAAGATCTATCAGTACTCCTTGCTGATTCCCGAAGTCTCGGAGGAGCAAATGTAGAAGGCCATCCAACTGTACTAAAAGGACTCAACAATGATCAGCTTTGACGATAACAACAAAATTCGCCTGAAAGGTAGCTACGTGTTCAGTACGCTAGCCAGAGATCTGGCAGATATTGAGCAGAACTAGTTCAGCCTGCGAGTTGAGCTTCTCAGGGGTTCCAGTCCCAAATCAGTTGTGAGCTTGAAGCTGTACCACCTGCTTTTTCTAAAATTCAACTCGCTGTTTAGCTTCGACGACAAGCTGGTTGTGTTGCAGGAGATGGAAAAGCTCCAGGTCGAGAGAAAGTAAGAACTGTGCCTGCTGGAATTGTTCAAGGTCGTGTACATGTTCAATTTCGATCAGCGTGAGACATAGCTCGTGAGACTTGAGAATTCTCTTCGCAGGTTACGCTTAATTCACAAAAGGGATGACTATTACTACTGCTTGGCACTTGAAGAGGTCTCCAAAGTCTACGAGTTGATGGGTAACTCCCAACAGGCAGAAACCCTTCTCAACGAAAGCATCATGCTGTTCCAGGATCGCTACAAGAACGAGTACCACAGTCTCATGGAAGTGCGGTACTTTAGGTTGGCTGAACTCAAGCTTAATCAGGGCTGCTATGAACATGCCAAGTCCCTCTACGATAAGATTATCGAAATTAATCAGAGGCTCAATCGTTCCCAGAATTCGTTGTCTGCGGTGATGCTTAAGTCTAAACTATGCCTCTACTAGCGAGCTACCGCTGAATTGCCGGGATGTATCCAGGAGGTTAAGCAACAGCTCAGGGAACACTTCAGTGAGGCACACCCCTGCATCCTCCGACTGAACACGATAATGCTGCTTCGAGAAAAAATTCCCATCAACGTCAAAGAGAGCGGCCTGTTCGCAATTCTGAAGCAGTTTCTTCAGGGACTAAACATGGAAACGGAGGACGACTACATCGATTACTGCTAGCGAAGAAAGACTCAATATGGAAGTGTTCGGCAGTATGAGGTCTTCAAACTTATTATTTCGGGATTGTACGAAATCAGTATTGAAAAGAGCGAATTCCGCAGGGCCGAGATGTACCTCCGCAAGATGATAACTGTTGAGCCGGGAGTGCTCCTGCAATACTACATTCCGCTCACCAAGCTTAAGATCAGTATCATGGATTTTCCAGGAGCAAAGGAGTGTCTCGAGAAGAGTCGGTAGCTGCTCAAAAAGGAAAATTATCCTGATAAGTCGTACTACCCAGTCGCTCTGCGATGTCTTGAAGTGAGGTTTGAATTGGTGTTCAATAATGACTTTAAAGGAGCAAAACGAATGTTGGCAGGGTTGATGAACGACAAGAGTTTGACAGAGGCAAGAACAGACGCATTTGAGATTAGGATATGGATGGCAAAGCTGCACTCCCTGCAGAAATAGTATGCTGAAGCATTGAGTTTGCTGGAGCAGGCAAGAGACTGCGAGGAGCAACAGGAAAGACCTCGAGCTGCAGTTCTCGCTGAGCTGGAGTTGGAGATCAGTGAGCTCTACCTGCGAATCAGAAAAGGGTACAACTCTACGACCTTCCACCTTGATCTCGCGAATGAAAAGCTTGCTTAAGAACACGGCGAAAAGCATCGATTTCATTTTAGGTATCCATTACTGCTCTAGGCCAAGGCCCTCTACTACTACGCCATCGATGTTGAACAGGCAAGAAGCAAAGCACTGCAATGCCTCAAGCTGTTCAGTCTCTTCGGCTCGGCTCGAGGAGACTTGCTTGCAGTATACTTTCTGCTCAGCAAGATCGAACAGTCTCGAGGGTAATACAGCGACGCTGTGAAGTACTGCTATCGGGCGACAAAAATTGCCTTAACCCTGCACAAGTAAACCCACCCCAACGTCCAACAATGCTTCACTCGAATATCGCAGCTCTACGAGTCGATGTTAAAGAAGTGTATCTGCAACCAAAAGAACCTGATCCGAGCAAGCTACGATCTCTTCTAAGGCCTGAGGTAGGGGCTGTGTATCCTTAACAGAAGCGGAACTCATAGTTCTGAGAAAGGAGGCAACTCATTGTACTCCTTTACCTACCGCTTTAGTGAAATGAATGACAACTTGCTCGTCGACTCGCAAGAGTTTCGGCTGAGGGCTATGAGCGAGTTCATGAAGCTAACTCATCACATCACGAACGGCTGCGAGAACGATAGTGAAATCATTGGGCTTATCGCCATAGAAAAAAGGGTGCTGAGGATGATCATGCGCAATAACCGAAAGTTCAAGAGTATGTCAAAGATGTACTACCACCAACTCTAGAGTCTCTACCGGCTGAGCGTATACTACGAGAAGCTTGATGCAGAAGAGCTTAGTCACCAGATCTTCTACGAAAAAAGGTTCTTTCGGATGGTGCCCTAAAAGTACAGGGAAGAACTTCGAAAGCAAATGGAAGCACTGCGGAAGACTGGATGACTTTACCTACTACTATTAGCAATATACTCATACATTACTCATATCGTCAGACTGCTCATTTGGATTTCCAGTAGGCGAGCGCGATCCTCCTCGGCAAGGCCGCCCCAGATGTCATCTGAGTGTTTATGAACGAGTGGGTGCTTTTGCAGAGAAGCGATGTGCAATCGAATTCCACTTTTTACTTCCTCATCGCTCAGTCTCTTCGTGTGGTAGACCTCTGCAAATATCTTGAGAATCTTTGAAAGTCGGTGCAAGCCGACCGGATTGCCTGGACTGAAAAGAACATTGTCGAGGTTGAACCATCTGACCAGCTTCAGATGTTGCTCACGCGCCTCAGTCTTGTCGCGTTTGAGAGGCAGGTAGTCCAGCCAGTAGTCAAGTAACTCTCCTGCCTGCAAATTTTTATCGTCTGCTGCTATGAGGTGCCCTATGGCTGCAGCGACGTTGTCTTGAGCATAGAAATATTGGTTTTAGTTGTCTTCATCAGGCGCATAGTTGAGGCAATTCACCAGTGTATTCTTGATACTATTGTAGGCAATTTGAACCTGGTCAAGCGGTGACTTTTTAATCCAGATTCCGAGCCCAAAGCACCCGGCCTGCCGAATACTATGGATCTCCGAAGTGGAGTGCTTCAAATAGACCTCCAAGCAGGGCTGCCAGATATTCTTGATCTCGTTGTAGCTGAAGTAGTCGATTGCATCGTCGATGATACACAGCCCGACCTTTATCATCTCCTCTCGAGGAGATTCCATACATTTGTGGCAGATTTGGCTTGTGAAAAAAGTAAGAAGGCCTTGCACCTCTACATTGTTCTTGAAATATTTATAAAGGTTTTCAGCGAGAGCAGTCGCTTCTTCTATCGCGTCTTCGTATCCTTTCAGGATTAGTTCATAGCCGTTCCTTGCTTCCTCATCCTCCGTCTCGGCTTCCAAGAACTCGAACATGTCGGCATGGCCTTGGACAGCCAGCACAGTGTATGCCCTCACAGCTGTGATGATGGCATGTAGCCATTCAGCGTTGATGTATACATTACAATCAACGATGAACTGCCTAACCGCAAGGATGATAGTACCGTTGCTCAGCTTTTCATGATAGCTGTCCTATTTATCATCCGTATCTGGAGAAGGTTGAGGGAAAGCCTCCAATAGCTTAGCAAGGTAGGCCCCAACCACAAGCTGGCTAGCTGCAGTCACTGGACTTGATATCACAACCTTCTTGGCGAGACAATTGTAGAGACTCACTATCCTGAGCTTGAGACTATCATCAGCAAGTGTGTTGAGACAGTCGACCATAAATCCGTCACATATTTCAAAGAATTCTGCCGAGAATATCTTGGTATCCTCGAAGATGTCCGAAGTAAGGTCAATACAGATTTTGGAGTGATCGTCTTCCTGCCCATCAAGGCTTGCCAAGACTTCCTTAACAAAGATGAGGATCGACTTAATCTGATCAACGGTTGGCAATGCCCCCTTGGTAATGGAAATAACCCTCCGCAAGGTTGCAAGCACGTATTCACGATCAACGAGTTCCGGATTAACCTGTATGGTTTGCATGCACACGTGATTCATCTTCTCCACTGTAACAAAGTAGTTCGAGAGAAGCGTCGGGTCTGCTCTCACAACTTCGAATAACAATTTACTGAGGGTTTCAAGCGATTGTGACCTGACTTTCTTGTAGGGAGAGTCTAGCAAAAACTATATTGTGGCCATCAGCGGTTGGTAGTTGATGGTATTGATCTGGGTGTCGAGGATGTTGAATACTTCATGGAGGCAGCTAAGAGCATTTTCAACAAGGAGAGGAAGTGATGCTGCCAGGTGTCGTTCTGCTTGCGTGATGATATCCGCAATGTAAGGTTTGACTTTGCGGTATTCGCAATTCTCAGCGAAGTTAGTGAAGCAGGCGAAGGCGTGCGAACTTACATACGGAACTGGGTCGTTGAAGCCATCTTGAACGATAGTCAGGAGCAAGCGATCGAAGAAGAGTTTGAACACTATCTCACGGCGATCATCTACAGTCTGGCCGATTGCCTGAAAGCAAGCGAAGCGAATGCGTGGATGTGGGTGCTTCACATTTTCGAAGATTATATCGAAGATATCCCGGATATCGGATTTGCTTTTGAGGTACTCTGATATCTGGGAGAGGGCCATCAGTGCAGCGTACTTTCTTCTCCAGTCAGGATGGTGGTTCATTCCTTTGATCGCTTCTTTAAACACCTGGAACAAAGCCTTGCAGTCGATGTTGTCCAGTATTGAGTCGAGTATCTCCATTCCGTACAAAATAGGCTCCTGGTTGGGATCTTCTTTATGGTCATATTCGGAGTTGGGCTGTGGGTTTAGCCAATTCTCACTGGGAACCTCGGATATCTTGATCATCTCAAGGAAGATGACTTCGAGCATAATTAAAAAGCAGCTGTTGTTGCTCTTGTAGAACGAAGGGAACTTGGTGGATATACACACCAAAATGTTGATGATCTTCCGTTTGTCCGGGTACTCAGTAAGCTGGAAGACAGACTTAAGGTAGGGGATCAGCAGATCAAGGCTGTCCTTGAATACGAGGTGAGAGTTCTCGATGAACGTCTCAATCATGTCAATAATCGGTACTAGATCCCAGCTGTTGATCTTGACAATAGCTGTTTGAATGAAAGCCCTTCCCAAGTGGTAGAGATGGTTTAGATCCTTCTTGGTAATATTCTCTGCGAGTGCAACAGTTAGGTTGGCAGCACGATTCACCAAATCCAGCATGTCATTCTGCAGAAGAGGCTCGAGACAACTTGAGATTTCCGCGATGTATTAACCCTCTAGGACGTTCTTGGAAAGGATGAGCTCAAGCGCCTCCAGTCCAAAGGATAAGTAAGATACGTTAGGCGATGCGAAGATGTTCATGGTTGTATTGAATGGATGGTTGGGTCCTCCAGTGTCTTTCTGGTAGTAGCATCCATTAACTATGCCATTTATGCACAGCTCCCTCACGTTCGGTTGGTTTACACCTATCTCGACTAATTGCCTGACGAATTCGCTGGTCAAGGCTATCGGGACTCTCTGCCAAAAGGCCTGCAAATTCAGACATTGCCGGAAACAGAACTGGAAGTTCGTCAGTCCATCAGTATTCGATCTGAGCGCATCGATGATGTGTCCAAGCTTCTTTTCCACTTGTCCTGTCAGCAGGTAGTCAATCCACGCAGTCATCGCAAAATTCGCCGGCAGAGTTGTCAGATCCTCGACGAACTGCAGGTAGTTTGGATCACCCATCGCAAATAATAATTACTTACAATTCCCGGTTCTTTTGGCTGATAAAGCGCCATTAAATTGCTTCGGATGGCAAACTTCCCTCCAGCTTGGGTCGTCTATAATAACACTGATGCGCAAAGTGGAATACCTCACCAGCAAATTCGGCAAAATCTTCAGCTACTTGGAGACTTCGATAACGGAGGGTCGTTCCTTCCTTGGGTTCACCCCGGCGAGCAGTAGCAGTGTTGTGCAGAGGCGTGAGTGTGAAGAGTTTGGCGGCGAGATCAAGTAACACGAATCGGGTGTGCATCATAAACAGAGAAGGAGTGACCGCACTGGCGAACGAATCGTTAGCCAGTAGGTCACTGATGAACTTCTTTTGAAGTGTTTAAGAACGATACCTAGGTAGTACTTCATAAACTAGCCACCAGCTCCCCGAATGATAAACCGTGATCGTCGGAAGACCTAAGAGTAGCAGGAACGCATGGCATACTTTCTGAACCAGGTGGATATCTGCATCTTCAACCAGGTCAACCTCAAATTCGATAGGTTCCTCGCAGTGCT
>Ga0075152_10002067_pt1 | contig 14341 bp, 7 predicted proteins | sample JI61114C2DNA_FD_70964 | JGI IMG/M metagenome (GOLD analysis project Ga0075152, IMG submission 70964) | Wastewater effluent complex algal communities from Wisconsin, to seasonally profile nutrient transformation and Carbon sequestration -... | ecosystem: Engineered > WWTP > Effluent > Algae...
GTCATGTGTTGTATGGAAATGCGCACGGCTTCATAGGCCGCTTCAAAACAATCGCTGGGAGTAGATGCAGAAACGATCGGCATCGGGCATTCTCCATTCCTTCCGTAATAAGCCTGCAACAGGTCACTTTGTTCTGTCTTGGTTGGCAAACCCGTACTTGGCCCACCCCGTTGAACATTGCAAATAACGAGTGGTATTTCCAACATCACTGCAAGGCCCATGGCTTCTGCTTTCAATGCAACGCCTGGTCCGGAAGTTGTTGTGATGCCGATTGAACCTCCATAACTGGCACCAATAGCCGAAGTTATCGCTGCAATCTCATCTTCGGCCTGGAATGTTTTTATGCCGAAAGATTTATACTTGCTCAGTTCATGTAAAATGTCGGAGGCTGGAGTGATGGGATAAGTGCCGAGAAATAACGGCAGTTCACTTTTTTCTCCTGCCGCAATCAAGCCATATGCCAGTGCCTGGTTACCCATGATGGAACGATAGGTGCCCGGTTCCATTTTTGCTTTGGCAACCGAATAACGGGAGGTAAAGGCTTCGGTGGTATCTCCAAAATTATAACCAGCCTGCAGCACTTTAACGTTGCTCTCAAGGATATCGGGTTTTTTACCAAACTTCTCTTTCAGGAAAGTAATGGTATTGTCCATGTCGCGGTTATACATCCAATATAAAAAACCCAGAACAAACATGTTCTTGGCCCGGTCCTTTTCCTTAGTGCCCATGGTAAAATCTTTCAGCGCTTCCCGGGTCATTTTAGTAACATCCATAGGAATCACTTCATAACTTTCCAGGCTTCCATCTTCCAGCGGGTTAACGCCTTCGGGATAATTGGCGAGGCGAAGGTTTTTGCTATCGAAACCATCCACATTGGCTATGATCTTACCGCCTTTTTTCAGGGCGGTCAGGTTTACTTTCAGGGCGGCGGCATTCATTGCCACCAATACATCACAGGCATCGCCGGGTGTATAGATCCTGTCGCTGCTGAATCGAAGCTGGTATCCGCTTACGCCGGGCAATGTGCCGATCGGGGCCCGTATTTCAGCGGGGAAATCAGGAAAGGTTGCCAGGTCGATACCCAGCAGGGCTGTATTGTTGGTAAACTGGCTACCGGTGAGCTGCATACCATCACCACTATCACCGGCAAATTTTATCACAACGTCTTGTAAAACTTCTTGTTTGTCTGTCATCTCGCAAAAAAATTAGGTTACAAAGTTAATAAGGAAGATCAAGCTTTTTCGTTGCTACTAAGTTAAGGCTTAGATACTAAGAAAAATATGACCGAACAAAAAAAAAGCTATTTCGATTTCCGGTTTCCGATTAATCAGTTAGGTTTGCTCAAAAAAATTGATGCAGGATCTGAGCGATTTTCTACAACCGATTGAAGTTGATGTATTAAATGACGACAAAGGCTATACGGACGGCCAGTTTGCCAAACATATTTCCATTTATGAAAGCGAAATGCCCGACCTGGAAGACATCGACATCGTATTGGTGGGTGTAAATGAAATGAGGGGAAGCGGTATTTTCCTGGGAGAAAGTTATGGTCCCGATCACATCAGGAGACAATTATACAGTTTACATTACTGGCATACCGATGTGCGCATTGCCGATATGGGTAACATTAAAACCGGCGCCGAGTTAACGGATACATATGCTGCCCTGAAGATCGTATTAACAGAAATGTTCAGGCTTAATAAAACGGTTATCATCCTGGGCGGCTCGCACGACATAACCCTGGCCCAATATGAAGCATACAAAGATCTGAAGCAGATCGTGGAAGCCACCTGCATCGATTCCATGATCGACCTTCGGGGAGATAGCGCCATCCGTTGTGAAAATTTCCTGCTGGACATGCTCACCGGCGAACCCAACGTGATCAAACATTACAACCACATCGGCTTCCAGAGTTATTTTGTTCATCCACGCATGCTGGAAACCATGGACAAGCTACGCTTCGATTGTTTCCGGGTAGGCATCGTTAAAGAAAATATTGAAGAGATGGAACCCGTTTTGCGCAGCAGTCATTTTTTAAGCTTCGATATCAGTGCCATCAAGAGCAGCGATGCACCGGCTTCTGCTTACAGTCCTAACGGACTATCAGGAGAAGATGCATGTATGCTTACCCGTTATGCTGGCATGAGTGGCAACCTCAGCAGCTTTGGTATATATGGTTATAACCCCGACCTGGACAACAATGAACTCACGGCCAAACAGATCGCCCAGATGCTTTGGTATTTTATCGATGGCAAGAGCAGGAGTAAACAGGAAAGCCGTTTTGATGAGAAGCATAATTTCAATGAATACCATACTGCTTTTGCAGAAGTAGATACTGTTTTTCTTCAAAGCAAAAAAACAAATCGCTGGTGGATGCAGTTGCCCGATAAAAAATACATCGCGTGCAGTTACAATGACTATGTAAAAGCCAGCCTGAACGAGATCCCGGAAAGATGGTTACGGGTGCAGGAACGGAATTGATTTTTTCCGATTGGGAGCATGCTTTGTAAAACATTATTCAATCGAAAAGCAATGGCATGACGAAATATTTTTGGAATCTTTACTGAATTGATTTCTATTGAGTAAGATGCGCAGACGGTTAATTAAATAAACTGTATGCGCATTTTTTTTATTCAGCCGGGCAACAGAATCTATCAGGAAGGCATCATACAATGGCGGTGTATACACCGGATACCATTACCAAAAATATATTTGTATGAAAAAGCCGATCCTGTTCTTTCTACTGCTTTTAAGCCTTTTCTGTAATAGCACAACTGCACAGAATACTACCTGTAACGCTGCTTTTGGCGCCATCTACCAAAACGGAAATACGATCAAGTTCAACCCTGTAATAGTGGGCGATTCCATATCCTCACAACATTACTGGAACTTTGGCGATGGTAGTACAAGCTTCACCGTTAGCCCGGTTCATGTTTACCAGAATTCCGGTTCCTTTGTTGTAACCCATGTATATTCATCCTTTGGGAACGGCACTGCAAACTGCGTGGATTCGTTTTCGTTAGTAGTACAGGTACAGGGCGCCTGTAACCTAGTAGCTGGTTTTACATCTGCCTCGCTGGGGCAACAGACTTTCCAGTTTCAGAATACATCTTCGCCGGCAAACGGCATTGATTCTATACGCTGGACATTCGGTGATGGGTCCATTTCTTACGATGCAAGCCCAATTCACACTTACCAGCAAACCGGTTTATACCTGGTATGCATACGGGTACAAAAGAACCCAACCGCGGGTTCAACAACGCCTTGTGTAAGGGAATACTGTGATTCTGTATATGTACAGAACATTGATTCCTGCATATTGACCGCAAACTTTTATTCATTCCCAGATAGCAGCAATAACAATGCATATACTTACCAATTTGTAAATACATCTGCACCATTAAATGCCAATGATTCAATCCGCTGGACCTTTGGTGACGGTACTACATCCAATCAAATAAATCCCAATCATACCTACGCACAACCGGGCACTTACAATGTATGCCTGGTCATACAGAAAAGAAACAACAATGGCGCATTGACCAGTTGCATCCGGGAAATTTGTCACACGATCACGATCGCTCCAAACCCTCCACCCTGCAACCTCGTGGCCAGCTTTTATTCCTTTGCCGATACAACTTCAAACAACAATTTTACATTCCAGTTCATCAATACCTCTGTTGGTTCGGGCAATACAGATTCTATCCGCTGGACATTCGGCGATGGAAGTTCTTCAAGTCAATTCAATCCAAGCCATACATACAATCAACCAGGTACTTACCAGGTTTGCCTGCGCATTCAAAAAAGAAACAGCAATGGAGCATTGACCGGTTGCATCAGCGAGATCTGCCATATCATAACCATCAATCCGATACCCGTTCCCTGCAACCTTGTGGCCAACTTCTACTCATACACAGATACAACGGCAACCGGCAACAACAACATCCATTTTGAAAATACTTCCACTGGTTTAAACAGTGCAGACTCCATCAGGTGGACATTTGGAGATGGTAGTTCATCAAATCAATACAGTCCGAATCATACCTACGCCCAACCAGGCACCTACACCGTTTGTTTACGAATATCGAAAAGGCCGGTTCCCGGAACAACAGTTACTTGTGTTAGTGAAATATGCCACCAGGTGACCATTCTGCCACTGCCTCCTGTATGTACATTGGTAGCAGGATTTTATGCGGTACATGACAGTCTTTCTACAACACCACTTCCTTATATCTACCATTTTATAAATACTTCCAATCCATTGGCCAATACCGACTCGGTTCGGTGGACCTTTGGCGATGGCACTGCATCCAATGAATTAAATCCAACGCATTCATACACACAACCGGGCACTTACACTGTATGCCTGCGGGTGCAGAAAAGAAATCCGAATGGTACTTTAACAAACTGCATCAGGGAGATCTGCCACGTGATAACGATCACGCCTACCTGCAATGTTCAGGCTCATTTCACCTGGACTTCTGATTCTTCCAACAACCGCAGGATCTATTTCAACAACCAATCTGTTTCATCAACAGCCACTGCAACAGCAACCTGGTCCTTCGGAGATGGTACTTCATCCGTTGCCTGGAATCCTACTCACGAGTACGCACAACCGGGCATGTATTATGTTTGTCTGACTGTACAATCCGGACCAAATTGTGTAAGCACCGATTGCGATACGGTTATTATACAAGCGCCTGCTGTCAATTGTATTGAGCAATCAAGGTTTAACTTCACCCGGTCTTCTACTAATAATCGCCTGTTGCATTTTGTACCGGCCCATGTTAACAGCAGCTGGCAATATACCTGGACCTTTGGAGATGGAACCGGCAGCCATGAGATTTCTCCGAATCACCTTTATACTCAACCAGGTAATTATACAGCTTGCCTGACGGTATACCGGAATGCCAATTGCGCTTCTACTACCTGCCAGAATGTAACCATTACCAATGCCATTCCCTGCAACAATGTACAATTGAGTTTTACTTACCGGGCCGACAGCCTGATGCCGAATAAAGTTTATTTTCATGCAGTATCCAATGCAGCTTTATTTGGACAGGTCTGGAGTTTTACGAAATTGCCTGCTAATTCCGGCACTGCACCTATAACCATTTTCCAGCCAAACCCAACCAGGATATTCCAGGACAGTGGTTACTACCGGGTATGTGTAAGGGCATTCACATCCGGAGGTTGTTTAAAGGAATTTTGCCAGGTGATCCGGGTTGCCCCACCCGTAAATTCGAATGTTTGTTCATTGCAGCCATTCCCTAACCCGGCCGGCAACAGCGTTCAGGTAAATATTACTTTATCGCAACCCCAGATGATCCATGCATACATTTATAATTCAATGAATGTTTTGGTGAAAGACAAACACCAGATGGGTTTCCCGGGTAATAACCTGGTTTCGATCAACACCAGTAACCTGGTAGCCGGAACGTATACGATCAAAGTGGTTCGTGGTAACCAGGTATGTTATGCGCAGTTTATAAAATTGTAAAGGATAATCATAACATAAAAAATCCTGCAAGTTGCTTGCAGGATTTTTTTATGTTATTAAAATAACCAGGTGATGGCATTATCTGCCAAACATTTTATCAAGTTCTTCTTTTTTGAATGACATATAAGTTGGTTTTCCATTGGGTGTAACATTGGGCACTTCGCAGGAAAACAGTGCTGTAACAAGTGATTGCATCTCCTTATGAGAAAGACTTTTCCCTTCTTTAACGGCATGCTGCATGGCCAATGACCGAATCAGCTTTTCGCGTTTGCTGAATTTAATATCGTTGCTGAAATGTTTATATTGCTCGATCATTTTTTCGAGTGCTGCTTTTTCATTTCCTGATTCTACATCGGCTGGGGTGCCCTGTATTACAAAAGTATTTTTACCAAATGGTTCGAGCTGGTAACCCAATTGCTGAAGATCGGGTATCAACTCATTTAATAAAACCGCATCTGCGGCAGCCAGGTCAATGGTAACCGGAAACAGGCTTTGTTGGGTAGCCATGGGTTTGCCGGCAACGGCCTGCATATATCGTTCATATAAAATTCGTTCGTGCGCATTCTGTTGCTGTATTACTAAAAAGCCTTTTTCATCCTGTACCAGGATATACGCCTGGTGAAGTTGCAACAATGGTTGATCAGTATCTGTATCCTTATGCAATACTGCATTCGATCCAATGGAAGAATCTTTCTGAATCGCAATATCTCCTGTAGATTTTTCTCCTGGTGACTCATAAAAATCTTTCCAATGACGCAGATCGCTTTTCTTTTCTATGAAATGTGCCTGGTTCTTTTGGGTAAATGTTTGGAACAAAGGTGAAGAGGTCGTGGAAGACCTTCTTTCTTCCGAGAGTGGCTTACTTACTGCATCGAGGTGCTGAATAGAGGCATCTAATTCAAAATCGAGTGTGGGTGACACACTGAATTGTGCAAGGGCATGTTTTACGGCAGATTGTACGAATGCATAAACGATCTTTTCATCTTCAAACTTTATTTCCTGTTTGGTAGGATGAACATTAATATCGAGCTGTGCCGGATCCAGGTCGATGAAAAGCGCATACATCGGGTAACTGTCTTTAGCGATCATTTCATTAAAGGCATTCATCACGGCATGATTAAGATAAGCGCTTTTGATAAAACGATTGTTTACAAAAAGATACTGGTCGCCCCTGGTTTTTTTTGCTGTTTCGGGTTTGCCTACAAATCCAGATATGTTTAAATAGTCGGTTTGTTCCTGTACACTCACCAGTTTGGCGTTGTAGCTATTTCCTAATATCTGAACGATTCGTTGTTTGAGACTTCCCTTTTCCAGGTGAAAAACTTCTTGTCCATTAGAAGTAAATGAAAAGAATATTTCAGGAAAGGCCATCGACACCCGGATGAATTCATCTACAATATGTCTTAACTCTGCTGCATTGCTTTTTAAAAAATTTCGCCTCGCCGGTACATTGAAGAATAAATTCTTCATGGAAATACTGGTACCTGTTGTTGCAGCGACAGGTTCCTGCATTTTAACAAAACTGTTTTCTATTTCCAGGTAGATCCCGGTTTCATCTTCGGCACGTTTGGTTCTTAATTCAACCTGTGCAACGGCGGCGATACTGGCTAAAGCTTCTCCACGAAAACCCATCGTTTTGATCCGGAAAAGATCATCTATATTTTTGATCTTAGAAGTTGCATGTCGCTCAAAAGCCATCCTGGCATCGGTTTCGCTCATTCCTTTTCCATTGTCGATCACCTGCACCAAGGCCTTGCCGGCATCATTTACGATGAGCTTTATCTCATCGGCTCCGGCATCAACTGCGTTTTCTAACAACTCTTTAACAGCGCTGGCGGGGCGCTGAATCACTTCACCTGCAGCGATCTGGTTAGCAATGTTGTCGGGCAATAATTGAATGATATCTGGCAAAATCGTGTAATTTGTACTTCAAAAATAACACATCCTGTTCACTCTAAACTTATATGCTAATATGCGTGTTTTCCTGCTAACCCTATGTCTCTTTTACAGCAGCACCGCTTTCTGCCAGCAAACGGCAGGCGGGGAAGCCGCCAAATGGGCCGACAGCGTATACCAATCCCTCAGCAACGACCAGCGGATTGCCCAACTGATGGTCGTGCGTTTATCCAGCATAGATATGAAAACCAAGCAGGTTACTTTTTTCGATCAGCAGGTAGCCGAACTGGTGAAAAACTATAATATTGGTGGCATTTGTGTATTCCAGGGAAGCCCAGTTAAGCAGGCAGGGATCATCAACAACCTGCAGGCCATGGCCAAAACGCCGATCCTTATGTGCATTGATGCAGAATGGGGTGTTGGAATGCGCATACTCGACAGCGTGCTACCATTGCCCAAACAAATGATGCTGGGCGCCATGAAAGATGCTTCTATTGTTTATAAATACGGAAAGGTGGTAGCTGACCAATGCAAGCGTTTAGGCCTACACGTAAACTATGCCCCTGTGATCGATGTAAATAATAACCCTGATAATCCCGTCATCAACGATCGCAGTTTTGGAGAAGACAAATACAAGGTTGCCTTGTTTGGTACCCAATACATGCGGGGCATGCAGGATAACGGGGTCATGGCCTGTGCAAAGCACTTCCCGGGCCATGGAGATGTATCGGTAGATTCACATGTAGATCTTCCCATCATCAATAAATCCATTGCGCAACTGGATTCGCTGGAATTATATCCCTTCAGGCAGTTGTTTGCCGCCGGTATTGGAAGTGCCATGGTTGCCCATTTATACATACCTGCCATAGACAGTACGGCCAACCGGGCCACATCCCTTTCAAAAAATAATGTAACCGGTTTGCTACGTAACCAGCTTCATTTTGAAGGACTAACGTTTACGGATGCCCTGGAAATGCAGGGGGTAAAAAAATTCTTTCCCGATGGAGAAGCGTCAGTTCAGTCGCTGATCGCCGGAAACGACATGCTATGTCTGCCTGGTGATGTGCCAATCGCCATTCAAAAGATCAATGAAGCCATTGAAAAAGGAACCCTGAGCCGGGCAGATATAGAATTGCATTGCAAGAAAGTGCTTGTTGCCAAATACCAGTATGCAATGGGTCAGCGAAATATGATTGTTACTGAAAATCTCACAACAGACTTAAACAAAGAAGTGCCTGCCATGCGCAGGCTGGTGGCTGAAAACGCTATCACACTTCTTTCGGGTAAGGATAGTGTTTTCTTTCCTTTACCTGCTAACGGGAACGATTCAACGAAAGAAGTAGCTTATGTCGGCATCGGTTTAACTGCCGACAATGCCTTTGCCCGCCGTATGCGAAATGATTACGGTGCAGATGTTTTTTATGTTGATTATGCCAAAAAGAATGCAGATTCATTATCGATACTGGTTGATAAGATCGTGAGAGGATATCACAAAGTGATCATTGGTATACACAACACCAACAGGCCACCGCTGAATAATTTTGGCATCAGTGCCGATGCAGTAACCCTTGTGAATGTATTGCAGCAAAGAGCTAAAACGATGACATTCCTTTTCGCCAACCCTTATGCAGCCAAAAACTGGTGTGCTGCCAGGAACCTGGTAGTATGTTACGAAGATGATTCCATCGTACAGCATACCGCTATTGACATGTTGCAAGGAAAACTTCCCTACAAAGGTGTTTTACCCGTGAGTGTGTGTGATCAATATCGTTATGGATTTGGGATAACCGCATCCGCCGGTTCAATGAAAATGTCTTCTCCTTTTCTTCATGAAGTTGACAGCAACCGGCTGGCCAACATTGATTCCATTGTAAATGATGCCATTGCTAAAAAAGCCATGCCGGGTTGCGTTGTATTGGTGGCCAAAGATGGCGATATCATTTTCAGGAAAGCATATGGTCATTATACCTATGATCAAACAGAAGCCGTAAAAGAAAATTCAGTGTATGATCTTGCCTCTGTAACCAAGGTGGCAGCTACAACACTCGCCATCATGAAGCTGGCAGAGAATGGACAGATCGATATTCATAAAAAACTGAGTGATTATCTTCCCTGGGTAAAGGGCAGCAATAAAGAAGACATCCTAATTGAAAAGATATTATTGCATGAAGCCGGCCTGGTTCCATATATTCCTTTTTTCAAGGAAACACTTGATGCTGAAGGCAAACCACTGAACAATATTTATGCTGGCCACTCCTCAAAAGCCTTCCCGGGAAGGGTTGCCAACAATCTTTACATCAATAACTACTGGATCGATTCGATGTATAGAAAAATACTGAAGAGCCCGGTTGGTCCGCCCGCAAAATATGTATACAGCGATATTGATTTCATCCTGTTGGGCAAACTGGTTGAAACTGTGAGTGGAAAAAGACTTGATGAATATGTAAGGACTGAATTTTATGAACCAATGGGGCTTGAATCAATTGGTTATAGTCCGCTGACACGTTTCCCGATCAACCAGATTGCTCCTACAGAAAATGAAAAAACATTCCGTTCGCAATTGTTACGGGGCGATGTACACGACCCGGGCGCTGCCATGTTTGGATCTCCAACAGGCCATGCGGGCCTGTTCAGTGATGCAACCGATATGGCAGCCATCCTGCAGATGTTGCTCAATGGGGGCTCTTATAACGGTAATCAATACCTGAAAAAAGAAACGATCGATTTGTTCACGGCCTATCATAGCAATATCAGCCGGCGTGGATATGGGTTTGATAAACCCGAAAAAGACAATACAACCCGCCCCGAACCATACCCTGCCAAGTCTGCCTCGGCATTCACGTTTGGCCATACAGGCTATACCGGCACCTGTGTATGGGCCGATCCTCAAAGCAAACTGATCTTTGTTTTCCTGAGCAACCGGGTATATCCAAACGGCAGCGAATTGTTGTTGAAGATGAACATCAGGCCAAAAATTTTTGAAACCATTTACCAGTCGCTAACCGGGAAACATTCCTGATGCCGGTTGAATAGAATGCCAACATTTTTAACATGAACCATCCAAGGCATATTGCCATCGCTGATTACAACTACGCCTTACCGGAAGAAAAGATTGCCCTGCATCCATTGCCACAACGCGATGCCTCCAGGTTGTTGATCTACCGGGATGGCAATATCAGCGAAGATATTTACCGAAACATCGCCAATCATATTCCAGCCGAAAGCCTGCTGGTATTTAACAACAGCAAAGTGATCAATGCAAGGATCCGATTTGTAAAACAAACGGGTGGTGCGATAGAAATTTTCTGCCTGGAACCCCATGAAGCCAACAACGAATACAGCAGCATCATGAACAGGAAGGGCGAGGTTAGCTGGAAATGTTTTGTAGGCGGAGCCGCCAAATGGAAGGAACCAGCTTTGATAAAAAACATTCGCTTGCAAGGTGAAGAAGTTATTCTTACAGCAACGATTACAGAAAAAATACAGGATGCCTATATCATCCATTTTTCCTGGACGCCTGCTACCTATACATTTGCCGAGATCGTAGAGAGCGCCGGGGATATTCCTTTACCTCCTTATATCAAACGCAATAGCGATACAGAAGATAAAAGCAGGTACCAGACCATTTATGCGCTTGAACAAGGTTCTGTAGCGGCGCCAACAGCAGGATTGCATTTTACCGAAAGCATTTTTGATCAACTGGCTTTAAAAAATATCGATAAAGAATATGTAACGCTGCATGTAGGAGCCGGCACATTTAAACCAGTTAAGGCCGACAAATTGCAGGAACATGAGATGCATGCCGAATGGATTGATGTAACGCTTTCAAGCATTCAAAAATTAATTGAGACTGAAAAAGATATCATAGCCGTTGGAACAACATCTGCCCGAACATTGGAATCATTGTATTGGCTGGGTGTGAAAGCATTGATAAACCCTGGCATGAAAACCGCCGAACTACATCAGTGGGATGTGTATGAAGCTCCACTTATAGAAAGTAAATTCAGCAAGGCTGAGGCATTAACCGCATTGTTGAATTGGATGCAGGCCAATCAACTGAAACGACTTTTTACCCAAACGCAATTATTGATCACACCCGGATACCAGTTCAGGATCATCAATGCGTTGATCACAAATTTTCATCAACCCCAATCAACCTTGTTATTATTGGTAGCTGCAGCAACGAAATCTGAATGGAAAAAGATGTATGCGTATGCGTTAGAACATGATTTCAGGTTTCTGAGTTACGGTGACGGTAACCTGATCTTTATTAATTGACCATTAGGGTTGAATGGTAACAGATGTTCCAACCGGAATATAACTGAAGAGATCTTTCATTTCGGTGTACTTAACGGAAACGCAACCATCCGTCCAATTGTAAAAATTATCGATGGTCCATTCTTCCTGCGGGCGTGTAGCATGAATGGCAATGCCATTTCCTATTTTAGCATTCTTCGGTAAAATACCCTTTGCTTTTCTTTCATTGAATTTCTGGATGCTCTCATCGTTAGGATAATCGAGCAGCAATTCGGGGCCCCATTTAGGATGTATTTTTTTGAGGATCACTTTAAAACTTCCGTTGGGTGTACGCTTGTCACCTTCTTTCATTTTATCACTCAGGTCTTTACTGCCAAATACGATCGGGTATGTGGCATACCAGCCCTCTTCATCATATACTTTTAATTCGTAATCGCTTTTATCTACAATAATATAATAAGGATTTTCTGAGCGGGCATGAGGCCCATTGTTGTTTTGTGAATCATTCAACAACTTCTTTTTAGAAGATGCATGCATGAACGACATGACAGGTATCAGAGCTGCTAAAAGCGCTATGCTGGTGAGAAGACGGGGTTTCATTGTAAAGCGTATTTGTGCCATATGCTCAAACGATATGCCATAAATTGTTATTTCTGGCAAATAACCGGGTTTGAAATAATTTAACGTAAAATAATTATTTTTTATAGCCTGCAAAAATAATAAAAGGTGCCAGGCTCCTCCCGAAGGCTTTAACGAGGAGATTAAGGGTTTTGTTAACAATTGATTTTGAGCCGGTTTTATATTCATCGTAAAAACCATTGTACAGGCTAACGGAAAAACCATTTGATGCGTAAATATCCTGGTATTCAGGAATTGTAAGAATCCTTTCTGTCCAACTGCCAGTGGCGGGATCACATGTATTGGTTGGATGGGCCGGTGCTTCTGGAATGGTACCATTCTCAACATATCTTTTAATCATTACTAAGATATCTTTTTCCTGCAAGCCCCGGCTGTTGGTTGCGAGAAGCTTAATTTTTTCTATTGGTTCACCTGGCAATTGAGAGAGAATGATCTTTTTCCTCGTTTCCAGGAATGCTGCATGAGGAGCTTCACCTGCCAATGTAAAATCATCCGGATTGCCGCCGATAAGTTCATCTTTTTGTTGCAGCTTTTTTAATGAACGCAGTTTGATTGGATTGCCTGGGTTACTCGCGGTGGTAAATACAGACACGATTGCTGGATTTATTTGTGACAGCGTTTTAAAAAAAGACGAAAGATCATAGATATGTTCTATCACATCGGTGCCTACTATGATATCAACCTGTTCGTTTTTACAATAGGTTTCTACTGCATCAATATCTCCCAGGATAAATCCTGCAATCGGAACATTTAATATAGAAGCCAGTTTACGGGACCCCTCCAGGAAATGTGCATTGATATCGTTGACGAATACCTGCTTAAAGCCACAATAGGAAGCAAAGATTCCCAACAAGCCATTGCCTGCGCCAAAATCGACCAGGGTTAATTCCTGTTGCCTTTTACCTGAATGTTGAATCGCTTTATTTAATACATCAGCATAAATGGCCAGGTAATATTTTTTATGATCCAACAGGTGCTGCAGGTATCTGCGACAATATGGTTCGGGAGAAACTTCGTTTATATGCAAGTTGTCTAACTTTCGTTCAAACTGTGCAGCCTTATCTTTTAACCCGGAAACGTAATCCATGTAATGTTTGCTTGTGTGCTAAAATACAGAATTATGCTGCAGTGCCATCAATAAAAAATCCTTCGCCGTTTTACATAAATGTATCGGGCAAAGGATGTTGAGTGAGAGAGCCGTTAAAATCAGTTGCTCAACCTGAATCCGAAATTGAACGGCCTGATATCGAGGCTATGTTCGTAAATGGATTTAGGTGTATATGATCCGTATAATTTTACAGGACCGAGACCCAGTTCTGCTACATAGGAAAATTTGAATTTTTCGAGATCATAATCTCCTTTGTTTCTTTCTTTGCCTCTTTCGCCGCTTCTTTGTTTATTGCGTTGGCTGTAAAGATAACCGGCACTCACGCCAAAGCTTACACTAAAACCATTTTTGCTGTTGGGATGATTGGCTGCAAAATTCAGCATGACCGGTATCGTTAAATAATCTGCAGCAAGTTTATTCTTGGTGAATCCGATCGAATCCCTGAAGATGAATGCGCCGCTTGTTTGAACACCATTGCTGTAAGGGATCACACCGTTCTCTTTATAACTGATGTTTGACTTATACCGGTAGTTGTTCAACTCAAGGCCCAGACCGTATTTCAGGTTTACATTTTGTTTGATAAGACTCAGGCGTTGCATGAAGAACCAGATATTCACATTAATACTTTTACCTGTCCTGAGTTTAAAATCATCTTTGCCGAAAGCCTGTGCACCCGGCCTGTTCACCAGGTAGTTACCGGTATTGGCATAATTGGTCTGGTCACTGTAATTGGCAAAGCCAATATCTACTATACCCCAGTTGGTTGTTATCCTGGAATGCTTCTTTGGTTGATTTTCGGCATTACCTACCTTGATCTCCCTGCTACCCTTGCCTTTGCCACCACGCTTAATGATAATGATATTGCCAATGCGCATGGTATCGCTTTTCTGGGGCAGGTAAGTTGTATCTGTTTGTGCCGATGCACTGATGCAAAAAATGAC
>Ga0075152_10002068_pt1 | contig 14338 bp, 11 predicted proteins | sample JI61114C2DNA_FD_70964 | JGI IMG/M metagenome (GOLD analysis project Ga0075152, IMG submission 70964) | Wastewater effluent complex algal communities from Wisconsin, to seasonally profile nutrient transformation and Carbon sequestration -... | ecosystem: Engineered > WWTP > Effluent > Algae...
TTGGGTGCAGAATGCCCGGGAGACTGATTTGGATGTGTTGTTGAGCTTTCTCAATTCTCCGGTCCCGACTGCGTTGTTATCGTTGCATATCTCTCCGTTTGATTATGAGAGCCTGAAAGCTTATCTGCAGAGCAAATTCAAGGTGATTAAAGCCGCGGGTGGACTGGTGCGAAAAAAAGATAAGTTTCTGATGATTTACCGCATGAAGAAATGGGACTTACCGAAAGGAAAAAAAGAGAAGAAAGAGAAATATAAGGATACTGCAGTGCGTGAAGTATCCGAAGAGTGTAATGTTTCTGTGAAGCTGGGTAAGAAAATCTGCACAACATGGCATACCTATACCATGAACAAGCGCGCGATGCTGAAGAAAACCCGCTGGTACGTCATGGATGTGTTGGATGACTCGAAAATGAAGCCTGCCGTGGAGGAAGATATTGAAGAACTGCGCTGGATGAACCCAAAAGAGGTTTACCATGCACTGCAGCTTTCGTATAAGTCTATTGCCTACGTGTTTGAGAAATATCACGAAGTGAATTAATCGCTTCTCGCTAGGTTAAAAATTGCCTTTGTTTTGCCTAAGTTATTTGGGGTGCTCACTAAGTTGAAACCACGTTTCACTCATTCATTTTTAAAATGACCCGATAGAAGCGTTTTTTAAACGTTACTTGACACGGCATGGAATGGTTCATTTGTGGAAATTATGATCCGGAATCATCCTATGCTGTGACTTAATTTAATATACCGTATTCTGATGTTATCCTTAACTTTGAGTAAGATGAAGAACCAACTTTTTATACTTGCATTGCTTTTTTTGATCCAGTGCACGACTGCCCAAACTAATACAACGACAACCCAACCTAAACCCCCAATCGCTGATATGAGCCCTTTTGATTTTGACAAAGCCTGGAAAGAAGTAGCGGACTATGAAAGCAAAGGCTTGCCAGAATCCGCCTTAAAAGTGGTGAATGAAATTGAAAAGGAGGCTAAAGCCAGGAACAACTCGGGGCAGCTTGTGAAAGCGTACATACATCAACTCAAGTTTACGGACGTTAAGGAAGAGAATGCGTTTATTAAAAACCTGACAAGGCTTCGCAAAGAAGCCGATGAAGCTTCATTCCCCGCGAAGCCTCTGCTTCACTCTATGTTGGGCGAGATGTACTGGCAATACTACCAGCAGAACCGTTATGAATTTATGAACCGAAGCGAAACGGTTGACTTTGATGTAGATGACATTGAAACCTGGAGCCTTGCCCGAATAGTTTCTGAAACAACTAATCAATACAAGCTAAGTCTTGAAAATGCTGAGAAGAGTAAGGCTGAGAAAGTGGATGTTTATGAGCCGGTTGTATATAGAGGTAATGAACTGGGCCGTCAGTTGCGGCCAACGTTATACGATTTCATTGCGCATCGGGCTGTAGATTTCTTTTCATCATCCGAACCTGAGCTTGCCAAGCCCGCGTATGCGTTTGAACTGGATAAAGAAGCTTACCTCGCGGATACAAAAACCTTTACGGACTTAACGCTCGAGTCGAAGGACTCAACGTCCATGAAATTCCATGCGCTTCAGCTCTTTCAGGAGCTTGAGCGTTTTCATATCAATGATGCTGATCCTGCAGCCCTGGTTGATGTAAACCTGAAGCGGTTGAAATTTGTAAAGAATCACCTCACGCTATCAACCAAAAATGAGCTTTACCTGAATGCAATTGAAAACCTGGAGAGAAAAGTTTCAGATAATGAAGTCGTTGGTAAAGTTACCGTTGAGAAGGCCCGTATTTTTGTTGAGTCAGCTTCACAGTACAAGCCCCTGCAAGGTGACGATCACAAGTGGGATCTGAAAAAAGCATTTGAGCTCTGCGAAGCAGCTAAAAAACGTTTCCCGGATTCAGACGGGGCGATCCTGTGTGAAAATCTTCAGGAAGATATTTTAAGCAAATCCGTAAGCGCGGAGCTTGAAGAAGTTAATGTTCCTGGCTTGCCCTTCCGTAGTCTGGTGAGCTATAAGAATTTTACCGATCTGCATTATCGCATTATAAAAGTTACCCGCGAGGAAGTTCAAAAGCTTAGAAAGAAACTGGAACGGGAGTATAATAAGGATCGCGAAGAAGAATTCCTGAAATACTTTATCGAAAAAAAACCTCTTAAGATCGGTCAGTATAAATTACCGGATGATGGCGATTACCAACAACACAGCCTGGAGGTTAGGCTGGATGCCGTTCCGGAAGGTGAGTACATGGTGCTGTTCAGCCACCAGGTAGATTTTAAAACAAGCGGCAATGGTTTGGCGTATGCCTTTACTGTTGTTTCAAACATCAGCTATGTTCACCGAACGTTGAATGACGGCTCGACAGAGTTTTTTGTTTTGAACAGGCAATCAGGCGAACCACTTCAGGGTGTTACGGCAAATGTTTATACACAGCGTTATAGCAGCCTGAGAAGTGAGTATGAGCAGGTTAAATCCGGAACTTACACAACGGATACAAAAGGCTATTTCAAAGTTCTTTTTTTTAAAAATGAAGACCGGAGGGATTTCTCGGTAACGTTCACAAAAGGAGCTGATTTCAACAGCACCGAATCAATTGACAAGCGCTACTATTACGGGGAAACCATTTATCAATACAAGCAAGATACCCGCGATTGGGATATTCAAACATTCTTCTTCCTTGACCGCGCGATTTATCGCCCTGGACAAACCGTTTATTTTAAGGGATTGGTGATCAACACCGATGGTAAAAATCCAGCGATCCGCACTAAATATCCAACAAGCATAACCTTGTACGATGTTAATCAACAGGAGGTTGCGGAGGTTAACGTTACAACGAATGAATATGGAACGTTTAATGGCGTCTTCACAGCTCCATCTTCCGGCTTAACTGGAAACATGCGGCTTGTGAACAACGATGGTAGTGGAGAAATTTCATTCTCTGTTGAGGAATACAAACGGCCAAAGTTTGAGGTAGGCTTCAACCCCATTACTGCATCGTTTAAGCTAAACGAACAAATCAAGGCTGAAGGATTCGCGAAAGCCTATTCCGGTGCTAACATCGATGGTGCAACCGTTACGTATCGCGTAGTGCGCGTGGCGAACTTCCCGTTCTGGTGGTGGTATCGCTGGGGACATTATCCCGCATCACCTCAAATGGAGATCATCAATGGAACTACAACAACGGATGAAAATGGCAAGTTTACGGTTGACTTTCAGGCCATTCCTGATTTGTCGGTAGACCGCGCATCCGATCCAACCTTTAACTATACGATTTATGCTGACGTAACCGATATCAACGGTGAAACGCACAGTTCGTCTACTACCATTGCGGTTGCTTATAAATCACTGCTTGTCGGAATATCGATGACTGATATTGATAAGAACAAACCAGGCAAGACTCCATTTGATATCACCACAACCAACCTTGCGGGTCAGTTCCAGGCTGCAAAAGGTCAGATTAAAATCTATGCGTTGAAATCTCCGGAGAAAGCATTCCGCCAAAGATTATGGCAACAACCGGATCGCAAGCTCTATTCGCGTGAAGAATACTACAGTCTGTTTCCGCACGATTTATTTGAAGATGAAGCCAATAAATTCAAATGGGCAAGACAAAAAGAAGTTCTTTCTGTAAGCTTCGACAGTGAGAAGAGCAAAGTTCTGGATGTTCCGCAATCACTTAAATGGAACGAAGGGGAGTATGTTGCAGAGATAACCTCAAAGGATAAAGATGGCAATGAGGTTAAAGAGGTAAGCTATTTCTCGGTATTCAACACCGCATCAAAAACACTGGCCGTACCCGCTGTGCATGATTACAGAGCGATAAAGATGTCTGCTGAGCCCGGTGAGAAAGCTTCATTTACCACCGGAACTTCTGAACCAGTCATTCATGTGCTTTACGAAGTTGAGCTTGAGGGCACATTGATTTCTAAGGAATGGATCACGTTCAAAAAGGAACAGCGGTTGTTTGAAATTCCGATTAAAGAGGATTATCGGGGTGACATCGCGGTGCATTACACGTTTATAAAAGACAGCAGGCTCTACGCTCAGAGTTACACCGTTAATGTTCCCTACACCAACAAAGACCTGGACATTTCATTTGCCAGCTTCCGCGATAAGCTTCAGCCTGGTGCAACTGAAGAATGGAAGATCATTGTAAAGGGAAAGAAAGCCGACAAGCTGGTTGCAGAAATGGTAGCCAGCTTGTATGATGCATCGCTCGATGAATTCCGGATGAACCAGTGGTATGCTTCATTTTATGGCTCCAACGCCAACCGGTTAAACTGGACAAGCGTCAATGGCTTTGATAAGCTTGACCTGACCCTGTTTACAAGTAGTTGGAATACCGGTCATTCCCGTGGCGCTCAAACTCCGTATTTTGATAATCTGAATTGGTTTGGCTATAGCTTTTATATGTTCTCACGTGATTCCAGGCGCTATAGTGCTGGTGGTGCGGTATTTAGATCCGAAATGAGTGCCCCCGCTGCAGCTAAATCAAAGAAAGATGGCGCTGCAGAAGAAAGAGAAAGTGATGATAAGGCAAATGGTCTTGCATTAGACGAAGTTGTTGTTAATCAAGCTGGTAATACGGGTAAACCTCCTGTTTCACAAAATACTAAAGTCGACTTGTCGGAAGTAAAAGTCAGGACAAACTTCAACGAAACTGCTTTCTTCTATCCGACTTTGATGACTAACGAGAAGGGAGAGATCATTGTTAAGTTTACCATTCCGGAGGCACTAACCCGCTGGAAGATGCTTGGCTTTGCACACACGAAGGATTTGAAATCCGGAATGGCAACCAATGCACTCGTTACGCAAAAAGATATCATGGTAGTGCCTAATCAGCCACGCTTCTTCCGCGAGAATGATAAAATGAAATTCTCTGCCAAGATCAGCAGTTTGGTCGATAAAGAGCTTAGCGGTCAGGCGCAGCTTCAGTTCTTTGATGCGCTTACGATGAAACCTGTAGACGATCTGATGAAGAGTAAAGTTCAGTCTCAGAATTTTACACTTAAGCCTAAGCAAAGCACTAAGTTGGAATGGAGCATTGAAATTCCCGAAGGGCTACAGGCAATCACGTACCGAATCGTAGCGAAATCCGGTGCTTTCTCGGATGGTGAAGAGATGGTGTTACCCGTTGTTACGAACCGCATGCTGGTAACGGAAACGATGCCATTGCCTATCCGCGGCAAGCAAACCAAAACGTTTAAGCTTGATAAGCTGGTGAATAATAAATCCACCACGTTGCGTCATCAGCGGTATACGCTTGAATTTACTTCTAACCCGGCATGGTATGCGATTCAGGCACTGCCGTACTTGATGGAGTATCCATACGATTGTGTAGAGCAAACCTTCAGCAAGTATTATGCGAACAGTATTGCCTCTCACATCGCGAACTCAAACCCAAGAATTAAACAAGTGTTTGATACCTGGAAGAATATCCAGCCGGATGCATTGCTTTCGAATCTCGAAAAGAATCAGGAGTTGAAATCTGCCCTGTTGGAAGAAACTCCATGGGTTCTTCAGGCGAAAGATGAAAGTCAGCGTAAGCGGATGGTAGGAGTGCTGTTTGATCTTAACCGGATGGCCGGTGAGCAAGCTCGGGCACTTGATAAAATTGTGAAAGCTCAGGCACCGAATGGCGGCTTCAGCTGGTTCCCCGGTTTCCCAGAAGACCGCTACATGACGCAGCATATCATTGCCGGCATGGGCCACCTGGATGTGATGGGTGTAAAGTCGGTTCGGGAAGATGACAAAACATGGGGCATGGTTACAAATGCAGTAGAGTATCTCGACAGGCAAATCAAACGCGACTACGATGACCTGAAAGACCTCGCACGTCAGAAGAAGATTGATCTGAATGATAATCATATCGGGTACATTCAATATCATTATCTGTACATACGGAGTTACTTCAAGGATATCACCATTCCATCCGGCACAAAAGAAGCGTTTGATTATTACCTCGGTCAGGCTAAGAAGTATTGGTTGAGCACAAACATGTACATGCAGGGAATGACCTGTCTGGCACTGCATCGCTTTGATGATAAGACCACCACAGCTGCCATGATCAAATCATTCTCTGAAAAAGCACTGCACTCTGAAGAAATGGGCATGTACTGGAAAAGCGATTATGGTTACTACTGGTACCAGGCACCAATCGAAACCCAGGCGTTGATGATTGAAGTGTATGATGAGGTTGCCAATGATCAGCAATCTGTGGAGGACATGAAAGCCTGGCTGCTCAAGCAAAAGCAAACCCAGGATTGGAGAACAACGAAAGCAACCGTTGAAGCCTGTTACGCCTTGTTAAGAAGAGGAAGTGATGCATTAGCCAGCTCAAAATTGGTAGAGATAAAAGTCGGTAATGAAGTAGTAGACCCAACAAAACGCCCGGATGCAAAAGTCGAAGCAGGCACAGGCTACTTTAAGACTGCATGGCAGGCGGGTGAGATCAAGCCAGAGATGGGAAACGTAACTGTCACGAAAACGGATGAAGGTGTTGCATGGGGCGCTGTCTACTGGCAATACTTTGAGCAGCTTGATAAGATTACTCCAGCAGAAACTCCGCTTAAGCTGAAGAAGGAATTATTTCTTCAGCAGAACACCGATCGTGGTCCGGTGATCACACCGATTGCGGGCAAGGATCTTCATGTAGGTGACTTGGTTAAAGTGCGGATAGAGTTGCGTGTTGACAGAGTGTTGGAATACGTTCACCTGAAAGATATGCGTGCGGCAGGCTTTGAGCCGGTGTCCACCATCTCCACGCATAAGTACCAGGACGGCTTGTATTACTACGAAAGTCCACGCGATTTGGCTACCAACTTCTTTATCGGCTACATGCCCAAAGGAACGTATGTGTTTGAGTATGCCTTACGGGTTTCACAAAAAGGTGATTTCTCAAATGGGATTACTACGATTCAGTGCATGTATGCACCTGAGTTTACGAGTCATTCGCAAGGGATAAGGGTAGAGGTGAAGTAAAAAGGAAAAGGTCGCTAAAAGCCTGCGTTGGTGTTCTTCACCAACGCAGTTTCTCTATAACTTTCTCTATCCATAATTAAGCCCCTCGCTAGTGGGTGTTCTTCACCAACGAGGACTTAGCCGAGGATTCTTAACCATCATGATGTACTAAAAAATCCCAAGTCTTCTCATTTCTTAAATAAAATCCCGCGCTTGAATATCAAGCCAGCGTTGGTGTTCTTCACCAACGCTGCTTTCTCTATCCATCATAATGGACCAAAAAATCCCATCGCTTTTCATTCCTGAGATAGAACCCTGCACTTGAATATTTATATTCTTCCGGGTACTTGCACATTCCTGCTTTGACGGGATTGTTATGAATGTAATCAAGCTTTTGCATAAACACATTTTCTGACCAAAGCGGAATGCTAAGCGAGTTCCTCTCCCAGACTTGAAATTTTCGATCCTTGGCCTGAACAAGCAGGTCATTTTGTAATGCAGCTTGTTCGTTTCGGAGATATTTTAGGATTTGCTGACTCGTAAATTTTAGAAAGTCTCGCTGCACATCCTCTCGTTTGTGCTCACCTAGCATTTGCCAGATGAGGTGCATGTGATTGGACATGATAGCAAAGCCATATACTTGGATTCGGTTTGCTTTGGTTAAAAAAGATAAACTTTCGATAATAATGTCTTTGAAACGACTCTCCATGACGATGGGAATCCAGTTCAAACATGTTATGGTAATGAATTCGGCATGTTCGCGTGCAAGGGGAATTGGCTCAGTGTTACCATTTTGCATGGTATTAAGTTACGCTTTGTTGGTGAAGAACACCAACAAAGGCTTTGGGCAAAATAATGGAATGGGCTTAAAAGCCACCATATTTTTTACATTATTGCTTCAATATGTCTTTTAGCCTAGAGAATTTTTCAGTTGGGGATGATGTGCTTTCAATCATGTTATGTCCAATAATCATCATTTGTTCACAGCCAAAACATATTTTTGCGAAACCCACTATTTTATTTTTACTCTTAAAGACCAGTACATCATTATAAATTGGTTCACAAAAGGTAACTTCATCTATTCCTGATTTATTTGGTTTTAATATTTTTTTTAGTTGATCAACTTTATCTGAGGATAAAGTTGATTTAGTAAAGCCTAATTCTTCTAGTTTTGCCATCAACACAGTATCCTCAAAGGATGCTTTTTGCGAAAGCAGTACATTCAAAAGATATTCTTCTTGCTGATTTTTTGCTGACTTGAAATAAATCGATTCACCCTCTTGCTCATACTTTTTGTAATCTGTCTGGAAGTGCTCAACCTCATCAAATTTGAAATATGAACTGACCTTAATTGTTGATCCGGTGCTAGCGAATAGTGTTAAAGCCAGTAGAATCAAGGAGTTCATAGAATCAAAGCTTGTACGGCAAAAACTCCGATACATTACCTTTATAGCGATGAACTTCGCGAATGATCGAAGAACTAATCCAGGCAAACTTGGGAGAGGTAATTAAAAAAACAGATTCTAGTTCGGTAAACAGCTCGCGGTTGACCTGCGCGATACTGTTCTCGTATTCAAAATCGGTAGTGTTGCGAATGCCCCGCAACAAAAACTGCGCTCCGCGTTCTCGTGCCAGTTCTGCAGTGAGCTTATCGAAGTGCTCAACCCTGATGTTTGGGTATTTCTTAAAGGCAGATTCAATATGCTTGATCATCAGGTTGATCTCAAAGTACCGCTGACTTTTCTGCGAGTTGTAACCAATGGCAATGATGATTTCATCAAACAGCTGCAGGCCGCGCAGTACAATGTCTTCATGGCCTTTGGTGAATGGATCGAACGAGCCGGGGAATAGCGCGATGCGTTTCTTCATGGAGCAACGGTTAGTGCACGGTAAAGGTCGTTAAATACAGGAAATATCCCAATCAGCACAAATGAATGCTGTATAGGTCGAGGAAGTGATGATCCTGCGCTTCGTCAAAGAAATAGTTGAAGTCGAGTCGATCAGGCCGTTCGCCAAACGTAACGTTGCTGATGTATTTATAAAACTCGTGGTAATGCGGTGAATTTTTACCGATGTAGCCCCACAAAACAACCTGACTGGTTTGCTGATCCATGTTCAGCGACTTCATCACCAGCATAATGTATTTAATGTAATCGGAAAATTGCTTGATGATAAACTGATTGTAGAAGATTAGCTTCCCATTATGTACCGAAAGTACATGCAATTTAAACCGATCGATGTAAATATAGAGCGGATTACCCTGATGCGCTTTGGCAGCTTCCATAACACCGTCTATCAACACAGCGGACTGATGAACAAATATGGGATTGTTGTTCGGATAAATATTTTTGAACCAATCTTTGACGTCTTTGTGAATCGCAAACACGGTCACGGCCTGCGTGTTTTTTAAAAACACCGGGATGAAATCTTCTTCATCGGTATTGATGTGCGTGTTGAACTTCAGGTAGTCAACCAATGAATCTTCAGAAAACAAAGCCTTTGGTACTTGTACAAAATTCTGATTCTTTAACGAGATCTTAATCTCCTTCCAGAAGTTTGCTTTTAAAAAAGCGTGGGCCTCAAACAGCTGATCAAGTGCACCAATCAACTCATCTTGTGAGGCCGCACTGGGGAAAACATAATCTTCCAACAGTAGAAAGCGTTCGCCATCCGAATCCACTATACCCACCTGGAAGTCGCGGGTACCTAAATTCAGGAGAAGCTCGTACTGATGAATCTTATCCTCATCGAAACGCTCATCTTTTATCTTTTTAATGAGCTTGTAAGTTGTTTCTGTTGCTTGCAAGTTGCTTTCGGATTATTCAGTTGTCACTTATTGTTTTCCCGATCAAGCACGGGTCAGTCATTTTGTACAATAATAATTATTTTACAGCGTAAAATCGCAGGTTTAGACGACTATATTCTGTAAAATCCAGTTAAGGATTTTAAGTCAGCAGCGGACTTGACTAATCGAAAAACGCCATGACATTCATGCGCAGGAAGGGCAAGAATTTGTTCCACACTCATGAACTTCACCTCCGTGATGATCTGGTGCTCAGCATCACTCTCGGGGTCACTCCCCTTTAGCGGCTCACCGTTGAGATAGTCGACTGCAAAGAATAGTTCAACTGCATGGATCCTTGCCTGTCCGGAAGGCAGGGGCTGTTGAATGTACTCACACAAAAACCTGAACTCTTTTGGAATAATACCAACTCCAGTCTCCTCCCGAAACTCACGCACGAGCGCTTCCTGTGCAGGTTCCCCAAACTCAATGCCGCCTCCGGGTGGCGACCAGAAGCTGCCTGACGTAAGTCCCCGGTGATTGACCATCAGCAACCGTTCGTTCTGCCAGCACAGGCCACACACCCTCACCCGAAGTCGATTCGTATAAATTTCTGCGATTTCTGGGCTCATTCCGGTTACTCTTGTTAAAGTTTTGTTATGCAGGGTGATTCGTTATTTCAGGCTGAAATAATCGCCTAAATTTCGAATGTTATTGGCAGCATTGTTGTTGCAGACTTATTAACTTTGAAAAAAATTAAGATATGAAGAAGTACGCGATTTTAGCTATCCTGTTGTTATTCGTTTCTGCAGCGTTTGCGCAGGAGGCGAAAGTTGAGCCTCCGGTTATCAAGGCTGACGGGCCTGTTCTTACCTTAGAGAAAAATACCCACGATTTTGGTGACATTTTCCAGGGCGATGTGGTTGAACATACATTCAAATTTACAAACACGGGCAACCAGCCTTTGTTGATTACTAATATTCAAACATCCTGCGGATGCACCACGCCAACCTGGCCGCGCGACCCGATCATGCCGGGCGGAAAGGGTGAGCTGAAAGTAGGCTTTAACAGCGCTGGAAAAATGAACAAGCAAACAAAAGTGCTTCCTATCATTTCAAATTCTGCTAGCGATGCATCCATTACGTTCACGACAAACGTGTTAGATAAGAAGCCTCAGTAAGCTTTGCATAAAAAGAAATTGTGGAGCTATCCTTCGGGATGGCTCTTTTTTTTATCCTTATTCGCAGCGAACGGGTTCGGAAATTATTTTTTGCCATTAAAAACCCCGAGCGCCAGAAACACCCACCCGAAAATGAGCAGTACGCCTCCGAAAGGAGTGACCATCGCAAATGCAGTTGAACCGCTGAAGCAAAGCATGTATAAGCTTCCGCTGAAGAGTAGTGTTCCTGTGAGGAAAAAGATTGAAGCGGTCTTCAGGTATTTTGAGATCATGTAGTGCTGTAAAATGCCCACCGCCAGCAATGCAAATGCATGATAAAACTGATACCGAACGGCAAGCTCGTATGTATCTGATCTTCCGGACGCGAGTAACATATCTTTCAGCGCATGCGCGCCAAAAGCACCCAGGGCTACACCCAGTAATCCAACTAAAGCACCCAATAATAAACTTACTCGTTGATTCATATTTTTATGTCAGCCTGAGCTTGTCGAAGGCTGTTTAAGTAATTCAATCAGGTTTCGACAAGCTCAACCTGACAACCCTTGGTTAACTATAAGCCCTCGCGCCAAAAATAGCACTTCCTACCCGGATGAGCGTGCTTCCTTCTTCGATGGCAATTTTGTAGTCACTGCTCATGCCCATGGAAAGCTCCTTCATCGTTACAGAAGGAACACTCATGGTTTTTATTTTATTAAACAACGTTTTCAGGCTCTTAAATTCGTTTCTGATCTGAGCTTGATTTTCCGTTAAAGTAGCCATGCCCATCAATCCCACTATCCTGATATGTGTCAGTGACTTGAATTGTTCAGCCTGAAATGTTTCAAAAATTTCCGATTCTGAAAATCCATACTTGGTATCTTCCGCAGCAATATGTACTTGCAAAAGGCAATCCACTACACGTCCGATTTTTTTTGCCTGTTTATCAACTTCTGCCAAAAGCTTCAGACTGTCGATCGAGTGTATCAGGTTTACAAATGGAACAATATACTTCACTTTATTGCTCTGTAAATGGCCAATCATATGCCACTCAAAATCCTTCGGGAGTGATTCAAATTTTGAGGTAAGCTCCTGGGCTTTATTTTCCCCGAACAATCGCTGTCCGGCTGCATAGGCTTCCTGTATTTTTTCAATCGGCTGGGTTTTGCTTACAGCAATCAGCCGGCAACCGGCTGGCAAGGTTTGCGTAAACTTCTCTATATTATTTTTAATGTTCATTCCGTATTTTTAACCGCCCGCTTACTACGGGCCAAACTTATGGCGATTTTAGGAACCTTGCTCAAAAAAGGAGTGCATTTGCGCGAAATGATGGAGCAAGAATACACATCTCCTTTTGATCTTCAAAAAAAAGAGCTGAAGGAACTCCTTATGGAAGCCAGCCGCACAGAGTTTGGTAAATACTACAACTTCCCGGATATTTTAAAAGCCTTTCGGAAAGGAGAGAAGGAGTTTCACAAGGTGTTCCGGCAGAACATTCCAATCCATACCTATAATAAAATGTATGCGGATTGGTGGAAGCTTTCGTTAAAAGGTGCGAAGAACATTGCGTGGCCTGGCCGTACAAAGTTTTTTGCGTTAAGCTCCGGCACGTCCGAATCTACGTCCAAGCATATCCCTATAACGAAATCCATGACCAAGGCAATTCAGCGAACCAGTCTTCGTCAAATCTTAACCTTATCGAAGTACGATCTGCCACCTGATTTTTTTACGACTGGAATTTTAATGCTCGGGGGCAGCACGCATCTAAACAGAAAAGGAAATTATTTTGAAGGGGATCTAAGCGGTATTCAGGCTGCCAGACTTCCGTTTTGGTTTCAGAGTTTTTATAAGCCCGGAAAGAAAATCGCGAAGACCCGCAATTGGGAGAACAAGCTCAACGAGATCACAAAGAAAGCGAAGGACTGGGATATTGGAATTGTTGTAGGCGTACCTGCGTGGATCCAGATTCTGATGGAGAAAATTATCGCCTATCATAAGGTGGACAACATCCATAAGATCTGGCCTAACCTTCAGGTATATGTGCATGGAGGTGTTTCTTTTGATCCGTATCGAAGGGGTTTTGAAAAATTATTAGGACGCCCCATTCATTACATAGAAACTTATCTTGCGTCTGAAGGATTTATCGGCTTTCAGGCATATCCGAACAGACGAACCATGCGTATCGTGTTGAACAATGGAATATTTTATGAGTTTGTGCCATTTGAAGATAAAAACTTTGACTCAAATGGAGATATTAAACAGGATGCGGAAGCATTGACAATCGGAGAAGTGGAGGAGGGGAAGGAGTATGCGATACTTTTATCAAGCTGTGCGGGCGCCTGGCGATATTTGATCGGTGATGTGATTAAGTTTACGTCTTTAGAAGATTCTGAGATTGTAATTACAGGACGTACAAAGCATTTCTTAAGCCTGTGTGGAGAGCACCTGTCTGTAGAGAATATGAACAAGGCACTTGAATTGACATGTGATGAGCTTAATATCACAGCCAAGGAGTTTACGGTGGCGGGCATCCCGCATGGAACGTTGTTCGCCCATCATTGGTACATTGGTACAGATGACAAGGTCGATAAAAAAGTTCTGCGCGATAAGATTGATGGCCATCTTAAAATGTTAAACGATGATTATGCGGTGGAGCGCAGCGCTGCCTTGAAAGACATCTACGTAGAGGCCGTTCCGGTTAAAACATTTTATGACTGGATGGAATCAAAAGGTAAAATTGGCGGTCAGAATAAATTTCCACGCGTACTCAAAGGCGCCCAGTTGGAAGACTGGAAATCATTCATTGCATCCCACTGATGGAAGCTGTTTTCAACGGAGTTATCTATGGACTTGTGTTAGCTGTGCTGGTTGGACCGGTATTCTTTACGCTCATTCAAACCAGCATTGAACGCGGTTTTAAAAGCGGAGTCTATGTTGCCATAGGGATTTCCCTGAGCGATGCACTTTGTATCGCCATTGCGTATCTCGGCATTTCGAACCTCTTAAGCTCACCCGATTTTAGAATCTATCTGTCGTATGTTGGAGGCGCAATTCTCCTGGCCTTTGGTCTTTACTATTTGTTTGTGAAAAGTCGCAAGCCGGTAATTTATAATCCGGAACACATTAAAGAACGCAGTCCACTCAGGCTTATGGCTAAAGGATTCGTAATCAATGGTTTTAATCCCATGGTTCTTTTTTTCTGGATTGCAACAATAGGCGTAGCGTCAAGCCAGTTTGGATATACCGGTCACGGCATGGCAACCATTTTTTTCTGCTCCATTGTCTGTACAGTGTTTGTAACGGATTTGATAAAAGCCAAGCTTTCAGATAAGCTCAGGGTACTGCTAACAGCCAGAACCATGAAAATTATGAACCTGCTGGTAGGTCTTGTGATGTTCGGATTCGGTCTTAAGCTAATTATCTTCCACTAGTCATCAATCCTGCAGCACGTTGCTGA
>Ga0075152_10002070_pt1 | contig 14334 bp, 15 predicted proteins | sample JI61114C2DNA_FD_70964 | JGI IMG/M metagenome (GOLD analysis project Ga0075152, IMG submission 70964) | Wastewater effluent complex algal communities from Wisconsin, to seasonally profile nutrient transformation and Carbon sequestration -... | ecosystem: Engineered > WWTP > Effluent > Algae...
CCCTGCGCGTCGAGCTCGACGAGGAGCGCCTGTACCGCGAGGCCCTCGCGCTCGGCCTCGACCGCGACGACCCGATCGTGCGGCGCCGCCTCATCCAGAAGCTGCGCTTCGTCCACGAGGACCTCGGCGAGCCCGGCGAGCCCGACGACGCGGCCCTGCTCGCCGTCCGCGACGCCGACCCCGCCCGCTACACCGCCCCCGCCCGCCACGCCCTGACCCACGTGTTCGCCGCCCGCGAGCGCCACCCCGACCCGGAGGCGGCCGCCCGCGCGCTGCAGCAGCGCCTGCTCGCCGGCGCCGAGCCCTCGGGCCTCGGCGACCTGTGCGTGCACGGCCAGCGCTTCGGCGAGCGCAACACCGCCGCCTACGCCGGCATCTTCGGCGAGGCCTTCGCGGCTGCCCTTTCGGACATGACCGTCGGGACATGGTCGCTCGCGCCGTCGAGCCTCGGCTGGCACGTCGTGCGCGTCGACAGCTCGCGCCCCGCGGCCCTCCCCGGCCTCGCGGCCCTGCGCCCGCGCCTGCGCGCCGACTGGGAGGCCGAGCGCCGCGACGCCAGCAGCGAGGCCGCCCTCGCCGAGCTGCGCGCGCGCTACCCCGTGACCCTGCGCGACGTCCCGCCCGCCCTCGCCGCCGCCCTCGCGGAGCAGGGCCCCTGATGACCCTCCACCCGCGCCCAGCCCGCGTGGACCGCGTGGACCGCGTGGACCGCGTGGCGCACCCCTGCGACCCCCGCGGGACCCGCTCGCGCGCCCTCCCGGTCCTCACCGCGGCGGCCCTGCTCGCGCTCGCCGGACCCGCGCGCGCCCACGAGTTCCGCGCCGCGCTCGTGCTCGTCGACATCGGCCCGGACGGCGCCCTCGAGCTCCGCCTCGAGCTCCCGCCCGGGGCCGCGCCCCCGCGCTTCGAGCTGCCCGCCGGCTGCACGGTCACCCGCAGCGCGCCGACCCTGCGCGCCACCTGCGACGCCGACGCCCTGCGCGGCGCGGTGACCGTGCACGACCTCGCGCCCGCGCTCGAGCTCGTCGCCCACCTGCGCGGCCCCGGGCGACCGGAGCGCACCGAGGTCGTGCGCCACGACAGCCCCTCGCTGCCGCTGACGCCGACCGCCACGGGCCTCGCCGGCTACCTGCGCCTCGGCGCCCTGCACATCCTCGGCGGCCCCGACCACCTGCTATTCGTGGTCGGCCTCGCGCTGTGGGTCCGCGGCGCCGGCCGCCTGCTCGCGACCCTGACCGCCTTCACCGCGGCGCACAGCCTGACCCTCGCGCTCGCGGCCCTCGACCTCGTGCACCTGCCGCAGCCGCCCGTCGAGGCCTGCATCGCCCTCTCGCTGGTCCTGCTGGCCCGCGCGAGCGTCCGCGGCGACATGTCCCAAAGGACACCCTGGCGCTTCGCCGGCGCCTGCGGTCTGCTGCACGGGCTCGGCTTCGCCGGGGCGCTGGCCGACATCGGCCTGCCGCCGGGCGCCGTGGTCGGCGCGCTCGCGGCATTCAACATCGGCGTCGAGCTCGGGCAGATCGCCGCGCTCGTGGTCATCGGCCTGCTCGCCGCGCTCCTGCTGCGCCTGGCCCCCCGCGCCCCGCTGCGCCTCATCGTCGCCTACCTCATCGGCGGGCTCGCCTTCACCTGGACCGCCCTGCGCCTGCTCGCGCTCGGGAGCCCCGCATGACCCGCACGACCCGCACGACCCGCATGACCCGCAGCTCCGCCCTGCTCCCGCACCTCCTCCTCGCCCTCGCCGCCTGCAACGCCGAGCCCGCGCGCAGCTACGACGACCCGCGCGAGCCCTGCGCCGACCACAACCCGCGACGCAACGTCTACTTCGGCGACCTGCACGTGCACACCGCCTACTCCTTCGACGCGTGGATCAACGACGTGCGCACCGACCCGGCCGGCGCCTACCGCTTCGCCCGCGGCGAGGAGGTCGCGGGCGAGCGACTCGCCCGCCCGCTCGACTTCGCCGCCGTCACCGACCACGCCGAGTACCTCGCCGAGGTCGAGGGCTGCACCACCCCCGGCTCGGCCGTCTACGACACCGATCGCTGCGTCGACTTCCGGAACGCCGACGCCGACGCGCTGGTCCAGTTCGGCCTCGGCCTCAACAGCGACACCCCGACCCGCTTCGACGACCTCTGCGGCCCCGGCGGCATCGACTGCCCGGCCCGCGCCGCCGCCGTGTGGCAGCGGGTGCAGGACGCCGGCGAGCAGGCCTACGACCGCAGCGCCGCCTGCGAGTTCACCAGCCTGATCGCCTACGAGTGGTCGGGCGTGCGCAAGCTCGCCAACATGCACCGCAACGTCATCTTCCGCACCCGCGACGTCCCGGCCGCGCCGACCAGCCACTTCGAGGCGCCGACGGCCTTCGAGCTGTGGTCGCGGCTGCAATCCGAGTGCCGCGAGGGCCTGCCCGGCTGCGACGTCCTGGCGATCCCCCACAACAGCAATTGGAGCAACGGCAACCTGTTCATCCCCGAGACCCCCGAGGGCAGCGACCCGGCCGCCGTCGCCCAGCTGCGCGCCGAGCTCGAGCCATTGCTCGAGGTCTATCAACACAAGGGCGACTCGGAGTGCATGAACGGCGTCAGCGGCCTCGGCGCGCCCGACGAGCTGTGCGACTTCGAGAAGCTGCGCACCGACTCCTTCACCGACTGCGGCGACGGCGTCGGCAGCAACGGGATCATCTCGCGCGGCTGCGTCTCGCGGCTCGACTACCTGCGCGGCATCCTGCTCCGGGGCATGCAGGAGGAGGCGAAGCTCGGCGTCAACCCGTACCGCCTCGGCGTGATCGCCAGCACCGATACCCACAACGGCACCCCGGGCAAGGTCGAGGAGGCCAGCTACAGCGGACACTTCGGCAGCCTCGAGGCCGACCCCGCCGCGCGCCTGACCGCGCCCATCCCGGCCGGCCCGCGCGACAGCCCCGGCGGCCTGGTCGCGGTGTGGGCCGAGGAGAACAGCCGCGAGGCGATCTTCGACGCGCTGCGCCGCCGCGAGGTCTACGGCACCAGCGGCCCGCGCATCGCCGTGCGCATGTTCGCCGGCTGGGACCTCCCGGCCGACCTGTGCGAGCGCGCCGACCTGGTCGAGGTCGCCGATCGCCTCGGCGTGCCGATGGGCGCCGCGCTCGCTGAGCGGCCCGAAGGCGCCGCGCCACGCCTGGTGGTCGCGGCCCAGCGCGACGTCGGCACCCCCGAGCAGCCGGGCAGCGGCCTCGCCCGCCTGCAGATCATCAAGGGCTGGCTCGACGCCGCCGGCGACGGCCACATCGCCGTGTTCGACGTCGCCAGCGCCGGCGACGGGGCCAGCGTCGACCTCGACACCTGCGAGCCGCGGGGCGCCGGCGCCGACTCGCTGTGCGAGGTATGGACCGACCCGGACCACGACCCGACCCTGCCCACATTCTATTATGCGCGGGTGATCGAGACCCCCGTCTGCCGCTGGAGCTGGCGCGACTGCCTGGCGCTCCCGCTCAGCGAGCGCCCGGAGATCTGCGCCGACCCGACCCTGCCGAAGACCATCGCCGAGCGCGCCTGGACCAGCCCGATCTGGGTCGACCCCGCCTGAGCATCATATGCACATCCTATTCCCCGACGACCCGCTCGACCCCGCGAAGGTCGACCCCGACTTCGCCGACCAGGCCGACGCCGCGACCGCCGCGGGGCTCCCGTGGTCCCTCCTCTCGTTCGAGGCCCTCGCGCTGGAGAACGCCCCCGGCCGCGCCGTTCGGCGGGTCCCGCAGGACGTCGGACCCTGCCTGTACCGCGGCTGGATGCTCAAGCCGGCCGCCTATGCCGCGCTCTCCGCCGCGCTCGCGCGCAAGGGCGCCGCGCTGGTCGTCGCGCCTGACGCCTACGAATATGCGCACCACCTCCCCGGCTGGTATCCAGACTTTCAGGCCGTGACGGCGCAGACGGTGTGGACGGCGTCGGCGGACCCGGGCGCGGCGCGCGAGGCCCTGCGGGGCCTCCCGGACGGCCCCGCGGTCGTGAAGGATTATGTGAAGTCCGCGAAGCACCGGTGGAAGGAGGCCTGCTTCATCCCCGACGTGCGCGACGAGGACGCCGCGATGACCGTCATATGTGCGTTCCTCGCCGAGCAAGACGGCGACCTGAACGGTGGCGTCGTGCTGCGGGCATTTCGGCCCTACCCCTCGCGTGGCGTCGAGGCGCGGACCGGCATGCCGCTGATCGACGAGCGCCGGACCTTCCTCTGGCGCGGCGAGCCGCTGGCCATCCTCGGCGACGAGCCGGCCCTGTTCCAGGCTCCGGCCCTGCGCGACGCGGTCGCGCGGCTGCGGTCCCCGTTCGTGAGCCTCGACCTGGCCCGCCTCGCCGACGGCCGCTGGGAGGTCGTCGAGGTCGGCGACGGGCAGGTCTCCGGGCTCCGCGACATCGCCCCGGAGCGGTTCTTCAGCGCGTTGAAGGCCGCGCTGACATCGGCGTGAAGGGCCTCATCAGCCAGCGGCGCGCAGCCGGCGCATCGTCGAGGAAACGTGGGTCTGAAAAATTTGCCGCCCCCTCAGGATCGTCGCGCGGGCGTGGTACTACCGCGATCCGTGGGGTCGGCGCGACGCAGGGGCGTTCCCATGCTTACTCCGTTATGACAAGGTTCTCCGGCGAATCGCCGCCCGGCGCCCCGCCGAGGGCAGTAATTTGTCGACGGGTGCCCTCGTCGCCGATCGATCGCGATTCATGAGCACGAACAAAAAGCGCCGCCGGATCCTCGTCCGGATCTTCCTGGGAGCGATCGCCCTCGCCGGCGCGGGCGCGCTGGCCTGGCCGCGGCTGGCCGGGCCCCGGGTCGCCGTGGTGACCGCCGAGCAAGGCCCCTTTGCGCAGACGATCGTCACCTCGGGCCGCGTGCGTCCACCAGCGCGGGCGACCCTCGCCACTCTGGTCGCCGGGCGCGTGGTGACCCTCGGCGCCGACGAGGGCCAGAAGATCCGCGGCGGTCAGGAATTGTTGACCCTCGACGATGGCGAGGCGAAGGCCACCCTCGACCAGGCCCGCGCCGCCGTCGACGCCGCCAGCGCGCAGGTCCGGCAGGTCCGCACCGTCAGCCTCTCGGCCGCCCGTGAGGCGACGACGCGCGCGCAGACCCGCCTCGACGAGGCCCAGCGGACCCACGAACGGATCCAGCAATTGTTCACCGGCGGCGCCACCACGCGCGAGACCCTCGAGGACGCCGGCACCGCGCTGTCGCTCGCCGAGAGCGAGCTGCGGGCCGCACAGAACCAGGAGGCCGACATCACCGGGAGCCGGCGCGCGAGCTCCAACGCGGCCAAACATCAGGCCCAGGCGGCGCTCGCCGCCTCGCTCAGCCGCTTCTCATATCATCGCCTCACCGCCCCCTTCGACGGCATCGTCATCGAGCGACTGGTCGAGCAGGGCGACGTGGTCCAGGCCGGGATGCCTGCATTCGTCGTGGTCCGCCAGGGCGCCGTGGAGCTGGTGATCGAGCCCGACGAACGAAACCTCGCCCTGCTCGCGCTCGGGCAGTCGGCGACCGCCTCCTCGGAGGCCTTCCCGGACGACCGCTTCGCCGCGACTGTCAGCTACATCGCCCCGGCCGTCGACCCGCGGCGCGGCACCATCGAGGTGCGCCTGGCCGTGCCGACCCCGCCCGAGTACCTGCGCCCCGACATGACCGTGTCGGTGGAGATCACCGTGGCGGAGCGGGCCCGCACCACCATCTTGCCCGCCGACGCGGTGCGCGGGCTCGCCGAGGGCAAGCCGTGGATCCTCGTGGTCGAGGACGCCCACGCGCAGCGGCGCGACGTCGAGATCGGCATCTCCGGGGACACCCGCGTCGAGGTCCTCCGCGGCGTCGCGCCCGGCGATCCGATCATTCCGGCGGCGTTCCGGGTCGCGCCCGGCGATCGCGTGCGTGTGACGACGGAGGCGCTCTGATGTGGGTCGACTGGTTCCTCGCGCTGCGGATCCTCCGTGACGCACGCATGCAGACGCTACTGATCACCGCGGGCGTCGCCGCCGGCGTGACCGTGATGGTGTTCCTCTCGTCGCTCATGACCGGCCTGCAGGTCAGCCTCCTGCACAAGACCCTCGGCACCCAGGCGCACATCGTCGTCCGCCCGGCCGAGGAGCGCGCCCGGCCCCTGCTCGGCGACGAGGTCGTGCGCCGGGTCGAGGCCACCGCCCAGCGCACGCGCTCCATCGACGGCTGGCAGCTGCTGCTCACCGCCCTCGATGCGGAGCCCGCGGTCGACGCCGTGTCCCCCAGCGCCACCGCGCCGGTGTTCGCCGTGCGCGGCAACGGCACCGAAGCAGTGGTGGTCAAGGGCATCGTGCCCGCCCGCTTCGCCGGGGTCATCAAGATGACCGAGCACATGGTGGCCGGCGAATGGACCGTCGTCGGCCGCGGCGCCGTCATCGGCGTCGGCCTCGCGGCCAAGCTCGGCATCACCGTCGGCGACCGCCTGCGCCTGCAAGCCGTCGACGGCACCAGCGAGCTGTTCGACGTGCGCGGCCTGTTCGACCTGGGCAACAAGGCCGCCAACGAGGTCTGGGTGCTGGTGTCCCTGCGCAACGCGCAGACCCTCCTCGACCTGGCCGGCGGCGTGTCGTCGATCGAGCTGCGCGTGGCGGACTCGTTCGCCGCCGAGGCGCTGGCGGCCCGGCTGCGCGGGCGCACCGGCCTCGAGGTCGAGAGCTGGATGGCCGCCAACGCGGAGCTGCTGACCGCGCTGCGCTCGCAGTCCTCCTCGAGCGCGGTGATCCAGGTCTTCGTGATCCTCGCCGTGGCGATCGGCATCGCCAGCGTGCTGGTCGTCTCGGTCATCCAGCGTTCGCGCGAGATCGGGATCTTGCGCGCGATGGGCCTGTCGCGCGGCCGGATCACCCGCATCTTCCTGCTGCAGGGCGGGCTGGTCGGCGTCGCGGGCTCACTGCTCGGCTCGGGCCTGGGCGCCGCGCTGGCCGTCGCGTTCAGCCGCGCCGTGACGGACGCCAGCGGCGCGCCGCTGCTGCCGATCGTGCTCGACGCCCGCCTGTTCCTGAGCTCGTCCGCGGTGGCCACCGCCACCGGCCTGCTCGCCGCCCTCCTGCCCGCGCGACGGGCGGCCAAGCTCGACCCCGCGACGGCGATCCGCAATGCCTGATCCCGTGCTCGAGCTGCGTGGCGTGATCAAGGAGTACGGCGGCGCCGTACTCACCCGCGTGCTGCACGGCATCGACCTGCGCCTCGAACAGGGCGAATTCGCCGCCTTGATCGGCCCGTCCGGCTCCGGCAAGAGCACCCTCCTCAACCTCGTCGGTCTCCTCGACCGCCCCACCGCGGGCCAGGTCTGGGTCCACGGCGAGCGCACCGACCAGCTCGATGACGACGAACTCACCCGCCTGCGCGCGCGCAGCCTCGGCTTCGTGTTCCAATTCCATCACCTCATCGGCGCCCTGTCGGCGGCCGAGAATGTCATGATGGCCCTGGCCGCCGACCAGCCGCGCCTGACCCGCGAGATGCGGCGTCGCAGCGTCGCCGCGCTGGCCGAGGTCGGCCTCGCCGACCGGGCCGACGAGGACCCGCGGCGCCTGTCGGGAGGCCAGCAGCAGCGCGTCGCCATCGCCCGCGCGCTGGTCCGGCGCCCGCCGCTGGTGCTCGCCGATGAGCCCACCGGGAACCTCGACACCCGCTCCGCGGACGATGTCTTTGCCCTGATGCGAAAGTTCAACCAGGAGACCGGCATCGCGTTCCTGATCGTCACCCACGACCCGCGGATCGCCACCCGCTGCGACCGCACCATCGAGCTCATCGACGGACGAATCGTCGGCCAGCCAACGTAGCCGCCGACGGCTCCGCGACATCGCCGCGGAGCGGTACTTCAGCGCGCTGAAGACCGCGCTGATATCGGCGTGAACGGCCTCATCCCCGGGGGGACCGGCGCCGCCGCGTTACGCTCGAGGATCGCCGAGAGCGCCAGCGCCAGCCGCTCGCCATCCTTCGACGTCGCCGCCCCTGTCGCATAGAAGATCGCGTACGGGCCGGCCATCGCCGGCGGCGTCGGCCCGGCCTTCGCCGGGAGCGCCACCTCGAGCGTCACCCTCGTGTCGCCGCGCTCGCACACCACGCCCAGCGTCCCCGCGGCGCTCACGGCCTGGATCTCGACGACCTCGAAGTCGGCGAGCGCGGAGCCCGGGCCGAGCGGCGCGAGCAGGGCCAGCTCGGCGGCCCCCGCCGGCCGCGACTCCCCGGGCCCGTCGCCCGCGCGCGCCGGAGCCCGCTCGTGGGCGATCAGATAGCCGAGCCCCGCGCCGACCCCGATCGCAACGCTCGCCACGGCCGCGGCCCGGGCCAGCCCCGCCAGCGTCCAGCCCGCTCCCCGCCGCGGGTCGAGCGATCGCTCGTGCGCTCCGGTCATCGGGTCACCGCGTCGCCAGCTCCGGCCGGGCCGCGAGCAATGCCCGGGCGATCGCCCCGGCCGCCAACTCATGGGCGTGGGCGTTGGGGTGGATGATGTCACGCGAGGGCTTGAGCAGCGCCTCGAGCGGCTCGCCCTGATAGGCCGCCTCCGCGAGGTCGACCCCGATGAACCCGTGCCGCTCCGCCTCGCGCACCACCCTCGGGTAGATGTCGCGGTGCTCCGGCAGCGGGCGATCGATGAACAGCGGGAACACCGCCACCACCACCGGCAGGTCCCGCGCCGCGGCGAACGCACGGATGCGCGCGAAGCCGGCGACGACCACGTCGTCCCACGCCCGCGGGGTCTCGAAGAACCGACCGAGCTGACCTCCGAAGGGGTCCACCGACGGCCCGAACAGCCGCCACGCGGCGACCCGCAGGCCGCTGTATATCAAATGCGCGAACTTGAGCTTGCCGGGGAGATAATGCGAGATCGCCAGGTCCGGATATGGGTCGTTCACCACATAAAGCACGACCACCACGTCCGGCGCGAACGGGCCGGCCTTGACCTCGAGCGCCCGCGCCTCCTGCATCGTGTTGTAACCAGGCACCGAGAAGTTCAACACCTCCGTCGGGCGACCACCCCGCGCCGCCCGTAGCGCCCGCTCGAGCGCCGCGCACGCGTTGTCGCCCGGCAGCGAACAATCTCCCCCCACCGAATCGCCGAGGCAGGCCACACGCAGCGCGCCGCCCGGGTTCGCGGGCTCGCGCGGCACGTCGAGCATGCCGCGCGCGTTCGTCGTGCCCTGGCCGCACGAGACGCCCGGCTTCATCTCATAGCGGAGCAGCGGGTCGTCGACGAAGTGCATCAGCCGCTCGGCGTAGGCGCGCGCGGCGAGCCCGTTCTCGCGGCGCACCGCACACTCGCCGCCGGCCAGGACCAGCAGCAGCACCGCGACCGCCTCGAGCACGCGCGCGCGGCCGACGGTCTCGCGCGCGACGAGGGCGACCACGGCGACGAGCAGCACGGCCGCACCGAGCACGCGCGACTCGTCCGGCTCGACGCGGTTCACCCACAACAGGCCGGCGCCGGCCGCAGCGAGCAGGACGGCCAGAGCGCGCGCGGGGCTGGGCGGGGTCACGGGGCGCGGCTCACAGCGGATAGAGGAAGGCCGCGTACGGGGTCAAGGCGCCGACCGCCGCGAGCACCGAGATGATGATCAGGATGATGAGGATGGGCAGCAGCCACAGTCGGCCCCCGGAGAAGACGAAGCCGAAGATGCTGCGGAGGAAGAAGAGGCGGCCTGGGCGGGTCATCGGTCGTCTCCGGCGATCCAGAGGTCTCCGAGCACCAGGGCGTCGAGCCCCGCGGCCCGATAGCACCTGCATGCGTCGTCCGGGGAGCATACGATCGGTTCGCCCGCGACGTTGAACGATGTGTTGATCAGCGCCGGAACCCCGGTGCGGGCCTCGAAGGCGCGCAGCAGGGCGTGGAGCCGCGGCGCGTCGCCCTCGCCGACCGTCTGCAGCCGCCCGGTCCCGTCGACGTGGACCGCCGCCGCGATGTCGGCCCGGCGCTCGGGGCGGACCGGGAGGATCTCCGTCATCCACGGGACCGGACGGGCGCCCTCGAAGTAGTCCGCCGCCCGCTCCGCGAGGATCGCCGGCGCGAACGGGCGAAACGGCTCGCGGTGCTTGATGCGGGCGTTGAGCACGTCGCGCATCGCGGCGTCACGCGGGTCGGCGAGGATCGATCGGCCCCCGAGCGCGCGCGGGCCGAACTCCATCGGACCGTCGAACCATCCGATGATGCGACCCCGCGCCAGCTGCTCCGCGACGAAGGGCTCACCGCCCAGCCCCTGCAGCGGACGCGCGTCCAGCCCGGCCGCCGCGCACGCGGCCGCGCAGGCCTCGACCGAGTAGCTGGGGCCCAGCCGCGGGGTGACGCGGGTCGGTCGAGGCGTGGTGGGCGAGCCGGCCAGATAATGACCGACATAGGCGGCGCCGATCGCCGCGCCCGAGTCGCCCGGGGCGAAGGGCACGAAGAGCGGGCGACGGCCCGCCAGGCGCGCGTTGGCGGCGCCGTTGAGCGCGACGCCGCCGGCCATGCAGAGCGGGAGCCCGGCCGGGAGCGTGGCCTCGATGCGCAGCAGCGCCTGCTCGAGCCGGACCTGGGCGCTGCGGGCGATGTCTCGGTGGCGCTCGTCGATGGGGGCGCCGGGACGACGCGGGGGCCCGAGCAGCGCGTCGAGGGCGGGCGAGGCCAGGCGATCGCGGCCGCCGAGCCGGAGATAACGCCGCTCGAGGCGAAAGCCGCCATCTTCGTCGAACGGCAAGACCCTCGCCATCGCGCCCGCGAATGAGTCCTGCCCGTACGCGGCGAGGCCCATGACCTTGTATTCGTCCTCATTGACGCGAAAGCCGAGGTGCGCGGTGATGATCGAATAGAAGAGGCCGAGCGAGTCGGGGAACCGGAGCTCGCGCTCGGGGGCGACGCCCTCCGGACCGGCGAGCCAGAGGCTGGTGGTGGCCCACTCGCCGACGCCGTCGGCGACGAGCACCGCGGCCCGCGGGTGCGGCGAGGAGAAGAACGCGAAGGCGGCGTGGGACAGGTGATGCTCCGAGAACAAGATCTCGCCGCGAAATCCGCCGCGCCGCTCGAGCCAGCGGCGAAGATCGACGCGACCGTCGAGCCAGCGCGACATGCCGCGCACGAAGGCCCCGAGCGACCGCGGGAACCCGAGGATCCAGGTCTCGAGCTGACGCTCGAGCTTCGGCAGCGTCTTCTCGTAGAACACCACGCTGTCGACCTCGGCCGGCCCGATGCCGGCCGCCTCCAGGCACGCCGCGATCGCCCGCTCGGGGTACGCATGATCGTGCTTGATCCGCGACAGCCGCTCCTCCTCGACCGCGAGCACGATCTCACCGTCGCGCAGCAGGCACGCCGCGGCGTCGTGATAGAAGGCGGAGATCCCGAGGACGTAAGCGGACATGACGGCGGCCGATCAGTAGGGCAGACGCAGGCGCTCGAGCGACCCGAGCGCCGCGTCCACGCGCGAGCGAAACCCGGACAGGCGGCGCCTGCGGAGCCGCAGGCCCAGGGCGAAGCACGGCAGCACCAGCAGGTAGACGAGCACCAGCAGCGCGACGACCAGCCCGCGACGGACCACGTCGCTGGCCCGCCGGACGCGGGCGAACAGCCGGGCAAGACGAGCCTTGACGGGCGGGGACGCCACCGCGAACAGCGTACAGGATCCGGGCAGACCTGCGCAGCGCCTGGACGCGGCCCGCGATCGTCCGCATACGCACGACCGTGCGCCCGCAGCGGCCCGGGCCCGCATCAATCGTCATGGCGACCTGCGCTCCACCTTACGATAAAGTCGCCGCGCCATGAGCGACGTACGAACAATCCTCACGATCGACGCGCCGCCGGAGCGCGTCTGGGCCGTCCTCACCGACTTCGCCGCGTACCCGCAATGGAACGCGGTGATCTCGAGGGTCCGCGCCGAGCTGCGCGAGGGCGCGAAGATCCGCTTCCGGATCAAGTTCGAGGCGACCCCCGAGTTCGGCGTCGCCGCCCGGCTCCTCCGCTGCACGCCCGGCCGCGAGCTCGCGTGGCGGGGCGGCGCGCCGCTGCTGCCCGCGCTGGCCTGGGGCGAACACTACTTTCGCCTCGCGCCCGCCGGCGACGGGACGCAGCTCATCCACGGCGAGACCTTCGGCGGCCTCCTCGGCCTCCTGATGCGCGGCGCGCTCCACGCCCGCGTCACCCGCACCTACGACGGCTTCAACCAGGCGCTCAAGGCCCGCGCGGAGGCGTAGTCGTCCGACCACGACCGGCGCATGCCATCACCGCCGTGTCCGCCGGCGACCGCCTGACGGCGTCGTGGGCGAAGGGCGGGCGCAGGAGGTAGCGGCAAATTCGCTCGCGCAGCTGCGCCGCCGAGGGCCGAGCACCTGGCGGCCAGCGGGCGGGCCACCGGTCTGCCCGCCGGACGGCCCCACCGCGGCCCCGACTACGCGCCCGGAGGCGTCGGCCCCACCGGCAGCGGCTCACTGCAGCCGCTCGAGCTTCTCGAGGGCCTTGTCAAAGCAGTCACGATTGATGCCGGCTCGTCGCTGCAGGGTCTCGCGGGCGACCGGCTTCTTCGTCAGCTTGGCGAAGATCGCGTCGAGCTCGAGCGGACCCGGGTAGTCGCGCTCGTGGAAGAATTCGTGGGTCTTGCGGTCCGCACGGTGAGCTGCGAGGGAGCCCGTGGTCGAAAGATTTGGCACGGTCCTGGGCGCGAGGGGAAGCGCGCACGTGGCGAAGTGTCCGGCCAGGGCCTCTGCGCCCTGGTCCCACCACGGAGACGGTCATCAACGGTGGCGCGGACGCCGGGATGCAACTGTCCGCAGGAAGCCGGGTCTCCGAATTATGCCACCGTCTATCGAATAATAGACACTGTTCAGGTGGTTGGCCGTCGCATAATGTGCGTCGCGATGGCGCGGGAGATCCTCGGGCTCCTCGACGTCTGCGATTCGGGGGAGGCGCCGGCGCGGGGGCGGGCCTCCGATCTGATGTGGCTATGGACGCTGGGGGCGTATGAGGTGGTGCGGACGATGTGCCAGGCGCAGGTGTGCTTCTCGGCCCGGTTCTATCGCGCGGCCGCGGCGTTGAAGCTGGACCTCGAGCGGGTGCGGGTGCCGAGCACGAAGATGGAGCGGATCAAGTACAACCGAAAAGATCGGAGCATTCCGGTGGTCTCGGATCGGGAGGCCGATCTGTGGGACGGGCGGCATCAGGATCTTCGAGTCGGCGATCCTGCGGATGCTGTGTCGGCCCGGATGTTGCTCGGAGAGTATGCGCGGGTGATGTCGACATTGACGGCCGAGGACGTGCTGGCGAGCCACGAGGCGTCGTTGGGCGGATAGCGGCTGGCCGTCCTGCGCCGCGCCCCTGGTGACGTCAGCGACTCGGCCTCATCGGTGAAGAAGCCGGCGGGCGCTCAAGACGCTGATCAAGCACCCCGAGGTCCGCATCGAGATCTCCGGCCACACCGACAGCATGAGCAGCGCCGATGTCGGCGCATCGAATTCATGCTGCTCGTCGACTGAGCCCCGCGAGGGGCCGGTTCAAGGGCGACGCGGGTCGGTCGGGTCGCTGCCGGTGAGCTTACGCCGCAGGCGCTGCCAGGCGCCGCGGGCCGCGAGCGACAGCAGCGTCAGCGGCGGCAGGAAGGCGGACGGGGCGAGCTGGCGGGTGACGAGCGCCGCGTAGCGCCGGCCGTAGTCGGGGTGGGTGATCATCCAGCGCATCATGGTCTTGGCGACCGCCGGCGGCGGGACGCTATAGATCTCGCGCTGGAGCCGACCCATCGTGGCGTCGAACATCGGCTTGCAGGCGGCGTAGATCGCGGCGCTGTATCGCGCCATGGCGATGTTCCAGGGGACATGTCCTTGCGACCATGCGACGAGCTGCTCGGCCAGGAGCTTGGCGCCCAGCAACGCGTCATAGATGCCCTGGGCGTCGATGGAGTCCTTCTGATGATAAGCGTCGCCGACCAGCGCCCAGCCCGGGCCTGCTGCGGTTCTGAACGTGTTTCCGACCCGCTTCATGCCCGCGGGCCCGTGGCAGCGGCGGGCCTGCGCGAGGCGCCACCACAGGTGCGGGCGGGCCCGCAGGAGCGACTCGTAGATCGCGTCGGGCTCGCCCTCGAGCGCGGCGTAGGCGTCCGCCCGACCCTGAGCGAGGACGATCGTGCGGCCCTCGGAGGTGGGCATGAACACGAACGAGAAGCCGTCGCACGACCCATGAATATGGGCGATCGGGTCCGGCTCATCGTCGTAGCGGGCGACGTCGTGCCAGGTGTCAAAATAGGGGTCTTCCGGCAGATCTGTGGGCAGCATAGCTGCCTGATCGACGATATCGCGGCGTAGTGCTCAGCAGAAGCGATGATGGAAGGCGGGCTCTGGAAGGTGCCCCATGCCGTGGTAGAG
>Ga0075152_10002071_pt1 | contig 14333 bp, 13 predicted proteins | sample JI61114C2DNA_FD_70964 | JGI IMG/M metagenome (GOLD analysis project Ga0075152, IMG submission 70964) | Wastewater effluent complex algal communities from Wisconsin, to seasonally profile nutrient transformation and Carbon sequestration -... | ecosystem: Engineered > WWTP > Effluent > Algae...
GAGAAATACATCGATTTTAAAAATCATCCGCTGTTTGTGCCTTATTTAGAAAAAATGAGCACGTTGAATTATTACGCAAAAACAAATATCGGAAGCCGACCATCGAAAAGAAAAGCAGCAGCCAAATTGAATTTAGACGATTTACGAGCCATTCCGTTTGTAGGTTCTTGGAGTCAGTTGAAGCAAAATGTACCTGGATTTTTTGGTGTAGGAACCGCTTTAAAATATTTTGAAGACCAAAATCGTTGGAACGAAGTTAGTGATTTATATCAACATTCGTTGTTTTTTAGAACCTTGTTAGAAAACAGTATGATGGCGTTGAGCAAATCGTTTTTTCCGCTAACAGCTTACATGAAAAATGATGCAGAATTTGGCGCTTTTTGGACGATAATTCACGAGGAATATTTAGAAACCAAACGTTTATTGTTAAAAATTTCAGGGTTCAAAGAATTAATGGAAAACTATCCTGATGGAAAAGCTTCGATTGAAATGCGTGAAAAAATGGTTGTGCCTTTATTAACGATTCAGCAATATGCTTTGTTGCGAATAAAAAACTTACGAGAAAGTGAAACTCCTGACGAAAAGTTAATTGCAGTGTATGAAAAAATTGTAACGCGTTCATTGTTTGGAAATATTAATGCGAGTAGGAATTCGGCTTAGATTGATTTGAGATCCTGAAACAAGTTCAGGATGACAAGTAGTATCCATGATATAATAGAACAACCCTTTGTCAAGCTGATTTCTTGTTTCAGCTTCTAAAAAATAAACCTCAAAGTTCAGCTATCTAAACTTTGAGTTTTTTAATTTTCAATTCTGTTTTAATATCTGTTGGCATTAAAATTCGGTCTTTAAAAGTTATTTTAAAATCATAATCCATTTTATATAACTTTAAAATTGTATCTAATTCAGATTTATCAGTTGTGTGTTTTTTGCTTTCAAAACGATGTCTATTTAAAGCTCCAAAAGCATAACCAAGAAAAACTATTGCGATACAAATAAAAATAATTGTTATTGCAGAGCCTATAAATACTGGTCTACCACTTGCTTTACTTAAAATGTTTGCGATATAATCGTTGAATTTATAGGTAAAAAGAAACATAGCCAGACTCATAATTAAGTAAACTACAAAATAAGAATATACCCAATTTTTTTCTCTTTTGGTTTTTTCAAATGCGATGTTAACTTCTTTTATTCTTGTTTCTAGATTTTCCTTAAATGAAATTTTATCACAGAATACATCGAAATTTGGATTTTTATTGGTCAAGCTACAAAAAACACCAATTTCAAGGTTTTGTGATTTGTTTTTACACAATTCACAATGTTTGAAGAGCTTTATGGAGTTTTCATTCATCTGTAAATGATATTAATTAATACCCCAATTTCTCCCTCACTCTTTTCAAAACTCCATTAGCCACTTCACCAGCTTTTGTGGCACCTTCAAGCAATAATTTGTCTATTTCTTCTAAATTGTTGAGGTAGTAATTATATGTTGAACGTTCGGTTTTGAATTTTGTGGTAATTACATCAAATAAAGCTTGTTTGGCATGACCATAACCATAATTTCCTGCTAAATAATTGGCTCTCATGGTTGCAACTTCTTCTGTAGTACCTAATAATTTGTATAAAGCAAAAACATTGCAAGTATCTGGGTTTTTTGGAGCTTCTAGCGGTGTGCTGTCAGTTTCAATTCCCATAATTTGTTTGCGAAGTGCTTTGTCTTCTAAAAAAATATTGATGAAATTATTTCTCGATTTACTCATTTTTTGACCATCTGTTCCTGGTACATACATGGTTTCTTCGCTGGTTTTTGCTTCTGGAATTACAAAAATTTCACCCATTTGATGATTAAATCTTGCGGCAACATCTCGAGTGATTTCAATATGTTGCAATTGGTCTTTTCCAACTGGAACAAAATTGGCATCATACAATAAAATATCGGCAGCCATGAGCATTGGATAGGTAAACAAACCTGCATTTACATCTTCTAATCTATCGGCTTTGTCTTTGAAAGAATGGGCTAATGTTAAACGTTGAAATGGAAAAAAACAACTCAAATACCAAGATAATTCCACCGTTTGTGGCACATCTGATTGACGATAAAACACTACTTTATTAGTATCTAAACCACAAGCCAACCAAGCAGCAGCTGTGCTAAAAGTGTTTTGTCTTAATTCTGCACCGTTTTTGATTTGCGTAATCGAATGTAAATCAGCAATAAAAAGAAACGACTGATTATCAGGATTATTTGCCATTTCAATTGCAGGAATAATTGCGCCTAATAAATTGCCTAAATGTGGTGTTCCTGTACTTTGAATTCCAGTTAAAATTTTTGCCATTTTGAAATGTTTTATGCAAATGTAAAGTATAATGTAAAAAGGCAAAAGTAAAAATGGAGAAGTTTTATGAAAATGATTACATTTGGAACACAAAAAACAAAAAATAATGAAATTTATAAAATATCCACTATTTTTACTGTATCGTATTTGGTTTTATATCTTGGTTTTAGTTCCTATTATTGTTTTGTTTCCGTTTATTTTTGCCACCATTTTAAGCGAAAAAACCTATCCATTATTTTTTAAAATTGCCCGATTATGGTCTAAAATCATATTAATTGGCATGGGATTTAATTATTCTATAGAAGGCGATGCCGTTTTTGAAGACGGAAAAAGTTATATGTTAGTAGCAAATCATACTTCGATGACTGATGTGATGTTGATGTTAATTGCGGTTAAAAACCATCCTTTTGTTTTTGTGGGAAAAAAAGAATTGGCTAAAATTCCAATTTTTGGATTCATTTATAAACGCGTTTGCATTTTAGTCGATAGAAGTAGCAGCAAAAGCCGTTATCAAGTTTTTGAACGAGCGCAAAAACGCATTCAGCAAGGATTGAGCATTTGTATTTTCCCAGAAGGTGGCGTTCCAGAAGAAAACGTTGTGTTAGATGAATTTAAAGACGGTGCTTTTAGAATTGCCATTGAACACGGTTTGCCAATTGTTCCGATGGTGTTTTTTGATAATAAAAAACGATTTTCCTATACTTTTTTTAGTGGAAGTCCCGGAAAAATGCGGGCTAAAATTTATCCAATTATAGAAACAAAAGGAAAAACGTTGGAAGATAAAAATGCCTTAAAACTTCAGGTGAGGCAACTAATTTTAGAACCATTGGAAAACGATTTAAAATAAAAAAAGCCCCATTTTGTTAGGGCTTTTTCAGTTTCATCTTACGGAAACAAAATCAATTAACTTTAAACATAATCATTAAAAACTTAAAAACTAAAACTGATTCCAGAATATAAACCAATAAAATAGGGTTTAAAATTACTAGCGTTTTCACTAAACGAATTAATTTGGTATTTAAACATCGGTTGTAAATTAGCAGTAAAATTTTTCAAAATTCTATATCTAAATCCTAAACCAACATTACTACTAAAATGAATATTGTTTAAATTGTTTGCTTTTCCAACGTTCATTTCCATGCCATTTGTTACTAAAAAAACCGAATTTTTATTTAGAAACAATGTACTCATTCCGCCAATAACTTCAATGCCAAATTTTTTATCCAATAGCTTATAGCTTAATTCTAACGGAATTTCAATGTAACTAAAATCTTGTTTTATGGCACCAGAGTTAGATATCGACACATTTTCTATATCGCCGCTTAATGCAATTTGAGCATTATTTTTAGAAGAAAAAACAATGTTACTTCCATTATTATTTCGAGAAATTGCAGGAATATTTCCAGTTGCTTTTGCACTAAAATTGGTTTGATAAGCAACATCATTTGTGTTGTAACTAAAATTAATGTTGTTAATTCCTGTTCTAATACTAAGTTTTTTAGAAACACTATAGCTTCCGCCAATGCCATAGCTCAAAGTGGTTGCATAGCTTTTTGAATTGTTTTCAAATTGTTCGTCTATTGCAGAACCTTGTGTCATTGAATTAAAATAAACGGGCGCAGCAACACTACTAATCGCCCATTTATTTCTTTTTTCTTCTTTTTCAGCTTCATTTTTCCCTTCCTCGTTTGCCAAAAGCAATTCTTCTAGTGGATTTTTTTCTTCAGCAATTTTTGCCACTAGCGTACTATCGTTTTTCATAATTTCGGTTGAAGTACCAATTGTTTTTGAAATGGTATTTTCATTGAAATCAGAAATATTATTATTTGTAGAAGTCGATTTAGATTCTTTATTTTCATTTAAAACAGTGGCTTCTTTTGAAGTTATGTTCTCTAAATCGAATATTTTAGTTGATTTATTTTTTGGATGGGCATCACTTTTTTCTTCATTTGAAACAATTGAATTCATTTCTGAAATCGAATTTTTTAATGCCTCTTTATTGATTTCAGTATTTGCAACAAGTGAATTTTTTTCCGAAGCCGCATTTTTTAAAAAATTATTTTCATCATTTGAAACTATTGAATTGGATTCTGAAGCTGATTTTTTTACTTTTATATTTTCCGAATTTTCTAACGTAGAAATAGTTTTTGTTGCTTTTTTATTTTCTTTTGTATGGAAAACAAAGTTATTTTCGTTTTTATTTATTGTTGAAAAATTGATTTTATCGTTTTGATTCCCTTCTTCATTTTTTGTGTTATTTGAAGAATTTAGTTTCAATTCATTTTTGTTTGTGCTTGAAATTATGGAATTGTTTGGTTTTTGATTAGGATTATTTTCTATAGTTGAATTTTCTAAAACAATAGTGTTATTTGGAATTATTTCATTTTTATCAGTAGTATAATTCCAAATCAATGTTCCAAGAATCACAAATGAAGCGGCAATTCCAGAAAGTTTAAACCAAAAAGGAATGACTCTTTTTTTCTTCTTTTTATTTAATTTAGAAGCAATAATATCCCAAGAATCTTGAGGCGGAATAGCTTCAAAATCTTTAAATTTTTCTTGAAATAGTCGTTCTATATTTTTTTTTTCTTTCATTTTGTGTTTTGCATTGAATAATGGTTATTCAATTCTATTTTTTGTTTCAAAATTGATTTTGCTCTAGCCAAATTTGATTTTGATGTGCCAATATTTATTCCTAGCATTGCTGCAATTTCTTTGTGCGAATAATCGTCCATCACATATAAGTTAAAAACCAATCGATATCTATCGGGCAATTCTTGAATAATTTTAGTTAAAAACTCTAATGAGATGTCTTCAATTTCAACTTCATTTTCGTCTGCAATATTTTCAGAAACAATTTCAAAAATGTTTTGATTTCTATATTGTTGTAACGTATAATTAATTACGATTCTTTTTGCCCAACCTTCAAACGAACCTTTGTTTTTAAATTGACTAATTTTATCAAAAATAACTAAAAAACTTTCTTGCAAATTATCTTGAGCTTCTTCATAATTGCGCGAATACTTCAAAGAAACAGCAAACAACTTTGGGGCTAAAAACCTATAAAGTTGCTCTTGTGCTTTGGTATTGTTTTGGATGCATTCATATATGAGTTGCTCTATTATCAATTTTTTGGGTTTTAATTTACAGGAATTTCATATTCTAAAAAAACATCTTCTCCAGCATCATCAGTTCCTTGCCAAAATTTAAAAATATAACTTCCATTACTCGTTACATAAAAATTCAGTGTTTTTTCGATTAATGAATTGGTCAATTCTATACAATTATTTTGTTCAAAAACTACATTTCTAACGGCTATTGTTCTGATATTCAAATCTTTTTCATAATAAAAACCATCAAAAGCATGACAAGTGGTTGGTGCATAATATCGAATGGTAATAGGATAAGTTTCACCTATTTCAAACGAATCGGGAATATCAACAGATTCAACAGGCAAAAGTTCATAATGAAATCTTGTGCCATCATCATCATTTAAACTACAAGCATTTAATAAAAATACAACACTTAGTAACAAAATTATTTTTTTCATTTTTTAATCTAAATTTATGTTTTAAACTTTACTTTTTTTGGTTCTCTATTTCTAAATTTAATTTTGAAGTCAATTAACAAATGATTATTCTCAACTTTGTCCGAATTGACAAGACACAACCTTCCTACTTCTTGACTTATAGATTAAATATTCTAAAAAAGGTTGCGTTAAATTACAAAAAAAATCCCGAAAAAATCGGGATTCAGTTTTATGCTTTATTTTCTTTGATTAAATCTTTAATTTTTTGTTCTAATTCGTCCATTAATTCTGGATTGTCTTTGATAAGAGCTTTCACGGCATCTCTACCTTGACCTAATTTTGTTTCGCCATAACTAAACCACGAACCACTTTTTTTGATAATTTCAAATTCTACGGCTAAATCTAAAACTTCGCCTACTTTTGAAATTCCTTCGCCATACATAATGTCAAATTCTGCGGTTCTAAATGGTGGTGCCACTTTGTTTTTTACAACTTTTACTTTCGTTCTGTTCCCTAAAACATTATCGCCGTCTTTAATTTGTGTTGACTTACGAATGTCAATACGAACCGAAGCGTAAAATTTCAAGGCATTTCCTCCTGTTGTTGTTTCTGGACTTCCAAACATCACACCAATTTTATCACGTAATTGATTGATAAAGAAAACGGTACAATTTGTTTTATGAATAGTTCCTGTTAATTTTCGTAAGGCTTGCGACATCAAACGAGCGTGCAATCCCATTTTAGAATCGCCCATATCGCCTTCAATTTCACTTTTTGGAGTTAAAGCGGCAACTGAGTCAATTACCACAATATCCACAGCTCCCGAACGAATTAAACTTTCAGCAATTTCTAAAGCTTGTTCACCATTATCGGGTTGCGAAATAATTAAGTTATCAATATCGATTCCTAATTTTTCGGCATAAAAACGGTCAAAAGCATGTTCTGCATCAATAAATGCGGCAATTCCTCCTGCTTTTTGAGCTTCAGCAATGGCGTGTAGTGTCAACGTAGTTTTTCCTGACGATTCTGGTCCATAGATTTCGATTACTCTTCCTCTTGGATAACCGTTTACTCCAAGGGCTAAGTCAATTCCTAAAGAACCTGAAGGGATGGCTTCGATTTCTTCAACAGCGCTATCGCCTAATTTCATTACGGTTCCTTTTCCGTAGGTTTTGTCAAGTTTGTCTAACGTTAGTTGTAAGGCTTTTAATTTGGCTTCTTTGTCTGAACTCATAATTTTTGGCTTTAAATTGATTATTATATTTTTTGTAAAAATACAGTTTTTTTTAATTGGTACAAAAATAATTAATAAGTTTTCCTTTTTATCTAATTTCACTACATTTGCACCCGAATTCTTCCATTTAGAATTCAAAAATAATTCTCACTTAAACGTTTATAGCATGCAACTGTATAACACTTTAAGCGCAGAAGAAAGAGCCCAATTAATTGATGAAGCCGGAAAACAACGACTTACATTATCTTTCTATGCGTATGCCAAAATTGAAAATCCACAACAATTTCGAGACGATTTATTTATCCAATGGAACAAACTTGATGCTCTTGGCAGAACCTATATTGCCAAAGAAGGAATCAATGCACAAATGAGCGTTCCTGCCGAAAACTTTGAAGCTTTTAGAGCCACTTTAGAAGTGTATGATTTTATGAAAAACATTCGCTTAAATGTGGCTGTGGAACAAGATGATCATTCGTTTTTAAAATTAACCGTAAAAGTTCGTGATAAAATAGTTGCCGATGGTTTAAACGATGCAACTTTTGATGTAACCAATATTGGTGTGCATTTAAAAGCAAAGGAATTCAACCAAATTTTAGAAGATCCAAACACCATTGTGGTTGATTTTAGAAATCATTACGAAAGTGAAATCGGACATTTTAAAAATGCAATTACGCCAGATGTTGAAACTTTTCGTGAAAGTTTACCAATAATAAATGAACAATTAAAAGATTTTAAAGAAAATAAAAATCTGGTAATGTATTGCACTGGCGGAATTCGTTGCGAAAAAGCTTCCGCCTATTTCAAACACCAAGGATTCAAAAATGTGTTCCAATTAGAAGGCGGCATTATCAATTATGCTAAACAAATAAAGGAAGAAAATCTCGAAAGTAAATTCATTGGGAAAAACTTTGTTTTCGACCATAGATTAGGCGAAAGAATTACTGAAGATATTGTTTCTCAATGCCATCAATGTGGAAAACCATGCGACAATCACACCAATTGTTTGAATGATGGTTGTCATTTATTATTTATTCAATGTGATGATTGTAAAACTTCAATGGAAAATTGTTGTTCTACAGCATGTTTAGAAATTACGCATTTGCCGTTAGCCGAACAAGTAAAACTTCGTAGCGGAAAACAAGTAGGAAATAAAGTATTTCGCAAAGGAAAATCTGAAAATTTGAAGTTTAAACATTCTGGTGAACTATCTGATAAACCTTTGGCAATTGCACAAAAATCAAAAGAAATCCGTCAGAAAATAAAAGTAAAAAAAACACTTTTAGGCAAAGCCGAACATTATTATGCAAAAGCTCAAGTAGGACTTTTTAAAATAGAAAATTCCGAATTAACTATTGGTGATAAAATTCAAATTTTGGGACCAACAACAGGAAGTCAGGAAATAATTTTAGAAAAAATGTTGGTAAACGGAAAAGAAAATTCATCAGCAAAAGAGGGCGATAAAATTACATTTGAAGTGCCTTTTAGAGTAAGATTATCCGATAAATTGTTTAAAATTATTAACCAATGACAACAGCAGGAAAAATAGAATTAATGGCTCCAGCAGGAAATTTCGAATCTATGCAAGCCGCTTTAGACAATGGCTGCGATTCGATTTATTTTGGTGTCGAACAATTAAATATGCGTGCTAGGGCAACTGTAAATTTCCTTTTAGACGATTTACCAGAAATTGCTCGTCGTTGCAAAGAGAAAAATGTTAGAACCTATTTAACCTTAAACACCATAATTTACGATCACGATTTATCTATTGTAAAAACACTGTTAACCAAAGCTAAAGAAGCTGGAATTACGGCTGTAATTGCATCCGACCAAGCGGTTATTATGACTGCAAAAACTATGGGAATTGAAGTGCATATTTCCACACAATTGAATGTTACGAATATAGAAACCGTAAAATTCTACGCTATGTTTGCAGACACCATTGTGCTTTCTCGTGAGTTGAGTTTGCGTCAAGTGAAAAAAATTACGGATGACATTGAAAAAGAACAAATCAAAGGTCCAAGTGGCAATTTGATAGAAATAGAAATCTTCGGTCACGGCGCTTTGTGCATGGCGGTTTCAGGAAAATGCTATTTGAGTTTACATTCGCATAATTCTTCGGCTAATCGTGGTGCTTGTAAGCAAAATTGTCGAAAAAAATATACCGTTATCGACCAAGAAAGCGGTTTTGAAATTGAGGTTGATAATGAATATTTAATGTCGCCAAAAGATTTATGCACACTTGATTTTCTAGACCAAGTTATCGATTCTGGTATAAAAGTATTGAAAATTGAAGGGCGTGGTAGAGCTGCCGATTATGTGGCAACAGTAATAAAAACTTATCGTGATGCCATTGATTCCTATTATGAAGGAACTTTTACCAAAGAAAAAATCAATACTTGGATGGAAGATTTGGCAACGGTTTATAATCGTGGTTTTTGGAGTGGTTATTATCTCGGGCAGAAATTAGGCGAATGGTCAGACAATCCAGGTTCAAACGCTACTCAGAAAAAAGTTTATGTGGGCAAAGGAATCCACTATTTCCCGAAAACAGAGATAGCCGAATTCAAAATTGAAGCCTATGACATCAAAAAAGGCGATAAAATTCTAATTACTGGACCATCAACGGGAGCTCAAGAATTGGTTTTAGAAGATTTTTTAGTTAACGATGAAAATGCCGAAAAAGCTACAAAAGGCGATAGTTGCACCTTTAAAATTCCATTCAGAATTCGACTTTCAGACAAAATGTATAAAATTGTGGAGAATTAATGGTCATCATCACCCTTCAAAGAGAAAAATGTATTGGTTGCAATTATTGTGTAGAAATGGCTCCAGCACAATTTCAAATGTCTAAAAAAGACGGAAAATCGGTGTTGATAAATTCTATAAATAATAAAGGGTTTCACACTTTAAAATCGCCAAATCATGCCATTGTTGAAAATTGTGAATTGGCAGAAAAAGCATGCCCCGTTCATATTATCACCGTAAAAGAAACCTAATTTATTAGTTTTACAATACTATAAATCAACCTGTTTCGTTTAAAAACAAAATAGGTTTTTCTGTTTTGGATAAACTTCAACAATTGAATTTGAAAATTTTCATAAAAAAGCAATATCTTTACGCTCAAAAACGTTTTGAAACGTAGTCCAAAAGGACAATCACTATATATCTAAATTATGGCATGTACAAACTGTTCAACCACTTCGGGTGGTGCACCAAAAGGGTGTAATAATAATGGCTCTTGTGGCACCGATAGCTGCAACAAACTTTCGGTTTTTGATTGGCTTTCTAACATGGCATTACCTGGAGGTCAAGCGCCTTTTGATGCCGTAGAAGTCAGATTTAAAAACGGAAGAAAAGAATTTTTTAGAAATACCGAAAAATTATCGCTTTCCATTGGAGATATAGTGGCAACCGAAGCTTCTCCTGGACACGATATTGGAAGTGTTACTTTAACAGGCGAATTAGTGAAAATTCAAATGAAAAAGAAAAACGAAAACACAACCAAAGATTTAGCCAAAATTTATAGAAAAGCATCACAAAGAGATATTGATATTTGGACAGAAGCTAGAAATAAAGAAGAAGCTGTGCGAATGCGTGCCAGAGAAATTGCTATCAATTTGAAGTTAGAAATGAAAATTTCTGATGTAGAATTTCAAGGTGATGGATCAAAAGCAACCTTTTATTATACGGCAAATGATAGAGTAGATTTTCGTCAATTAATTAAAGAATTTGCACAAGATTTCAAAATTAGAATTGAAATGAAGCAAGTAGGTTTTCGTCAAGAAGCTTCTCGTTTAGGCGGAATTGGCTCTTGTGGAAGAGAATTATGCTGTTCTACTTGGTTAACCGATTTTAGAAGTGTAAATACTTCGGCAGCTCGATATCAACAACTATCTTTAAATCCTCAAAAATTAGCAGGACAATGTGGAAAACTAAAATGTTGTTTAAATTATGAATTAGACACTTATTTAGACGCATTGAAAGAATTGCCCGACATGGAAACTAAATTATACACTGAAAAAGGCGATGCGTATTGCCAAAAAATAGATATCTTCAAAAAAATTATGTGGTTTTCTTATGCCAATGCTCCAGCAAATTGGTTGGTTTTGCCTGTTGAAAAAGTGAAAGAAATTTTAGCAATCAACAAGAAAAAAGAGCGTGTAGCTGGTTTGGAAGATTATGTCGTAGAAACGGTTCAAGAAATAGAGAAAAAATTTGAAAATGTAGTAGGTCAAGATAGTTTAACCCGTTTTGATCAACCAAAGAAAAAATCAAATAATAGAAACAAAAAAAAGAAACCTTCAAATTTTAGAAATGCGCCTAAAAAAGAATAATTTTATTGGTTTATTGCTAATTTTAATGCTTTTTATCTCCTGTGATAAAAAGCAGTTTTTTAGCGAATATAAAGAATTAGACAGCACTTGGAAAAAGGCGGATACTTTGCGTTTTACATTTGAACAAAACGACACCATCAATCCGTATCATTTGTTTTTGAATGTTAGAAATAATAACGATTATCCGTTTAGCAATATGTATTTAATTGTTTCAATGAAAGAACCAGGAAAAAATCCAACAACTAAAGTTGATACATTGGAATATCAAATGGCAAACGCAGATGGAACGCTTTTGGGCGAAGGTTTTTCAGACATCAAAGAAAGTAAATTGTGGTATTTGGAAAATCATAACTTTAAAAAAGCAGGAAAATATAAGGTTGAAATAGTTCAAGCAGTAAGAGAAACTGGAAAAGTTGATGGCGTTGCTGATTTGAAAGGAATTACTGAATTAGGTTTACGAATAGAAAAAACAAAATAATATGGCAATTAAAAAACCAGACACAAATGATTATTCGGTTTATAAAAGAAGATTTTGGCAACTTTTTTTATATGGCTTTTTAGGAATTATTTTTTTGTTCCTGTTTTCTTCTTGGGGATTTTTTGGAAAAATGCCTTCGTTTGACGATTTAGAAAATCCGGATTCAAATGTGGCTACCGAAATTATTTCTTCAGACGGAGTAGTAATTGGAAAATTCTATAAAGAAAATAGAACACCAGTTAAATATGACGAATTACCGCAACATCTTGTAAAAGCGTTAGTTGCCACCGAAGACGAACGTTTTTATGACCATTCAGGCATTGATGCAAAAGGAACACTTAGAGCCGTTGTGAAATTAGGAAGAGATGGCGGAGCAAGTACATTAACCCAACAATTAGCAAAAAATTTATTCCACGGAAGCGATGGTTCAAAATTTCTTCCATTTAGAATTATTCAAAAAATTAAAGAATGGATCATTGCTATTCGTTTAGAAAGACAATATACAAAACAAGAAATTATTGCTTTATATCTCAATCAAGTTGACTTTGTAAATGGAGCAGTTGGCATTCGTTCGGCAGCAAAAATTTACATGAACAAAGAACCAAAAGATTTAACAATTGAAGAGTCGGCTTTGTTTGTAGGGATGTTAAAAAACCCATCTCTATATAATCCAAACCGAAAAAAAAGAGCCAAAATGGTGTTAGACCGAAGAAATACCGTTTTAGGTCAAATGGTAAAAAATGATGTAATTTCGGAAGCAAAAAAAGAAGAATTAAAAAAATTACCTATAAAATTAGATTTCAAACCCGAAAGTCATTCTGAAGGAAGTGCCACTTATTTTAGAGAATATCTAAGAGATTATATGCGAAAATGGCTAAAAGAACATCCAAAACCAGACGGAACGGAATATGATTTGTATAGGGATGGCTTAAAAATTTATACCACTATCGATTCTAAAATGCAACAATATGCAGAAGAAGCGGTTACTGAGCATTTGAAGAATCTACAAAAAGAGTTTTTTATTAATGCAAAAGGAAAAGAAAACGCTCCTTTTGTAGATTTAACTCCAGAACAAACCCAACAAATTATGATGCAAGCCATGAAAACATCTGAACGTTGGCGCAAAATGGACTTGAACGGAAAATCTAAAGAGGAAATTATCAAATCTTTTGAAATTCCAGCAAAAATGAAAATATTTACTTATGAAGGCGAAAAAGACACCCTCATGAAACCAACAGATTCGATCATATATTACAAACACATGCTGCAAACTGGTATGATGGCAATGGAACCAAGAAATGGTCACATAAAAGCATGGGTTGGAGGTGTAAATTATAAATATTTTCAATACGATCACGTGGGTCAAGGAGCAAGACAAGTAGGGTCAACTTTTAAGCCATTTTTGTACGCAACGGCTATCGAGCAATTAGGAATGTCGCCTTGTGATTCTATTATCGACAGTTATTTTACGATGCCAAAAGGCAAATGGGGAATTGATAAAGATTGGTCTCCAAAAAACTCAGACGGAAATTACAGAGGAACCACAACATTACAAAAAGCGTTGGCAAATTCAATTAACACAGTTTCAGCTAAATTAATTGATAGAGTCGGTCCACAAGCAGTAGTTGACATGGCAAAAGAATTAGGAGTAACCTCTGATATTCCTGTGCAACCTTCAATTGCGTTAGGCGCTGTTGATATTACTGTGGAACAAATGGTAGGGGCAATGAGTACGTTTGCCAATCAAGGAGTATATGTAAAACCAACATTTATCATCAAAATTGAAGATAAAAACGGAGTAGTCATTGACCAACCAGTACCAGTAACAAAAGATGTCGTAAATAAAGATGTGGCTTATGCCGTAATCAAATTAATGGAAGGCGTAACCAGTTCTGGAACAGGAGCTCGCTTAAAATATGGCGGTGGTGGTTTCATCCAATACGATTATAGTTTTGGCAATCCAATTGCAGGAAAAACAGGAACTTCCCAAAACAATTCTGACGGTTGGTTTATTGGAATGGTACCTAATTTAGCTACTGGAGTTTGGGTTGGAAACGAAGACAGAGCTGCCCATTTTAGAGCCACAAGATTAGGTCAAGGAGCAACAATGGCATTACCTATTTGGGGAATTTTTATGAAAAAGTGTTATGCCGATAGCGATTTAGATGTGTCTAAAGAACCTTTTGAAAAACCAGAAAATTTATCCATAAAAGTAGATTGTTGGACACCCAAAAAAGTAGTAGATACCACAGCAGTTCCAACAGACGAACCTAATATGGACGAGTTCGGATTATAAACAACAACAAACCAAAATATGATTTCTAGAAAAGTTAATAACGTTAAAGAGGCTTTAGAAGGAATTCAAGACGGACAAACCATCATGTTAGGTGGTTTTGGTCTTTGTGGAATTCCCGAAAACAGT
>Ga0075152_10002072_pt1 | contig 14333 bp, 6 predicted proteins | sample JI61114C2DNA_FD_70964 | JGI IMG/M metagenome (GOLD analysis project Ga0075152, IMG submission 70964) | Wastewater effluent complex algal communities from Wisconsin, to seasonally profile nutrient transformation and Carbon sequestration -... | ecosystem: Engineered > WWTP > Effluent > Algae...
ATTCAGTTCCAAACATTTGGAACCCAACCTGCGGAGGTGGCGAAATTGGTAGACGCACTACTTTGAGGTGGTAGCGGGGTAACAGCCGTGGGAGTTCGAATCTCCTCTTCCGCACAAAAACCGCAACGATAGTTGCGGTTTTGTTGTTCTGGGAACGACGCAAACGAGTTTGCGGGAGTGAACAGGACAACAAAACCCGACGCAAAGCGGCGAAAGGTTTTTGGGTAAGCACCCATCTGGGAGCTCACGGAACGTAATCTCTATCTTTTTAAGTTTATTATAGAAAAAGGCAATATCGAAACGCGTAGGTTTTTGGGTAAATTTCCATCTGGAAACTCAAGATTAATAATCCCTCATTGATTTCTTTTAACCACTTAAAGATTTATAACCAAAGGGGACTGAACACTTATGAATTGCAACTCAAACATTAACAACAGCACTCCCATAAAAGACTCAAATGTTTGCCATTTACCTTACTTTGAAAATACCTCATAATTTATCAATTCTATTGCGATCCTTTTATACTATAACTTGTATATTTGACAAAACAGTCCAAAATAATTTGTCTAAATGAGCAATGAAACATTTGGTGATTACATCAAGAAAGCAAGAGAGACAATAAAACTACCACTTCGAAAAGTAGCTGCACATCTTGATATTGACACTTCAACATTGAGCAAAGTTGAGCGGGGAGATAGGCCAGCATCACTAGACTATTTGCAACCACTTGCAGAAATTTTAAGCCTTAACTTGAAAGAAGTTCAAACAAAATTCATAGCAGATAAAATATACAAAGACTTTGGGGACATGGAACACTTAACGGAGGGACTAAAAGCTGCTGAACAACAAATTAAAAAGAGAAAAAAATAAATGCCGACAAAATTTTTTACAAATCAAGATAATAATAGCTTACTAAAAAAGTTTGAGGGTGTTTTTTCAAATATTGAAAGCATAAGGCATTTTGATGCACTAGTTGGATATTTTAGAACATCTGGTTATTTTAAAGTAAGAGCATTTCTTGACAAAATCCCTAAAATCAGAATCCTCGTAGGAATTAATGTTGACCAGCTAATTAAAAAGTATCATGACAAAGGACAACTTTATCTTGACAATCCAGAGGAAACGCGCGAGAATTTCTTAGAAGATATTATTAAGAATATTCAGGATGCTGATTATGATAAAATAACTGAAAATGGGATTATCCAGTTTATTAAAGACCTTACTGACGGCAAAATTGAATTAAGAGCACATCCAAAGAAAAAAATTCATGCAAAGGTTTATATATTTAGACCAGTTCCATTTAATGAATATGCACCTTGTGAAGTAATTACAGGTTCATCAAATTTAACTGATGCTGGTTTAGGTGCAAATCCAGAATCAAATTATGAATTCAATGTAAGTTTGAGAGATTACGAAGATGTAAAATATGCAACAGAAGAATTCGAAAGACTTTGGGCCGAATCCGTTCCTATTCTTCATGCCGAAGCACAACGTATAAAGGAGAGGACTTATCTTAAAGACGACTTCACTCCATTTGAACTCTATATCAAAATGTTGACTGAGTATTTCGGGAAAAGGGTTGATTACGACCCTTACAATATTGATTTACTTCTGCCAGACAAATTCATGAGATTGAAATACCAATCAGATGCCGCTAACCAGGGTTATGCAATTATGATGAAGCATAACGGGTTTATTTTAGCTGACGTTGTTGGTTTGGGTAAGACAATTATTGCCTGCATGGTAATAAAGAAATTCATCTATGAAAACGGAACACATTCTAGAGTTTTAGTTGTTGTGCCCCCTGCACTTGAAGCCAACTGGCGAAGAACAACAGAAGATTTCCAAATTAAAAACCATTTTGAGTTTATTACGATAGGAAGCCTACACCGAATTTTGAATGAAGATGATTACACTTATTCTAATGCGGATAAATATGACATGATTGTTGTAGATGAATCTCATAAATTCCGAAATGACTACACTGAAATGTATTTGGCTTTGCAAGAAGTCTGTAAAATGCCCCGCTCAAGGCCAGCTGAGAACGGAGACACAAGAAAAAAGGTAATTCTAATTTCTGCAACACCTCTCAACAATCGACCACAGGATATAGAAAATCAGCTCTATTTATTTCAAGACAGAAGAAACAGCACTTTAGAAAACATCAGAAACCTACAGGATTATTTCAAACCTTTAAATGAGCAATACAAAAAGTTAGGGGCAGAGAAAATTTTAAACATAAAAAAGCTTAAATCTTTATTCCAAAAACTCAGAGATGATGTTGTCGAACCACTTGTAATCAGAAGAACTAGAACTGATATAGAAAACAATAAAGAGTATTTAGAAGACATGGAGAATCAAAACATCATCTTTCCAAAAGTAGATGACCCTGAATCTTTATATTATGAATTAGATGGTAAACTCGCTACTCTTTTTTTTGAAACAGTTTCACTTATTACAGGTCTTGACGAATATGGAAATGAAGTTGACGGGTTAGGTTATTATCGGTATAGAGCGATTGAGTTTTTGGCAAAAGAAGAAGATAAAAAAGTTTATGGAAATGTAAAATCAATTTCAGGGCGATTAAGTGCAATCATGAAAACACTTTTAGTAAAGCGTTTGGAAAGCAGTTTTTTTGCCTTTACTCAGTCAATAGGCAGGTTTCAGAAAGCTGTTGATAACATGATTAACATGTTTGAAAATGACCGAATATTTGTTGCTCCTGATCTCGATATAAACAAACTTTTAGAGGAAGGTTTGAGCTATGACCAAATTGAAGCAAAGATCAATGAAAAGGGGGGTAATAACAGAGAATTTCAATCAGCTGCTTTTGAGAAGAAATTTATTGCTTTGTTGAAATCCGACAAAGAAAAAATAGATGACTTAGTGACAAGGTGGAGCAAAGTAAAGAAAGACCCCAAACTAGACGAGTTTACAGAAAAGATTAATACAGAATTTTTCAAAAAGAAAATAAATCAAAGTGGAAAGTTAGTAATCTTCTCTGAATCTAAAGAAACAGCGGATGAACTTTCGAAACATCTTGTAAGTATTTCAAAACACAGAATATTGACTGTAAGTGCTGATAATAGAAAATCAGTTGAAACAATATTAAGAGAAAATTTTGATGCCAATCTTGAAGAAGAGAAATGGAAGAATGATTATGACATTATCATCACAACCGAAGTATTAGCTGAAGGCATCAACTTGCACCGTAGTAATTTAATTATAAACTATGATGTCCCTTGGAATGCTACACGATTGATGCAACGCATTGGGAGGGTTAATAGAATTGGTTCAAGAGCTAAACAAATTTTTGTTTATAATTTTTATCCTTCGGCTCATGGCGATGAGCAAATTCATTTAGTAAACAATGCACTCCGGAAGCTTCAGGCATTTCATACTGCATTTGGTGAAGACAATAAAATATTTTCAATATTAGAGGAAAAAGGGGAAGGGGCATTATTTGGTAATAAAATTCAAAAGGAAGAAAGTGATATTCTAAAATATTTGAATGAGCTTCGTGATTTTAAAAAGAAACATCCAAAGCGCTTTGATGAAATAAGCAAAATTCCAAATAAAGCAAGATGTGGTCGAAATACAAAAGATGGTCAGCAATTAACTTTGCTAGAGGCAGATAGCGGAGAAATAAACTACCCTTTGCAGAACACTTCAATCACGTACTTGAAAAGTGACAACCATCCCGGCATATTCTGCTTGATTACCCCCGAACTCAATATCATAGAAATGAATTTTTTGCAAGCAGTTAAAATTTATAAAACTGATGAAAATGAGAATGCAGTTCCTTTACACAGCCGACACCATGAACAAACGGTAAAAGGACTTGATTATTTCAAAGAGGAAAAAAATCAAGAGAATATACAAACTATTTCAAGAAAGAATTTGAGTCCTGCAGAAAACAAAGCAATAACAAACCTAAATGCCATAATGAAAATTGCACCAACAGAGCAAAAGAGAATGGCAATGCAACGGGCATTAGAACTTATTAAGAAAGGAACTTATGGTTCTAAAGGGTTACCCAAATCAATCAATGATTATTTCATAAGTAATGGAAAGTTTCTTAAGGAACCTGTAAATTTTGTTGACAATCTTTTTATTGAAGTACTGGACAGATATGACCTTTCTTCCAATGTGGATGATGGAACTAAAGGCTCAAAATTACATGGGGGAATTGTCAACCCCAAAATTGTATTAACCCAAAGTTTCGTATAAATATGCCAGCAAATCGCAATCAAATACAAATCGCTTTACATAAACCTTACGACCGGATTATTTTTTCGAAAGAAGTATTAAGTCCTGTTTTTGGTTCAGGCTTTTCATTAAGTTCCTCTTTAGTTCCGGCTTCTGTACAGCCAAATAAAAGTGAACAAGAGGCAATACAAACAGTTTCTATTTATGGGAAGATAACACTAGAAGATAACACAGAAATAGCCTGTTACGAAATTGTATTGCAGCCTAAAGTAAGAATTGAGCATTCCAAAGTTGCTATTCAGAGGTATGTAAGAAAACTTCTTGTTACTGGACAAGCAGCCTTAGTGAATTTTGTTACTCCTCAAAATAAAGATATATGGCGATTGACATTAGTTGCAAAAGACAGTGAGCTGACAACAGAAGGCACAAAAGAAAAAATCACTCATGCAAAACGTTATACTTTTTTATTAGGGCCAAATGAAACATGTAAAACAGCCGCTGAGCGATTTGAAACACTTAGTACAGAAAACAAAATAACTTTTGAAGCATTGGTCAATGCCTTCTCTGTAGAAAAACTAAGCAAAGCCTTCTTTGATGAATATACATTGCACTATGAAAAGTTTATTGAGCATTTGAATAAGACTGCGTTTAAAAAATCAGTTTTTAATGGGCAAGAAAAAAATATTCGTGATTTCACCAAGAAATTGTTAGGTAGAATTGTTTTTCTCTACTTTGTTCAAAAGAAAGGATGGCTCGGTGCTACAGATACTACCTATAAGAATGGATTAATTGATTTCATGAAACAACTTTTTAAGCTGTCAGGTGGTGACGAAACTTTTTACAGTAATTGGTTAACCGTTTTGTTTTTTGAAACATTAAATAAAGAAAGAGACAATGATGATTTTAAATTGCCAAACGGTAAAAAAGTAAAAGTTCCATTTCTTAATGGCGGTTTGTTTGACAAAGAAGAACATGATGAACATATAATTACTTTCAAACCTACACTCTTTCACAACCCCGACTTTGAAGATACCATTCTAACTGAAAAAAATATAACTACCAGCCGTGGCTTTCTCGATTTTCTAAATGCCTTCAATTTTACAGTTTACGAAGACAGTCCCGACGACCATACTGTTGCTGTCGACCCTGAAATGCTAGGTCACATTTTTGAAAACCTACTTGAAGATAACAAAGACAAAGGTGCATTCTATACTCCTAAGGATATAGTCCACTATATGTGCCAGAAGAGTTTAACAGAATACCTTACAACACATCTAAGCAAGGAATATACAGTTTATCGGCAGATAGACAGGGAACAAATAGAAATATTTGGTAATGATACCCGAAAAGGACAATTGAAAATGATGGAGCAATTAGGGGATAAAGCATTGAATCGAGACGATGTTGCTTATATGGTAAACCAAAAGGATATCAGCCAATTGACAAAGGCTCATTTAAAACGTATTGACCAGCTTTTGGACACGGTAAAAATTTGTGATCCAGCAATTGGCTCTGGAGCTTTTCCTATGGGTTTACTTCAAGAGGTTTTCGCTATTAAAGAAGTTATTGCTTATGAATTAAAATATGATTGGAATCCGGCAGAAGTAAAAGAAAATATTATACAAAATAGCATTTACGGTGTGGATTTCGAAAAGGGTGCTGTAGATATTGCCCGTTTACGCTTTTGGCTTAGTTTAGTAGTTGATGAAGAAAAACCGAGAGCATTGCCTAATCTTGAATATAAAATTGTGGTTGGTGATAGTTTACTGAGCAAGTTTGAAAATGAAATAATAGAAATTGATTGGGAACGTAAGAGTAGTGTTGGGAAAGCAGATGTATTCGTTCAAAATGTTCAACGTATTTTACAAGAAATTGCTGATAAACAGAAAAAGTATTTCAATCCTGCAAGTAAGAATAAGAAAAAGTTATCAGCAGAAATTCGGGATTTAAAAATTGAATTACTCATTAATCAGCTTTCATTTAATAAAGAAAAATATTCCAACTCTAATATTGTCAAAAGTGATTCGGGCTTTGGTTTAAATTCAAAAGAGATAAAAAGGAACACTGAAATCAAAAGTAAGATGTCAAATTTCAGTGGCCTAATAAGTGAACTAAAAGCATTAAAAGAAGAAACCGAAAAGCCTTTTGTTCATTTTGATTGGAAGTTAGATTTTCCTGAAGTTTTAAATCCTTATTTAACTAATGGGGCTGGCGGATTTGATATAATCATTGCAAATCCACCATACATTGGACAGAAAGGAAACAAATCTCTCTTTGAACCTTTAAGTGATGACCCCAATTTTGAAAAGAAAATGGATTACTGGTATTTTTTCCTACATAAGTCATATTCACTAACAAAAGATTCTGGCGTTAACACCTTCATCACACCAAATTACTGGATAACTACGCAAGGAGGTAAAAAACTGAGGAAAAGAATGGTTGAGAATTACTCAATAGTTGAATATATAAATTTTAATGAAAATGCAATATTTGAGGCAGGTGTGCATACAAATATTTTTGTTCTTAAAAAAAATGATTCACCAAATACGAATATTAAATGCACGATTTACCAAAATAAGTATTCTGATAATATATTTAGTTACAGAAATTTAGAACTGAATTTTTCTGCTAATCAAAATGAGATACTCAATTCATGGACTGGTTTCGTTCATTTTTTACCGGCACAGACTTCAAACATTATTAGTCAGCTTTATGATAATTGCGAAAAGCTCTCAGATAATGAATCCGAAGGTGAAAAAAAATCAGATAGTGTTGCGGGCAAAAAAATAACCAATGGCATTTGCAATATAAATCAGGGGATAATAACAGGAAAAGATAGATTGAAGGATAAAGAGAAAAATCTAAATCAAGGTGTTTATGTGCTTACTACTGACGAATTGAACGATATTAACTTTTCAAAAAAAGAGCTTGACTTCATAAAGCCATTTGTTAAAAATTCAGATATAAATAATTTTTCTGTTTCTAAAGACTTAGAATATTATATTATTTATATTGATAATGTTGAATCAGAAATAAACTTTAATGAATTGCCCAATATTAAAAAACACCTATTAAAATTTAAAGAACCTTTATCAAAAAGATATATTAATGGTGTGTTACAATCTGCCTATAAAAAAGGAAAATGGTGGGCATTAATACATTCTGTCCCCATACAAATAATAAAGAATCCAAAAATTATTTGCCCACAGAGAAACAGGTACAATCTATTTGCAATTGACGAAGGGGAAACATATGCATCTGCAGACGTTTACTATATTTCACCAAATAGAGGGGGGTATTCTTTAAAATATATTCTGCCAATTTTAAATAGTAGCCTTATTTATTTTTGGCTTTATTGGATGGGAAAAAGAAAAGGTAATATGTTGGAACTCTATTTTGAACCACTGCAATTCATTCCAATTAAAAAAATATCGTCTAAAGAACAAACTCCTTTCATAATCATTTCGGACTATATAATTTATTTAAAGAATCAAGAATTTACAGATGTAAATGACCAACTGATGCCCACATATTTTGAACAAATAATAAATGGGATGGTCTATGAACTCTATTTTCCTGATTTACTAAAAAAACATAACCGCGAAATCATTAAAAACTTAGGGGAGTTACCAGAGCTTAATGATAATATTAGTAATGAACGGAAAATGAATATTGTTCGAGCAGTATTCAATAGACTGGATGATAAAAATCATCCTGTAAGAACAAACTTGTTTTATATGAGTTCAATTCCTGAAATAAAAATCATAGAAGGAAAACATGAGAATAACTGATATTGTTATAAATAATTACCGTGCCTTCTATGGTAAGCATCATATCAATTTAGATAAGGATGGGAAAAATCTCATGGTATATGGTGAAAATGGAAGCGGCAAGAGTTCACTTTTTACCGCATTACAAAATTTCATGCAATCATCGGTAAAGAAAGTTCCAATAGAAGAGAATGTTTTTATACCTGCATCTCAGAAGGACACTGCCAGTATCAAATTAATAATTCGTGAAAATGCAAGATCTACAGTGAGTCATGAGTATGAAGTGAAAACTCTAGATGGGGTAATTGTCAGTTCTGATAAGACTTTAATTGAAAATGCAAATAAAGTAAAAGGTTTTTTTGACTATCGCAGTTTACTAGAAACCCATTTAAATCATACGGAAAGTGTAAACATTTTCGATATTTTAGTTGATAATATTTTGCCACATGCCGAAAATCGTTTTACAAATAATGAATTAGGAGAAGATTGGCAATTAATTGAAAAAGATTTAGCATTAAGAAAAGGGAAATGGAGAGTTAATGACTTGCATAAAAACACTGAGAATTTCAGCAAAGGGTTTAAGCTGCTTTTAGAAAGAATAGAATCAGATACAAATGTTTTTTTGAAATACTTTGATAAAAGCATTGAAGTTAAAATTGAATTTAATGAATGTGGATATGATGAAACTGATGGCTCAGTATATGGAGATGAAGCAATTTTAAAAATAACATATGCAGGCAAACCAATAAACAAGCATCATTTATTTCTTAATGAAGCCCGGCTGTCAGCGTTAGCAATTAGTCTTTATTTGGCATCAATCAAAGTAAACCCATTAACAGGTGCTTTAAAAATACTAGTACTTGATGATTTGTTAATTGGGTTGGACATGAGTAACCGTTTACCACTATTATCAATCTTGCAAACTCATTTTATTAAGCCGAATCAACCTAATGAAGTGTTCCAAATTATTATGACAACATACGATAAAGTTTGGTTTGAATTAGTGAATAATTATTTCGGAGTTGAAAATTGGAAATACATTGAAATTTATTCAAAGAAGCTAAGAGATACAGATTTTGAATTTCCAATCATAAAGGAAACACTAGGTTACTTGGATAAAGCAAGGCATTATTTAACTGAAAAAGACAATAAAGCATCCGCTGTATACATTCGTTCAGAGTTTGAAAGGATTGTGAAAAATATTTGCGAAAAAAAAGTGTTGCAAGTAAATTACAAAACAAGACAGAAAGATTTTTCTACAGAAGATTTTTGGGACGCTATTACAAACCAAACCAGTATTGACCGAGATTTAGTAAAGGAAATCGAAATTCATCGAGGGACAGTAATGAATCCTTTCAGTCATTACGACCTAGAAAAGCCTGAGTTTACCAAAGAATTAGAGAATACGATTACAGCAGTGGAAAAATTGGGACTTTTATTGATTGATGAAAATTTGAAAAAGTTATTAAAGAGAACATATAACGATTTAGTAAAACAAATATTTAAACTAGAAATGCATATTAAGAAACCATTTATCGGGAAAATTATTCGAAGCTTATTGGACAAGAAATAGAGAAAAGCTAATCTGCCTAGACCAAAATCATTTTTTGCACTATAACTGGAGGGCAATAGTCATAGTTTCTTAAAGCCAATGCCACAAGTCAATTACATTGGCAAGCAAACATATTAACACCACAGAAGCCAACCTGCCAATGAGCTTGTATTTTTGCTCGGCTTGGTTAACAGTATCTAGGTGGTCAGAGATAAATGCAAGTCACTAATTACGACAAAGGGAGGGGCTAACATACATTAGGGGTATACGGGCTGACGAAAGTTATCTTCGGTTTTTATTAATAGAATTGTGCTCAATATTAGGCATTATTTAATCTATTTAGTTTTTTGTTGTTGACTTTATTATTGGTCAATATATTTAGGGGAGAAGTAATTTTGTTAGATCGGATGACTAATTAGTCCAAAATATGCATTACTTCCTCAAACCCGTAGACCTGCTAACATTCTTTCTCATCTTCAACAACGGCAAACTAACAATCCCGAAGGCCTAATGCTCATCATCCCGTTTCCCGAATTAACCCAATCACAGATATGCTGCTAGGAATACTCCCAATTGCAACAGAAATTTTCTCCATCATAAATATCATAAAAGCTCCATCAGATTAGATCAAAAAATCAACTAGAATAATAAAGCAATCAACAAGACACAGATGTTTTCTTCTTTTTAACTGTATTAACCTAACTCCCTCACTTTTCCATTTTTTAAAAAACGTACTAAGCCACTACAAAAACATTTGTTAGAAGATAATGGCCAAATAATCATTAAAATTCTTCCTCTTCTAATACCTCTGTTAATAACCTAAAATAAAACGATTTTTTATTGTAAATTCCCTACCGAAAAGGAACGTACACCCCAAGACAAAATTATCTTTCATGAATCTCTAATTTTCATGAAAAATAAAAAGTCTAAAACGACTCACAAATATGGAATTGGCAATTACCATTGGTATAATTGTATTGATTTGGGTTTATATATTTTACGATAGATCCACCGAAAAGAAAAAATACCTCGACAACACCTATCTATTCCATTTACAACAAATAACCTCGTTTTTTGAAACGGTAAATGCATTAAACGATTACACTACCTGGGTACAACGAGACCAAATCAAACTAAATTATTCCGAAACAGAAAACTACTTCAAAGAAAAAACTAATTACTACAAAAAAGAACCCTTAGTAAAGTTATTTAATGAATTAATCTCCGATTTTGACAATTACATAGCCAATTACAATCAAAATTATGTTCAATCCCAGAAAGAACTACTGAAAGACTATTTTGATGATGTGGAAGGTAAAAAACTAGATGAACAACAAAGAACAGCTTTGATTACTGACGAATATTCAAATCTAATAATTGCAGGAGCTGGATCAGGTAAAACCTTGACAATTTTAGGAAAAGTGAAATATCTAATAGAACAAAAAAATGTACTACCGGAGAATATTTTGCTCTTATCCTTTACTAAAAAAACGGTTGATGAATTAAATGGCAGATTGACTAAAATTGGACTAAAAACCAAAGCCACCACCTTTCACAAACTAGGTTATGATACAATCAAAACATATTCAGATTCTATTCCTACTATAACAAATGAAAACACACTTAGTGGTGTTGTTAAGCATTATTTTGATAATGAAATATTTGCTGATAAAACAGCCCTTGAGGCTTACATTATTTATGTTTCCTGTTATATGAATATACCAGAAGAACATGACAATTATGATTCACTTGGTGAAAAATTAGATACAGAAAAAGGGATAGATTTTCAGACACTTAGATCAAAATGTGAACCTGAATTAAATAAGGTGGTATGTTCAAATTTAAATTCAATCCAAGGTGAAAAAGTAAAAAGTGTTGAGGAACTCACAATTGCCAATTTTCTATACCTAAATGGGATAGAGTATGAGTATGAAAAATCCTATCCATTTGGCAATACTATCTATCGCCCTGACTTTTATCTAAAAGAATATGATATCTATCTTGAACATTTTGGAGTAGATGAAGACAATAAAGCCAAGTGGCTTACGGATTTTAATGAACAAAAATATGTGGAGGGAATGGCTTGGAAACGTGAACTTCATCAAACAAATCAAACAAAACTGTTAGAAACGTATTCATATTACAACAGAGACCACATTTTACTAGAAAAATTACGTGAAATGTTGGAAAAGGAAAATGTGAAATTTAAGCCAAGAGATACAAAGAGTATTTATAACAAAGTAACAGAAAATGATAAAAATTTTGGTAAGGAAATCACCAATCTAATAATAACATTCATTAGTCTGAGTAAATCAAGACAACTAAGTTACAATGAATTAATTTCCTTGTTTACTGATAGGAGGAAATCACAAAACAATTTCAAGCTTGAAAGGCAAGAATTATTCTTAAAATTTTCCTTACCAATTTTGACCAAATATGATACTGTCTTAAGGGAGAATAATGAAATTGATTTTAATGATATGATTAATCAGGCAGCTAGTATTATAAGGGAGGTTAAACCTAATTATGCCTATCAACATATTATTATTGATGAATACCAGGATATTTCCTATTCCCGGTTTAACCTGATTAGAGAAATTCGTGAATTGTCAGGAGCCCGACTTGTTTGTGTAGGTGATGATTGGCAATCTATTTACCGTTTTGCAGGTAGTGATATATCCTTGTTTAGCAATTTTGGCAAATATGTTGGCAAATATGAGCAGCTATTTATTGAACAAACTTATAGGAACGATCAGTCTCTTATTAATATAACATCAAAATACATTCAAAAGAACAAAAAGCAGATTTCTAAAAATCCAAAGTCTAAAAAAGAACCTTTAGAAAACCCAATAAAATTAGCCTATTATACCCAAGAAAATGCCGGAGATGTTTTTATTCATGAAATTCAAACCATTGTAGAAAAATATGGGAAACATCCAATTTTAGTTTTAGGAAGACATGGTTTTGATATCAACGAGTTTATTAAACTCACACCAAATAGTAAAATAAAGTATTACGAACGAAATGATAAATTAGAAGTAAAAGGTTTTGAAGATATTGATATTAAATTCATTACAGTACACAAGTCAAAAGGGTTGGAAGCTGAGAACGTAATAGTATTGAATTTAAAAAATCATTTACTTGGTTTCCCCAATAAGATGACAGATGATCCTATGTTGTCACTGTTGCTAAGTGATGATGAAGAATATAGATTTGCTGAAGAAAGAAGGTTATTTTATGTGGCACTAACCAGAACTAAAAATGAAGTTGTCTTATTGATACCATCTGATGTTTCATTGTTCGCGGAAGAATTATTAGTAGACAATAAATTTTTATTCACCACTAATAATGATATGACTTCTAAAACGAATTGCCCATATTGTAAAACAGGATATCTACTAATTAGACAAAATTCATCAAAATACAACCAGTTTTTGGGTTGTTCAAATTTCCCTAGTTGCAATCAAACCTTTAATAATATAGAAATTTTGGAAAACACCATACTTTGTCCATCTTGCAAAAGTGGATTTATGACTCCCAAATCAGGTAATTATGGCAGTTTTTTAGGATGTTCCAATTATCCAGCTTGTAAAAACACTATAAACCTGAATAATAAACATAGACCATTTTTGAATTAGCAAGATTATCATCTCAATTATCATCGCCCCAGCAAAAAACCATGCGCCTCCTCCGCACCCTAACCCTCTTCGCATTCCTCATAGTCATCATCCCAGGGCCCAAACTTTCATTCCCAGTAGGCCTAGTGCTCATCCTATTATCTACCGATCAATCACCAATCCTTTCAATCCTATTAACCTATCTCACCCTAACAGCAATCACCTACACCATCATTTCGCTATTCAAAAACCCAACCCAATTATCCCATAAACTCAACATCCTCTCCATCATCATACTCTACGCCTTCCTCCTCCAATTCACAAAAGACTTCATCAAATACTATGGTACGGAATCCCTTTCCACACTAATCCTATTCCTAACTATCTCCCTAACCAACCTGATCCAAACCATCAAAAAAATAGCTAATCCCCAACCCAACAAATAAACCAGATGATGTAACTTTAAAACAGATCACCATCGCGCCAGCAAAATATAAAATGCCCAACCTCACCCTCCATATCCCAACCCCCTGCACCCAAAACTGGCACGCATTCCCCCAAAACGCCACCGGCGGCTTCTGCTCCCAATGCAGCAAAACAGTCATAGACTTCACCCAACTCACAGACAAGGAACTCTATGAAGCCCTCCAACAAGGGAACCAAGGAAACACAGGAAAAATCTGTGGCCGCTTCACCCAAACCCAACTCAACCGAGCAATCAGCTATCAAGCACCATATCAAACAACCAAACTCAATAAAATTTTAGCCGGACTAATAGTCTTAGGAACCACCCAGGCCGAATTCCCCAATGAAGCCAAAGCAACCAATATTGAAATAGTTTCCAACAAGGGTAGGGCAGATCATAAAAATGCCCAAGCCCAAGACAAAGCCAAAACCGACTCTATAAAATTCATAGAAGGAAGAATTGTAGACGACAAATTGAATCCCATAGCCTATGCTTCAATAACCTTTAAAAACAAAAACATAGGAGTAACCACAAATAACAATGGACAATTTAAATTAATGGTTCCCGACTCTTATAAAAGGAAACTAACCATACAAGTATCAGCAGCAGGGTATGAGCCCAAAGAAATGTCCTTTAATAAAAAGCAATTGCCCGTTAAACGCGAATTGACCATGAAATTGTCGGAAGAATTCATGGGAGAGGTAGTGATTGTCAGATCG
>Ga0075152_10002073_pt1 | contig 14330 bp, 11 predicted proteins | sample JI61114C2DNA_FD_70964 | JGI IMG/M metagenome (GOLD analysis project Ga0075152, IMG submission 70964) | Wastewater effluent complex algal communities from Wisconsin, to seasonally profile nutrient transformation and Carbon sequestration -... | ecosystem: Engineered > WWTP > Effluent > Algae...
CGACCCGCCGGCGCCCGTCTCGAACAGGCCGCCGCCGTTCATGAGGGGGACGACGGAGAGCATCTTGGCGCTCGTGCCCAGCTCGAGGATCGGGAAGAGGTCGGTGTTGTAGTCGCGCAGCACGTTGCCGGTGACCGAGATGGTGTCCTCGCCGCGGCGGATGCGCTCGACGGAGAGCTTGGTCGCCTCGATGGGGGACAGGATGCGGATGTCCAGGCCCTCGGTGTCGTGGTCGGCGAGGTAGGTCTCGACCTTGGCCGTGAGGTTGCGGTCGTGGGCGCGGGTGGGGTCGAGCCAGAAGACGGCGGGCGTGCCCGACGCCTTGGCCCGGGTCACCGCAAGCTTGACCCAGTCGCGGATCGGGGCGTCCTTGGTCTGGCAGGCCCGCCAGATGTCACCGGGCGCCACGTCGTGGGACATGAGCACCGTGCCGGCGCTGTCGACGACCTCGACGCGACCGGGATCCGAGATCTCAAAGGTCTTGTCGTGGCTGCCGTACTCCTCGGCCTTCTGGGCCATCAGGCCGACGTTCGGCACCGAGCCCATCGTGGTCGGGTCGAAGGCGCCGTTGACGCGGCAGTCGTCGATGACGGTCTGGTAGACGCCGGCGTACGAGCTGTCGGGGATCACGGCGAGGGTGTCGTGCTCCTGGCCGTCAGGGCCCCACATGTGGCCCGAGGTGCGGATCATCGCGGGCATCGACGCGTCGACGATGACGTCGCTCGGCACGTGGAGGTTGGTGATGCCCTTGTCGGAGTTGACCATCGCCAAGCGCGGGCCGTCGGCCAGGCCCTGCTCGATCGCGGCCTTGATCTCGGCCCCGTTCGGGAGGTCGGCGAGCCCGTCGAGGATGCCGCCGAGACCGTTGTTGGGGGACAGGCCGGCCGCGTCGAGGTCGGCGCCGTAGCGCTCGAACACCTCGGGCAGGAAGGCACGCACGACGTGCCCGAAGATGATCGGGTCGCTGACCTTCATCATCGTGGCCTTGAGGTGCACGGAGAAGAGCACGTCCTCGGCCTTGGCTCGGGCGATCTGCTCGGTCAGGAAGGCCCCGAGGGATGCCGCGCTCATGATCGTGGCATCGACGACCTCGCCCTCGAGGACCCCGAGGGCGTCCTTGAGGACGGTCGTCGTGCCGTCGCTGGCCACGTGGCGGATGGTGAGCCGGTCGTTGCTGGCCAGTACCACGGACTGCTCGTTGGAGCGGAAGTCGTCGGCTCCCATCGTCGCGACGTTGGTCTTGCTGTCGGTGCTCCAGGCGCCCATCGAGTGCGGGTGGCTGCGGGCGTAGTTCTTCACGGCGGCGGGGGCGCGGCGGTCGGAGTTGCCCTCGCGCAGGACCGGGTTGACGGCGCTGCCCTTGACCTTGTCGTAGCGCACGCGGATGTCGCGCTCCTCGTCGGTCTGGGGGTCGTCCGGGTAGTCGGGGAGGGCGAAGCCCTGCGACTGCAGCTCGGTGATCGCGGCCTTGAGCTGCGGCATCGAGGCGGAGACGTTGGGCAGCTTGATGATGTTGGCCTCGGGGGTCGTCGCGAGGTCGCCGAGCTCGGTGAGGGCGTCGCCGACGCGCTGGTCCTCGGTGAGGTGCTCGGGGAAGAGGGCCAGGATGCGGCCGGCCAGCGAGATGTCACGGGTCTCGACGTCGACGTCGGCCGTGGAGGCGAAGGCCTGCACCACCGGCAGGAAGGAGTACGTGGCCAGCATCGGGGCCTCGTCGGTGAGGGTGTAGAAGATCGTTGCCATGGGTGCCTCGTTGCTCCTCGCTGGTGACTGTTATCTTGACGTCAAGACAAATAGTACCGGAACCCAGGCGCTCGGTGCCCGGCGTGTGAAAAGCCCTAACTTGGACCATGGCCTTGCACCGCTGCCGGTCGCGGTTGAAGCGTGTTTGAACCCCGGAGGCAGCAGCAGGGCTCTGAATCGGCCACCGGGATGCCGTCCGATAGGTTGGGCGCCGTGCAGACTGCTGGCGTGGGACGCGGACGCGGTGGTCGGCCCGACGTCGGTGCTCGCGCGTTGCGCTCCGACGCCGTCCCAGAAGCCGTTGACTTTGTCGAGCAGCCGTCTGGACGGCCGCCGCCACCGTTTGAGTCATCCAGCCACCCGCGGCATACCTCGCCCGCCGAATGGTCATGAGCAAGATGTCAGATGCCCGCAAGGGCTTTCTCACGATTGTTGGTGCGACCGGGCTGGCACAAGTTGTTGGCCTTGGTGCCATCCCCATCATTGGTCGGCTGTACCCGCCCGCCGAGTTCGGCCCTTTCGCGGTTGTCAATGCCGCTGCCCTTCCGCTGGCTGCCCTTGCCTCTCTACGCTACGAGATGGCGGTTCCGCTGCCGAAGCGGGAGCGTGAATCTCGGGCGGTTGCCTCGCTGGGCCTGCGGTCGGCCGCGATATTCGCGGCCGCATGTACCGCACTCGCGGTCATTGCCTCTCTCGCGATACCCGGGTGGTGGGTCGGGGGGTGGTTGCTGACATGGGTTCCGGTCATCGCGGGCCTAATGGCCGCCTTCGCAGTCCTCAATCAAGTTGCGGTTCGGCATCGGGCCTACTCTGCGATCGCCCGGCGCAACGTCTTGATGGCGATATCGGTGGTCTCCTTTCAGATTCTCGCAGGGATCGCAGGTGCCGGGCCGCACGGTCTGGCAGCGGGCCTGGCCGCCGGCCAGCTAGTCGGGGTTGTCTCACTGTGGTGGAGCCTGAAGCCTCACTTCGCCGGTCCTGGCGTCCCGCGGTCCGAGCGAAGGGAGGCCTGGCACGCGTACCGCAGGTTCCCCCTCGTCCTAGCTCCGGCCGGGGTCGTGAACGTTCTCGGGCTGAGCGCGCCGTTGCTCCTCGCAGCTGCGCTCTACGGTGACCAAGTATCTGGACTGCTCGGAATGACGCAACGGGTGCTGACCATTCCGGTGACTCTCGTCGGGCTGGCCCTGGCGCAGGTCTACATCGGCGAGTTCGCCAGAGCCAAACGAGAGGGCTCTGCCGACCTTCGACGCATGTTCGTACGAACCTCCAAGCGACTCGGCAGCGTTGCCGTTGTGGCTGCGCTCGTCGTTTATCTGGCATCCCCGTACGCCTTCCCCTTGGTGCTCGGAGAAGAGTGGGCTCGCAGCGGCCAGTACGCGACGGCCCTCGCCGTTGCGATGGGCGCCCAGCTATGTGTTTCGCCGCTGTCGCAGACGGTCATCGTCATGGGTCGCCCAGGAATGCAGGCTGCCTGGGACCTCTCTCGGCTCATCCTGTGCTCGGGCTCGATTGTCCTGGCGAGTTGGTGGGGGTGGGACGACATGGCCGCTGTCACGCTGTTCGGCGCGATGATGGCTTTAACGTATGCCGTTGGGTGGTGGCTTTCGTGGTGGACTGTCACGCACCCTTTGCCTGAGAATCCCCTCGAAAGCGGAGGCCCGTCGCATTGATGCGCTGATGCACCTTCAGTTGCCAACGAGTTGCCAGACGGTCTGCTCGGTCGCGCGTCTCACCGTCGTAGTAGCGCACAGACCTGCGCCGTCCGCTGGACTCGTGAACCTTGAGGTCGATCGGCGTCGTTTCCGGATGAGCAAGGGCGACCTGCGAGCCCCGCCCGATCTTTCACCACACTCGCGACGCGATCGAGGCCCACCTGACCATCGTGTTCGCCGCGTTGGCCGTCGCCCGCTACCTGCAAGACGCCACCGGGATGAGCATCAAGAAGATCGTCAACACCCTGCGGCCGCTGAAGCAAGTCACCGTCCGCATCGCCGGTCACGAACACCTCGCCCACGACCCGCTCACCCCAACGGCAGAAACGATCCTCGACGCCCTCGACCTCAGCGCTCAGTGACACACCCCGGTGGCACGAGTCGGGTTCAACAACCACCGCCCCAAGGAGCACAACGGCGACGGCCCCCGGCCGAACGCTAGCTGGCTGCTGAGCTCTCACAGCAGTAAGTCTTCGAACTCATCTGGGCGGTCCAATTCAGTGGACGGGCACCACTAGGGTGATCCGCGGTGGACGTCATCGGCGTCGGCGCTCTGGGGGCCGGATGGCTCGGGAGCCCTGTCAGAGACTACAGAGGGCCGTGGAATCGGCCGAAGAGCCCTCCTTGGGCTGGGTCTCCGGCCCCTCTTGGTGGGCGAAACCATCCGGTCTCCACTCCCTGAGGGGAGGACGTCGCCTTCGTCGTTCATATCCTGTCCCCGTGGCCAAAGTGCGAATGCAAGGATGAGGCCGCCGAACCCTCCAGTGAGGACGCTTGTAAACGCGCTGTTGTTGGCCAGCCCCAATGCTGCAACGAGGGAACTAGGGGCTGTGATCGCAAGCGGAACCCCTCGTGAAGCGGCATTGAGGAGTGTGAGAACCCCCAGTAAGAAGGCTGCCTCGATGAACACCCCCAGGAGGCCAAGGTTCGCGTAGCCGTCGCCGAATAGGTTCACGTTGGCTTGGGAATCGACATTCTGAAAGACCCGGCCCACCAGATATCCCGGAGTGAGGGCGTACGGCGAATCCAGAATGGGACTGAGAAAACTGTGCGCCCATTGGTATTTCGGTTGATCCTCGAAAACGAGAAAGAAGGCGGAAGTCAGGACCCCGGGACCCGCCATCAATCTGTTGACAAAGATCGTCACGAAGAATCGGCCTCCTGATAGATGGTCGAGAAGCAGCGATGCCATCATTGTCCCCGTGATCGCAAGGACGAGTACTGGGCTCGTAAGCCGGCTTCGCGTCCTGCTGAGGTACCACGCAAGCGCGATCACGAATATGGGTGAAAGGGCAGTGAGCTTGTAGCCGGTCACCGAGTAGATCAGTAGCTGCCCGACAACTCCAGCGGTGACCACGAGGAGTTTGCGTCGGACCACCCCGACGGCCATGAAGATGGGATTCAGCACCGCTGTCTGAAACTGCACGGCGTACCCCAAGAACGGAATGCTCGCCAGTGCAGACTTGTAGCTGACCCGCACATCCTGAACGGCATCGAGCGCTACAAGTTGGAAGGATGCTCCTCCTGAAGCAACTAGCAGGCCGGTGAACAATACCGTGAATCCGACTGCCGCCAGGGTGACCAAGGCCGGTGGTGCGTCTATCCGGATGGTGAACAATGGCATGGCGTGCTGAGCGAACCACACCATCAAGAGGAAGACTCCTGCGATCCAGAGTGACATCCACAGCGCTCGGTCACGAGGGAGGATGTCCGCATATTGCGCGATGAGAATCGACGGAGCTACTGCAATGAGGTAGAAGGTCCAGAGGATGAAGTCGCTCGCACTGGACAAGTTGGTTGGCAGAGCCATGCCGAGGACGACGGTCAAAGCGATGGACAGTGCCGTGGCGAACACCTCAGGCTCACGGTATGTCTGGCCGAGATAGCTGAAGACTGGGGCAATGAGGTTGCGGTATGACTCATGCAGGAGCACGGCGTACACGACCATAAGGGCACCGGCCAATGCCCGCCGTTGCAGAGAGCCAGACCTTTCGGGCGGCAGCCTTTGCGTGGTCACGCGTCGACCATCCTGCGCCTGAGTCGTGTGAAGATCGGCGTCCACGAATAGCGGTTCACGAAGGCCTGGTGTGCCCGCATCCCCATGGCAGCCGTGGTTTCGGGGTCAGACGCCATCCGCTGCATAGCGTTTGCAACGCTCATTGGATCTTCGAAGTCTGCGATGACCCCCACGGACTCTGTGTTGACGATTTCACAGAGCAGAGGTGAATACTCGGGAACGATCACCGGGATCCCCAGAGCGAGGTATTCGAAGAATCGATTGGGAAGGCTGCCGACCCCGAGGTTCCGGTCATAGGCGATCAGCCCAACGTCCGCTGCGCTCATGACGCCGGGCATTGATTTGTGCGGCTGACCTGCCAGCAGCACTAGCCCATCCTTGACGTCAACCTGTCGACTTCGGTCCGGGAAGGCTTGGTCGTATGGAGGGCCATCGATGGGCCCCGTAGAGGGGAAGATCATCACGCGAGCATCCACGCCGCGGCGTCGCGCCTCGCCCAAGGCATCAAGAACGACCCCGGTGCCGTTGCCAGCCAGTGCCTTGCCGTGAAAGAAGGACATCGGCGTGCTGGCGTTGCCTTCCACAGGTTCTAGTGGAACCTGCCGCTTGAACCAGTCCGGTGGAGTGTTGAACGTGACAAGCCCCTTGTCGCCCCTGACGGCGTAGGTAGTGAGGATCGACTGGTTGACGGATGTCACGAGGTCACACCGCCGGGCAATGACAGCAATAGCGCGCCTCACCGTCCGCTCAGCGATGACATTGAGCCCTGCCGGTGCGGATCGCACCAAATGGCCCTTGTGGTACTCCTCGTGGATGTCAAACAGGACCCTGATTCCCGGAACGGTCAGAGCCAGCGCGGCCGCGTCCGGATCCGGCGTGTAAACCCAGTCCACCTCGTCCAAGGCCGCGAGTGAGGCGCGCAGCGAGCGCATTGACGACAGTCGCCCTTTCCAACCTGGCGAGGAGGGAACGAGCATATGGTCGACGCGCTGGTCGCGGCTGGTAGGGACTTCGAAGAAGGCGCGGTCGGGCCCGATCCACGTGACCCGGTCGCCGGCGTCGAGAAAGGAGTCGACGAACTTGCTCTTCACTCGGACGTCGTCCCATGGGTGAGCCGTCGTAAACACGCAGATGTGCATCAGTTGCCCTCCTGGGCCTGAGGACCCGCAAACCGCGGGCTCACGTCGCCCCGGTCGAGCGCGGCAACGTGCTCCTCGCGGCCCCGGGCATCAAAACGGTCGCGGATCTTCTGTGCGGGTACGCCAGCCCACACTTCATACGGTGGCACGTCTTTGGTAACCACACTTCCTGCACCGACGATCGCGCCCTCCCCGATGGTGACGCCGCGGGTGATGATCGCGCCGTACCCAATCCAAGCGTCGCGTCCGATATAGGTGTGCAACTGCTTCGGGCGGCCGGTGAACTGCATGGGCGTTCCGACCACGTCTGTGAGGTGGTCACCCCCCACAACGGCCACTCGAGGTGCCATCATGCTGTAGGCGCCAAGGTGCACCATCGGAGAAAGACTGCATTGCGCGCCGACATACGCATACTTCTCGGCGACGAGGTCGGTGGCCACCGAAGCGCTCCGGTTGATCGAGGCGCTCGGGTGCACGCTGCCCAGGCGCTTCCAGAAGGCTATGGCTCTGTTGCGTCCCTGCCGAAGTGTTCTGTACGCGGTGCCCGTACGTGGCAGAGCCATCAGTAGCTCCGGATTCCAGCCCACGCCCGATGACGGCGGGCCGTTGACAGGATGAAGTTGACGGCCCGTTCGCTGGTGTTGTCGATCATGTAGTCGTGCGGCGTCCGGGGACTGGCCGCATCGCGGGTGTTTCCCGCCGCCATGGCCACGCCAACCGCTGCCACCACATCTTCCCGGTCCAGTCCGGTCATGAGGATGCCGCCAGTGTCGAGGGCCTCTGGCCGTTCGATCGAGTCACGCAGCGTCACTGCCGGGAAGCCGAGCAAGGTCGACTCTTCGGCGATCGTCCCCGAGTCGGAGAGGCAGCACGCGGCCGACAGCTGAAGGCGGTTGTAGTCATGGAAGCCGAGGGGGTCGCTGAACGTGATGCCCTCGGGCGCGGCCCATTCGGGGAGGGACTCAAGTCGCTTGCGCGTCCGAGGGTGGGTGGATACGAAGACCGGCAGGGCGTAGGCCTCGCGAACCGCTACGAGGCAGTCGAGCAACGCGCGGAGCCTGTCAGGGTGGTCCACGTTCTCTTCGCGGTGCGCCGAGACAAGGAAGTAGCCACCCTCGACCAGTCCCAACCGCTCGACTACGTCCGAGCCCTTGATCTCGTCGCGGTAGGCGTTCAGCACCTCACGCATCGGCGACCCGGTCTTGATGATGCGGCGCGGGTGAAGCCCTTCCGCGAGAAGGTTGCGCCTCGCGTGCTCGGTATACACGAGATTGAAGTCAGCGACATGGTCAACGAGCCGTCGGTTTGTTTCCTCCGGGACATTCTCATCGAAGCAGCGGTTCCCAGCTTCCATGTGGTAAACCGGAATACGCAGGCGTTTCGCCATTACTGCGGCGATGCACGAGTTGGTGTCGCCGAGGACGAGCACGGCATCCGGCTTCTCTGCGACCATCACCCGCTCTGCCGCGATGAGGGTTCCTCCGAGGACTGCGCCCAACGACGAGGTGTCGACACCAAGCATGTGGTCGGGCTGGCGAATGCCGAGGTCTTTGAAGAACACCTCGTTCAACGAGAAGTCGTAGTTCTGGCCTGTGTGCACCAGGACGTGTTCGACGGTGGCGTCGAGACGGTGGATCACCCGTGAAAGGCGGATCAGCTCCGGCCGGGTCCCGACGACGGTCATGACCTTGAGCATCAGGCGTGGATCTCCTGCTGGACGGGGTGGGGGAAGGTGTCGGGTGCGTCAGGGCGAAAGAGCTCGTGTGACCAGAACTGGGTGATCAACACATCATCACCCGTGTTGGTGATGTTGTGCACCCACCCCACCGGCATGTCCACTGCGGCGGGGCGATGACCGTCGACATCGAACTCGACGACCTCGTCCGTAAACATCCGCCGGAGCGCGATCGTCGCCTGACCGGACACCACTGCGAAGCGCTCGATCTTCTCGAGGTGGTAATGCTCACCCCTCGTCACGCCCGGGACAGTGGTCGAGAAGCTCGACTGGCCCTCACCCCCGCGGGAGCGGACCGTCTCGACGAACGTGCCGCGCGCGTCAGAGTGAGGCTTCAAGGGAATCGGGTAGTGGGAGGGGAAGAGCGCTGCTCGGTAGCAGTTGAACAGCTGGACTCGAAATGGCGTCGACAGGTCCGGAAACTCACCCGTCTCGTAACTGACACGGAACTCCTGAAGGAGGGCGAGCACCTGGGCGACTCGGACCGGCCGGCCGACAGGGTCGAGATGGAGTGCCTCGGTTGTGAGCCCGTCGATCAGCGCTTGCGCTGCCTGCTGCGCGTGCAGGAGGTCGACCGTGCGGTCGGTGACCTGAGGAGAGCCGCCCGAGGCGACAGCGTGGACGAAGGTAGCCACAAAACTGTTGTACCCAGGGCGACCGTGCTCTCCGAAGATGTTCGGAAGTCGGACGTCGACGACCACGCTCCCTGTCTCTTCAAGACCGCGAAGGAGTGTTGCGGCCTGTTCCTTTCCCGTCCCGTATGCCGTGTCGTTTCCAGCCTGGATGGAATTGGCGTACACCACCCGCACGGGTCTGGAGGCGGCGATGACGGCATTCACGACATCCTGGGCCAGGCGGACGTTGCCCGCTTCGACGTCCGAGTCATCGCCCCGATTGACGCCGGCGACGTGGATGATCGCGTCCGTGTCCGCCACCAGGGAGCCAAGGTCACCCCATGAGTTGCGAGTGACGACCCTGACGTCGTGCTCACCCTGGGCGTGCAGCCGGAGGCGGGTGTGCCACCCCAGGAAGCCGGCAGCACCGGTGAGCAGGACCTTCACGAGTCTGCCCCTGCCCGTGCCAGCAGCGACTGGATCTCCGGAAGGCCGCGAAGCATGTCGGCCGTCTCGTCAATGCTCAGCTGCCTCGTAGACGTTGAGTCATAGTCGGCGGCCGTTGCACCGCCTCGCTCGCCCTTCTCGACGTAGACGCCGTAGTCGAGAGCTCGCGCGTCCAGGGGGACGCGGAAGTACTCTCCCTGGTCGGTGGCCTGGAGCACCTCTTCGCGGGTGAGGAGCGTCTCGAACATCTTCTCCCCGTGTCGCATGCCGATCTTGTGGACCTCCGGGTTGCCGTAGCCGAGGACGAGGGCGACAGCCTTTGCCAGAGTCTCGACAGTGCTCGCGGGGGCCTTCTTGATGAAGAGGTCGCCGGGAGCCGCATTCAGAAAGGCATGCTCGACAAGGTCGACAGACTCATCGAGAGACATGAGGAACCGGGTCATGGACGGCTCGGTGACGGTCAGCGGCTGCCCGGACTGCAACTGACGAACGAACAACGGGAGCACAGACCCTCGCGAGTACATGACATTGCCGTACCGCGTCACCGACACCGTGGTGGGGGAGTCCGGGTGATTACGCGCGAACGCCTGGGCAGTCTTTTCCATGAGTGCCTTCGTCATGCCCATGGCGTTCACGGGATAGACGGCCTTGTCCGTGCTGAGGCAGACGACCGAGCGGACGGCTTGGCGGTGGGAAGCCTCAATGACGTTCTTGCTGCCCATGATGTTGGTCTTGACGGCCTGGTCCGGGAAGAACTCACACGAGGGCACCTGCTTGAGCGCGGCGGCATGGAAGACGAAGTCTGCGCCGATCACTGCGCTTTCGACGCTCTCGTAATCACGGACGTCGCCGACGAAGAACCGCACGCGGGAGTCACCGAGGCGCTGGCGCATGTCGTCCTGCTTCGCCTCGTCGCGGCTGAGGATGTTGATCCGCGCGACACCTCGCGACAACAAGTGCTTGGTCATCGTTGATCCGAACGACCCGGTACCTCCGGTGATCGTGACTGCTGCGCCACCGAAGGGGGAAGTTGGGTGTTCGGTGCTCATCGTTCATCTTTCGCGTTGGAGTTCAAGGTCGTGCTTCGGGCCTGCTGTGCGAGAAGCATCCAGTCGTCCTCGGTGGTGAGAGGGCGCCATCCCTGTTCGGTCAGCCAGCTCGATCCCTGAGCTTGACCCAGCCAGATCATCTCAATGCGTCTCGCGTAGGGGGCTGCCCGCGGGCTGAGGCGTGACGCCCCGGACGCTGCTCGCAACGCCACCCGGGCAACTCGCGCAGGGATCTCTCGTGGCCGGCGTCCGCCCCCGAGCAAGTGGAGCAGTCCGGCGGTGGTGTGGCCTTGCCACGGATGGTGGACGACCGATGGTGGCGAGACCGGTGACGTGCAGAGGAAGAGAATGGCGTCGGCCACGTCGAGGACATGTGTCTGTGGGCTCGGGCGATCCCCTGGGGCCGCGACCGTCGAGAGCGGCGAACGAGCGATCGCGGTGAGCTGGCGGGTGACCCGCCGCGTTGGTGAATGGACGCTCGGAGGGCGATAGACCGTGGTGGTTCTTGGCCCTTCCGCCCGTGCCTGAGTTTCCCCGTCGATCTTGCTCCGGGCGTACGGCGAGAACCCGTCCACTCTGTCCGAGCTGTCGAGAACCGGCAGGCGGCCCTGGACTACGGCGCTGCTCACGTGAACATAGCGAGGGACGGCTGCCCGACGAGCGGCTGCGCCGATCACTCCGGGGAGCACCGAGTTGGCTGCTTCCAGGTCCTCTATCCGGGTGGCTGAGGCGTCCGGGTTACCCGCGCAGTTGACCACCACGTCGACATCGCCGAGCTGCGCGGCAAGGGCTGTGATGACGTCCTCGTGGGTCGTGCCGGCTGTTGCGAGCCTTGGACCGGACAGCGAGAGGGTGTCGTGTCCGGCTGAGCGTGCAGCGTCCACCACAGCCGAGCCGACGAAACCTGAGGCTCCGATGACTGCGATGCGCGTCATCGGGCTGCATCCGTCGTGCTGCGTTCTCCTGCAGCTTCGTGCAGGAGACTGAGCAGCACGTGAGACGTCGCCTCCTCGCTGAAGGTCCGCTCGTAGTGGCTGCGAGCAGACCTCCCCAGAGCGCGAAGCTGATCGGGGCCGGCGTCGGCGAGGCCGGCAATCGCGTGAGCGAGCGCGGAGGCGTCGCCTGGTGGCACCACGAGCCCCGCACCGGACTCCCGGATGACATCGGCCGCATCGCCCGTCAGGGCACCCACCACGGGCTTGCCGGCGGCAAGGGTGGCTTGGAGCTTGCTGGGCAGGGTCGTCCGAAAGAGTGGAAGGTCCTGCAGGCTGACGAGGTGGGCATCACCGAGGGCAAGAACGTCAGTCATCTCGGTGAAGGGTACGGGCGGGACGAAGGTGACGGCATCCAGACCACGACGTGATACCTCGTCGCGCAGCCACGGCTCCCGAACCCCACCGCCAACCAGGGCCAGCTCGATGTCTTCACGGTGGCGGAGGCGTTCTGCGGCATCGAGCAGGGTGTCGAGGCCCTGGTATGGACCGAAGTTGCCGGCGTACATGAACGTGAAGGGCCTGGTGAGACCGAGCCGACGTGCAAAGGCCTCGTCACGGGCGGCCGGCCGGAAGACCGCTTCGTCCGCCCAGTTCGCCGCAAGGCTGATCTTGGACTCGGGGACTCCGCGCGCGGCAATGAGCGGGGCCATCCCGGGCGATGTCACGGCGATGGCAGAAGCGCGTTTGTAGATGGCATCGCACATGGCGTGCAGGGGTCGTTCCACCCTGGAGCCGCGACCCTCACGCAGGAAGTCGGATGACACGACCGTCTGCGGCCACAAATCCTGTACCTGGACCACGAAGGGCAGTCGGCGGACCACCTGAAGGGCCAGTGCCGGCAGGCCGGCTGTCGCTGGCGTGGAGTGGACGAGCACGGCGTCCACCTGTCGAGCCTTGAGCAAGCCGACCACGCCTGCCCCCATGGCCCAGCTGAGATAGTTGAGCGCCCGCCGTGAGGGCGCGCTGTCATGGCTCGGCCACAGCGGAGCCCGATGCACGGTGATGCCCTGGAGTACCTCACGCTGGTACGACCTGACCCGGTAGCCCGGCGCGAGGCTCCCGGAGGGATAGTTGGGAAAACCCGTCAGCACCTCGACGTGCGCACCTCGTCGAGCAAGGGCCCGAGCGATGACCCCGGCCTGGGCGGCCGAACCCGACTCGGGGTCGTACCACTGGCTGATCATGAGTACACGCAGCGTCATGCGGCCACCGCCACCCGACGGGCCCAGGGGCTCGCGAAATAGCTGATGCCGACAGCGCTGGCGACGACCAAGCCCGCAGCGAGGTTCCAGGAGACGGCCAGAGTCGCGATCAGGGAGGCCACCGCCATGGCCAACGACACGACCCAGTGTGCCAACCCGCCCTCGTTCACCAGCCGCTGGTACACGTGGCTCCGGTGGGCGCGCAGCACGGGCTCACCGGCCGCCAGGCGCCGCGAGAGAGCCGCCGATGTGTCGAGGGCGAAGAGCAGGTACGGGGCGCCCACGAGGCCCAGGACCGTCGCGACAGCACCCGGGCTCAATGGTGCTGAGTCGGCGCCCAGCGCGGAGACAGCGGCCAGAAGTCCGACGCCTGCAAGCGCGCCGAAGAGGTAGCTGCCGACGTCGCCCAGGAACATCCGTGCGTGGGGAGCATTCCACGGGAGGAAGCCCAGACCTCCACCGAGCGAGATCGCACCGAGAACCAGCAGAACTTCCCCACCACCGGCACGGGAGGCGAGGAGAGCGCCGATTCCCCAGACGGCCGCATGGCCCGCGCACAGACCGTTGATGCCATCCATGAAATTGACGATGTTCACCGCTGCCGGGATCACGACCGCGCCGATGAGTGCGCCCGTGAGGCCGCCCAGGGCCGCGCCTGCGAGCACGCCGACAGCCACCTGCATCAGCAGGCGGAGGATCGGTGACAGGTCGCGGACGTCGTCCGCAAAGCCCAGCGCGGCCAGCGCGGCTGCCGCGCCGAGCGCAGCCCAGGTCGCGCTGCTCCAGGGCGGGGCTGCGCCCATGGAGACCACGCTGCAAGCCACCGCCGCGCCCACGAGGACGGCGATCCCTCCGCCTCGGGGGGTCGGGATCGCGTGCGACGAGCGTTCGTTCGGAACGTCGTGGTGGCCCTTGTGCCGCAGGAGGGCGATGAGAGGCGCGCAGGCGGCGAGAGTGACCACTGCGGTGATCAAGGCGATTTCGATGAACATGCAGCGCGCCTCAGGAAGCGATGCTCGAGAGGTTGCTGCCCCCGCGGCGGAGCATCCACTCACGAATGGCGTCGTCGTCATCCGGCGCTCCGGTCTCGACCTGACCGGCATCCAAGGTGGGTACGTAGACCTGAGAGATGAGAGGGTGCGACGAGCGCAGGATCTCCTCGCCGGGGGTGAAGAGCTCTTCGGTGAGCTTCTCCCCGGGGCGCAGACCGGTGTAGACGATGTCGATGTCGGTGCGCCCGGACAGGTCGATCATCGTCTTCGCGACGTCGACGATCTTCACGGGAGACCCCATGTCGAGCACCATCACCTCGCCACCGGTGCCGATCGCCCCGGCCTGCAGCACGAGCTGGCACGCCTCGGGGATGAGCATGAAGTAGCGCTCCACGTCAGGGTCGGTCACCGTCACGGGACCACCCTTGCGGATCTGTTCCATGAACGAGAGCACGACAGACCCACGGGACCCGAGAACATTGCCGAAGCGCACGCTGACGTAGCGACCCTGGCACTCCTCGTTGAACCCGGCGGTCAGTCGCTCGGCGACCCGCTTCGACCAGCCGAGCACGCACGTCGGGCGCGCCGCCTTGTCGGTGGAGATGTTGACGAATGTCGTGACACCCACGGCGCGCGCCGCCTCGAGGACGTTGAGCGTGCCGACGACGTTGGTCTTGAAGGCCTC
>Ga0075152_10002074_pt1 | contig 14326 bp, 12 predicted proteins | sample JI61114C2DNA_FD_70964 | JGI IMG/M metagenome (GOLD analysis project Ga0075152, IMG submission 70964) | Wastewater effluent complex algal communities from Wisconsin, to seasonally profile nutrient transformation and Carbon sequestration -... | ecosystem: Engineered > WWTP > Effluent > Algae...
CGCCACGGCTGCGGCGGCCACGGGGGCTGCGGCGGCCACGGGGGCTGCGGCCGGGACGGGCTGGACGACGGCCTCGACGATGGCCACGATCTCGGCCGGCGACTGGGCGGCGCGCAGGGACGCGACGAAGTCCTTCCGGACCAGCGCGCGGGCGAGCTGCGTCAGCAGCTTCAGGTGGTCGGCGTCCCCCTCGGCGGCGGCCGCGATCAGGAAGACGATGTCGGCGGGGCCGTCCTTGGCGCCGAAGTCGACCTTGCGGGCGAGGCGGGCGAAGGCCAGGGACGCCGTGTTGACGGCGGCGGAGCGGCAGTGGGGGATGGCAATGCCTCCCGGGAGGCCGGTGGCGGCCATGGCCTCGCGGGCCAGGGCGTCGGCCTTGAGGCCGGCGGCGTCAGCGCGTCCGGCGTTGGCAACGAGTTGGGCGAGTGAACCGACCACGTCTTCTTTGGAGGCGCCGAGGTCGGCGTCCAAGGTCACGAGCTCGGGGGTCATCAGTTGCATGTGATGTTCCCTTCCTTTGCGGCCGTTAGGCCAGTTATGCGGCCGTTAGGCCAGTTTCGACACTCGGGCTTGTTCCGGGTGTGCGTCTTGTGGGCGGGGCAGCGTGGTGCCCGGCAGGCCCGCGGCGGCGGAGCCGTAGGCGACGGCGGAGGCGAGGCAGGCGTCGGGTGCGCCTCCCGCGACCTCGGCGAGGATGAAGCCGGCCACGGACGAGTCGCCCGCGCCGACGGTGCTCTTGACCTCGACCTTCGGCGCCGTGCTGTACCAGGCGCCGTCGGCGTTCACGAGCACCGCGCCCGAACCGCCGAGGGTCACCATCACGTTGGCGATGCCGCGCGCCTGCAGCAGGCGGGCGGCGTCCACGATGGCGTCCAGGTCGCCGGCCTTGGCGTCCGCCTCGAAGGCGGCGGCGTCGCCGCCGGTGAACTGCGCGAGTTCGTCGCTGTTGGGCTTGATCAGGTCGAAGGACGCCTCCGGCAGGGCGTCGAGGACGGCGTCCAGGGCGGCGTCCGAGGTGTCGACGGCGATCTTGCAGCCCAATGGCCTTACCGCGCGGATGATGCGCGCGTACCAGTCGTTGGGGGCGCCCGGCGGAAGCGAGCCCGAGAGCACGACCCAGGACGCCGCGCCCTCGCGCGCCACGCGCACGAGTTCGTCGGTCGCGCCCACGACCTGCGCCTCGGACAGCGTCGGGCCGGGCTCGTTGATCTTGGTCGTGGTGCCGTCGGGCTCGGTGATCGCGGTGTTCACGCGGGCTCCGTAAGGGCCGTCGACCGTGACGCCCGTCATGACGACCGGCGGGTTCTGGCGCAGGCCGGCGGCGGCGTAGGCCGGGTCGAGGAAGGCGCCGACGGCGTCCACCTGCTGGCCGGCGTTGCCGAGGACGAGGGCGACGTTGACACCCTTGCCGGCCGCCTGCTCGATGGCGGAGACGGCGCGCTGCACCTCGCCACGCTCGAGTTGGCCTTCGAGCGTGACGGTGCGATCGATGCTCGGGTTGGCGGTGAAGGTGACGATCATGCGAGGACGACCTCGATTCCTAGTTCGATGAGGGACTGGCGTGCGGTGAGAGGGAAGGTGCGGTCGGTGATGAGGACGTCGACGTCCGTCACCTTGGCGAAGCTGACGAGGTACTCCGAGCCGAACTTGGACGCGTCGGCCAGGACGATGACGCGGCGGGCGCAGCCGACCATGGCCCGTTTGACGGCACCCTCCGCGGGATCCGGAGTCGAGAAGCCGTGCTCGGCGGTGAAGCCGTTGGCGCCGACGAACGCGACGTCGACGCGCATGTCGCGGAGGGCGTCCACCGTCGTCGACCCGACGGCCGCCTGGGTGATCCCGCGGACGCGTCCGCCGACCAGCATCACCTCCGCCCGGCTCCGGGACGAGATCGTGGCCGCGGTGTGCAGGCAGTTGGTCACCACGGTGGTGACGCGCGCGGGGGGCAGGAGGTCGGCGAGGCGTCCGACGGTCGTGCCGGCGTCCAACAGGACGGTCGCGTCCTCGCCGCGGGGGAGGAAGGCCACCGCCGCCTCGGCGATGCGCTGCTTCTCGGTCGCCTTCTCGGCCTCGCGGGCGCTGACCCCGGACTCGACCAGGCGGGCCCGCTCGACGGGGATGGCGCCGCCGTGGACGCGCGAGACGAGGCCGCGGCCGGCGAGGCTGTCCAGGTCGCGGCGGATGGTCTCGGAGGTCACCTCGAACTGCAACGCCAACTCGGCCACGGAGACCCGTCCTCGCACGTGGGCGAGGTCCGCGATTTCGTGTTGTCGTTCTTCGGCGTACATCCCGGTCACATCCCCCCGTGGGCTGGTGGGTTGAACTTCTTCGACGAAAGCCAAGTTCGGACGTCCGATCACGCCCGTTTCAACATGCCTACATGTTGATACCTATGGTTTTACACGAGAACCTTGACCCGCGCAACCAGTTCTGAGAGATTGTTCCCACATTGAGACGCCGAAATCGCAGGCATTCCCACAGGTACACCCACAAAGGAGCGGGCTAATGGCCGAGTCTATCCAGATCGTCACAGGCAGCGGGGTCGTCCCCGGGTTCGCGTACGCCCCTGCAGCGTGGACGCGTGCGCGTCCGGTGCCCCCCACCGACACGCGGTCCGTCGCCGAGGACGAGCGCGTCGCCGAAGCCGAGCGCTTCAAGGCCGCCAGCGTCGCGGTGGGTGCCCGGCTCGCCGATCGCGCCTCGCACGCCTCCGGCGTGGCCGCCGAGGTGCTGGCCGCCACGGCCAACCTCGCCACCGACCGCGGCTGGCAGCGCGCCACCGTGAAGCTGGTCAACGCGGGCTCGACGGCCGAGGCCGCCGTGACGGCGTCCACCGAGCAGTTCTGCGAGATGTTCACCAAGGTCGGCGGGCTGATGGCCGAGCGCGTCACCGACCTGCGGGACGTCCGCGACCGTGTCATCGCGCAGCTCATGGGCCTGCCCGAGCCGGGCATCCCCACCCCGATCGCCCCGGTCATCCTGCTCGCCGACGATCTGGCCCCCGCCGACACGGCCGGTCTCAACCCCGAGCTGATCAAGGGCATCGCGACGCGCCTCGGCGGCCCGACCAGCCATACCTCGATCATCGCCCGGCAGCTCGGCATCCCCTGTGTGGTGGCGGCCGCCGACCTGCGCGAGATCCCGGAGGGCTCCCCGGTGCTCATCGACGGCACCAAGGGCACCCTGGAGGTCGGCGTCCCGGTCGCCGACGCCGAGGCCAAGGTGACGGCGGACTCCGCCCGTCGCGAGGCCATCCGTACCTGGAAGGGCCCGGCGCAGACCAAGGACGGCGTCATCGTCGACGTCCTGGCCAACGTCCAGGACGGCGTCGGCGCCGCCCGCGCCGCCGCCACCTCCGAGGCCGGTGGGGTCGGGCTGTTCCGCACCGAGCTCTGCTTCCTCTCGGCGCAGACCGAGCCGTCGGTGGCCGAGCAGGCCCGCATCTACAGCGAGGTGTTCACGGCGTTCGCGGGCAAGAAGGTCGTCGTCCGCACCCTTGACGCGGGCTCCGACAAGCCCGTCCCGTTCGCCCACCACGATCACGAGGAGAACCCGGCCCTCGGCGTCCGCGGCATTCGCCTGTGGCTGACGAACGAGGGGCTCATCGAGCGTCAGCTCGACTCGATCGCCGCCGCCGCCGAGGACAACGACGTCGATCACCCGTGGGTCATGGCCCCGATGGTGGCCACGGTCGACGAGGCGCGGCGCTTCGCGGCCATGTGCAAGGAGCGCGACCTGAAGCCCGGGATCATGGTCGAGGTGCCCGCGGTCGCGCTGCTCGCCGAGGAGTTCCTCGCCGAGGTCGAGTTCTTCTCGATCGGCACGAACGACCTGACGCAGTACGCGATGGCGGCCGACCGCATGTCGTCGCCGCTCGCCAACCTGACCGATCCGTGGCAGCCGGCCGTCCTGCGGCTCATCAAGCTCGCCGCGGACGCCGGCCAGAAGCTCGGCAAGCCCGTCGGGGTGTGCGGCGAGGCGGCGGCGTCCCCGCTGCTGGCGTGCATCCTGATCGGCCTCGGCGTGACGTCGCTGTCGATGGCGTCCAGCGCGATCGCGGCGGTCGGCGTCCAGCTCGAGTCGGTGACGCTCGAGCAGTGCCAGAAGGCCGCCAAGAAGGTCCTCCAGTGCTCGACGTCGGAGGACACCAAGGAGTTGGCCAGGACGCTTCTCAGCTGACAATCAGACGTCGGTCTGACTGCTCGGCGGGAGACACCGGCTAGGGTGGGCATGCGTCACGGCGCATGCTCACCCTTGTCACTCCCGAAAGCTGCCCCCCATGCGATCTCGCCGGCTGGCCAACCCGTTGGCACTGCTCGTCACCGTCGCGACCCTCGCGACCGCCGGCGTCGTCGGGCTGCAGGAGTGGCCGCACGCGGGCGCGGCCGTCGTGGCGCCGGTCGTGACCCCCAGCGACCTTGAGTCGGAGGACGCCTCGCCCACCGACGGCGCCCCCGCGCCGATCCTGACGCCGGAGGCGTCCACCCCCACGCCCACGCCGACGGCGACCCCCACGCCGACGCCGAAGGCGACCCCGACGCCGACCCCGACCCCCGCGGCCAAGGCGACCCCCACGCCGAAGCCGACCCCGAAGGCGACGACCAGCACCAAGGCCGCTCCCAAGCCGACCACGACGACGACGGCGCTGACGGCCCAGCAGGTGTGGGCGTCGCAGAGCTACTCGATCTATCGGGGGCCCAACACGAGCAAGCGCGTCGTGCTCAGCTACGACGACTGCCCGACCAGCAAGGCGGCGTTCAAGGAAATGGTCCTGGGGGCGCAGGCCCAAGGCGTCGCGCTCGTGATGTTCCCGACGGGTGAATGCCTGAAGGCCGGCTTGTTCGACGCCTCGTACGCGCGGGCGCACGGCCACTACGTCTTCAACCACTCGGTGAGCCACCCGCACCTGGGGACGCTCTCGTTCGACGGCGCGTTCGCCGAGTTGGGCGGTTCGGGGGTCAAGACGACGTGGGGACGCCCGCCGTACGGCGACATCTCGACCTTCATCCGGTCGGTCTACAAGGCCAAGGGCATGCGGATCTGGACCTGGTCCCTCGACACGCTCGACTGGGACGGCCACAAGCCGGCCGACGTGGTGGAGGCGAACGTGATCGCGAACGCCGAGGCGTCCGGGACGGTGCTGATGCACATGCAGGAGAGCGCCTTCAACCCTGACTCGCTGGCGCACATGAAGGCCGGCCTGGCCGAGCGCGGCCTCTCCCTCTGCCGCAACCAGGGGACGACCGCGCAGTCGCCGAAGACGCTGAACTGCTGACGCTCGGCGGAGTCTCCTGGGGCGGTGCCCTACGAGGCTGAGGTGATCGCCCGGTGCAGGGCGGCCTTGCGCTTCGCATCGGCGAAGGATGCGTCGACGGAGTTCTGGGCGAGCTTGACGGCCTGCTCGTCGGTCATCCCCGCGACCCGCATGGCCAGGTAGTTGTCGGCGATGTAGCCGCCGAAGTAGGCCGGGTCGTCGGAGTTGACGGTGACCAGCACGCCGGCGTCCAGCAACGCCAGCAACGGGTGGTGCTCGAGGTCCGGCACGGTCCTGAGCGCGACGTTCGACAGCGGGCAGACGGTCAGGGGGACGCCGTCGGCGGCCAGCCGGGCGACGAGCTCCAGGTCCTCGGCGGCGCGGATACCGTGGTCGATCCGGTCGACGCCCAGCACGTCCAGGGCGGTCGTGATGAACGCCGGCGGGCCCTCCTCGCCGGCGTGGGCGACCCGCTTGAACCCGTCGCGTCCCGCCCGGGCGAACACGTCGGCGAAGAGTTCGGGCGGGTAGGGCCGCTCGGCTGAGTCGAGTCCGATGCCGAGGAACTGATCGCGGTGCCTGAGCACGTGCTCGTAGGTGTCCATGGCCTCGGCCACCGGCCGGTCCCGAAGGATGCACGCGATGATGCCGCCCGTGATGCCGTGCTCGGTCTCGGCGTCCTCGACGGCCTGCGCGACCCCTTCGAGCATGACCTCGAACGGGACGCCGCGCGCGGTGTGCGCCTGCGGGTCGAGGAAGATCTCGACGTGCTTGACGCCCTGGGCCTCGGCGCGGGCGTAGTAGCGGGACGCCATCGTGTAGAAGTCGCCAGCCGTCTTCAGCGTGGTCATCGCCGCGTAGTAGAGGTTCAGGAACTCCTGCAGGTCGCCGAAACTGTAGGCGGCGCGGAGGGCGTCCTCGTCGGCGTACGGCAGGGCGACCCGGTTGGCGTCCGCGAGTTCCATGACGGTCTCGGGCTCGAGCGTCCCCTCGATGTGCAGGTGCAACTCAGCCTTGGGCAGCCGGACGAGATCGAGGGTCATGCGCGCTCCTTTGCGGTTCTCGCCAGCATAGGACGCCCGGGCCTCACTCGTCAGACCGGAGCGCGGGGCCGGGACGGTGCCGGCCTACGAGGTCACCGGGCGCGAACTCCTGAAGGCCGTCGATGGGCGTCGGCATGGTCCGCCTGTCAAGGGGTCGGACAACACCCCTCGCCAAGACGTGGGCAACTATGCCTGCATCCTCAACCAGGACCTTGGCCCGATCGCCGTCCGGCGATGCGCCCCGACCAGGCCGCCCCATGGGCGGGGGACCTTCGCACCTTGGTCTTGCGACCATCGGAGGCCCTCTCGGCCCGAGTCCACCGGGGCCCGGTGCGGTAGCGTGCGGTCATGACAGACAGCGACTCCCGCCGCGAGGACGCGCGTCGCCGCGAGGAGATGATCGCGAGCGCACGCCGCGCGGAGGCGTCCGAGGCGCAGGTGCTCATCGACGCCTTCCTGGTCGACGCCGGACGCCGCGGGCTCGCCCCCGAACCGCTGAAGGCGACGACGTACTCGGGGGCGTCCGTCAAGACCGACAAGCGCGGCTGGTATCTCAACCGCCGTCATAGCCTCGCCATCGGGGACGACGGCTGCTACTACCGTCTGGTCATCCCCGACGTCGGTGCGCTCGCGCGGTTCACCGGCGTGAAGCTCGCCCCCGAGCCGCCGCCCCTGATGGTCGCGGCCAACGGCAAGGACGGCGAGGGCGGCGCCCTGCACTGGTTCCTGCAGCGGGTGCTCACCGGCCAGCGCGACTAGGGGAAATCGCGGGCGGGAACGGGCGAGGGGCCCGTTAAACGGCACCGAGGGACTGCGGTCGAATGCCAGCAGTCCCCCAGGCAAGACAATCGTAACCCGATCGACATCGTCTTGTCGCGTGTTTGTTGCGATGTTGTCAGATTGTGTTGTTTTCGCTGTCCGAGGGCGATCCCCGCCGGTGACGTGCGTGTTGCTTTATGTGTGCGACGGCCCGCGTGGCCGTCAGTGCCGGACGATCCCGGCGTCGAAGGCGACCAGGACCAGGCCCACCCGGTCGCGGCACTGCAGCTTGGCCAGCAGGCGTCCGATGTGGGTCTTGACCGTACCCTCGGCCATGTAGAGCGTCTTCGAGATCTCGGCGTTGGTGTCGCCGGCGGCGATCCGTTCGAGCACCTCGCGCTCGCGGTCGGTCAACAGCGCGAGCCGCGCGTCGGCGTCCCCCGGCGTGGTGGTCAGCGTGGGCCGGACGTGGTCGAGCAGCCGCCTCGTCGTGGACGGCGCCATCACGGCGTCGCCGGCCGCGACGTTGCGGATGGCGTTCAGCAGGTCGGTCGGGCGGGCGTCCTTCAGCAGGAATCCGGACGCCCCCGCCTTCAGCGCCGCGAAGGCGTACTCGTCCAGGTCGAAGGTGGTCAGCACCAGGACGCGCGTCCCGAGGTCGGCCCGGACGATCTGCCGGGTCGCCTCGACGCCGTCCATGACGGGCATGCGGATGTCCATCAGCACCACGTCGCACGGCCGCGCCTTCAGGGCCGCGACGGCCGCCGCGCCGTCGGACGCCTCGCCGACGACGGCCAGGTCGTCCTCGGCCTCGATGAGCATCTTGAACCCGCTGCGGACCAGGGCCTGGTCGTCGGCGAGGAAGACGGTGATGGGGGTCATGGGGTCTCCTGGGTGGCGTGGGTGAGCGTGGGCTTGAGGGGGATCGCGGCGTGGACGCGGAAGCCGGGCGCGTCGGTGCGGCGTCCGGCGGCCAGGACGCCGCCCATCGACGCCACCCGCTCCCGCATGCCGCGCAGGCCGTTGCCGCCGGACGCGTCGGCGTCCGAGACGGGGACGCCGCGGCCGTCGTCGGTGACGTCCACGGTGACGCGGGCGGGGCTGAAGGCGAGCGTGACCGCCGTGGGCGTCCGGGCCGGCGTGCTTGAGCACGTTGGTGAGCGCCTCCTGGACGACGCGGTAGAGCGTCAGCTCCAGCGCCGGCGAGAGGCCGGCCGGGACGCCGTTGGTGCGCAGGGTCGCGTTCGGGGTCGTCTTGTGGACGAGGTCGGGCAGGCCCGCGAGGGTCGGCGCCGGGGTGAGGTCGGCGCCGTCGGTGGCGCCGCGCAGGACGCCGACGATGCGGCGCATCTCGTGCAGCGACTCGCGTCCCACGTCGGCGATGGTGTCGAGGGCCGCGGCGGCGGCGTCCGGGTTCTTGCGGGCCAGGGCGCGGCCGCCCTCGGCCTGGACGATCATGATCGACAGCGAGTGGGCGACCACGTCGTGCAGCTCGCGGGCGATCTGGGCCCGGGTGGACGCCTCCGCGAGCCTCGCCTGCTGCTCGCGTTCGACCGCCCGGCGGGCGTAGAGGGCACGCTCGACCTCGACTTCGCGCTCGCGGGCGTCCTCGCCCTCGGCTGCCCGGCGTCCGAGGATGTAGGGCGTGGCCACCGCGGCGAAACACAGGCAGGCGAAGGTGAAGAACAGCATGCCGTCGCGGGGGCCCGACTGGAGATAGCCGGTGGAACCGAACCAGCGGTACGGGCCGAGGACGGCGCCCGCGGCGCCCACCGCGAGGACCGAACGGGTGATCCGGCCCGTCACCCAGCGGGCCACGGCATAGGCCACGATCGGCACGACGACAAGGGAGAACGTCGGGCGGTTGAGCGTCGAGAGGTGGGCGATCCCGAAGACGGTGACGAGACCCAGGGTCAGCAGCGGGGCGTGGCGGCGGAAGACCAGGGAGGCGGTCATGGCGAGGCAGACGAACAGTTCCCAGGGGGTCTGCGGGTAGTAGGGCAGGCCGAGGAAGTCGTTGGACACCAGTTGCGCGAGCGTGAGGGAGGTCGCGAGGGTCGCGTCGACGACCCAGTCGCGCCTGGTGGCGCCGGGCGGATAGATCGACTCGCGGAATTGCATCGCCGGCCAGCCTAGGCCGGACGCCGCCGTCCGGCATCGGAGTACGGTCGCGTCGGCCCGGGGAAGGGTCGGCCCGCGGGTGGGCCGGGGTGTCGATACGCTCACCGGGTGCGGAATGCGATGACGGGCGGGCTGGTCGTGCTGGCCGGCGTCCTGGGGTGCGCGGCCGAGGTGTTGCGCCGCCGCCGGACGCGCCGGCTCGCCGACGTGTGGGCCGGGCTCACTGATCGACTCTGACCGCGCCCCTCGTGTTCCGGCCAGGGACCCCGTCCACGTCTGTCCAGTGGCCGAATCATCCAGTCAAGACTGCGAATCCGGGCCGATCGACAGACGTGGACGGAGTCACGGGGTCGTCGGCGTGATTTGTTACGAGCCGGAGACGTCTGCGGACGCGTCAGGGACGCCGCGGCGTCCGGGCTAGCGTTGGAGCTCAACATGCGGCGACGGATATGGGAAAGACCGGAGGGCTAATGGACGAGACGGCGGAGCTGATCCTGGGCGGCGAGCGGTACGTGCTGCCGGTCGTGGTGGGCAGTGAGGGCGAGCGGGCGATCGACATCAGCAGGCTGCTGGCGACGACGGGCCACATCACCCTGGACGACGGCTACGGCAACACGGGCTCGTGCCGCAGCGCGATCACGTTCATCGACGGGGCGAAGGGGATCCTGCGGTACCGCGGCGTCCCGATCGAGGACCTGGCCGCCAACTCGACCTTCATCGAGACGGCCGAGCTGCTCATCTTCGGCGAGCTGCCGGATCCCGAGCAGCGTGAGCGCTTCCGGAACCTCCTGACCGAGAACGCCTCCCTGCACCGCGACATGCGCCGCCACTTCGACGGCTTCCCGGCGGACGCCCACCCGATGGCGATCCTGTCGGCGATGATCAACGCGCTGCAGGCGTACGACCTGCCGGAGATCCACATCACGGACGACGGCGGCTTCGACCGGGCCGCGGCGGCGCTGATCTCGAAGACGCGGACCATCGCGGCGGCGGCGTACAAGTCGCACATGGGCCAGCCGATCGTCTACCCGCGCTACGACCTCCCGTACGCCGAGAACTTCCTGCACATGATGTTCAGCCAGCCGTACCGCGACTACGAGGCGTCCCCCGAGGTTGCGCACGCCCTCAACATGTTCTGGGTGCTGCACGCCGATCACGAGCAGAACTGCTCGACGTCGACGGTGCGGATGGTGGCGTCCTCGCAGGCGAACCTGTTCACCTCGGTGTCGGCCGGCGTGACGGCGCTGTGGGGGCCGCTGCACGGCGGCGCCAACATGGCTGTGATCGAGATGCTGGAGGAGATGCGCGCCGGCGGCGTCCGGCCGGCCGACTACCTCGCCCGGGTCAAGGACAAGTCGACCGGGCAGAAGCTGATGGGCTTCGGGCACCGCGTCTACCGCAACTTCGACCCCCGGGCGAAGATCCTCAAAGAGGCCGCCGACAAGGTGTTGGACGTGCTGCACATCACCGATCCGCTGCTCGACATCGCCCGCGAACTGGAGCAGGCCGCGCTCGCCGACGACTACTTCGTGGAGCGCAAGCTCTACCCGAACGTCGACTTCTACTCGGGGATCATCCTGCGCGCGATCGGCATCCCCCTGGACATGTTCACCGTCATGTTCGCCATCGGCCGGACGCCGGGCTGGATCGCGCACTGGAAGGAGATCCACGACACCGTCGGCCAGCGGATCTACCGCCCACGCCAGCTCTACGTCGGCCGCACCGAGACGCCCTGGGTTCCGTTCGAGGAGCGCTAGCCGGACGCCGTCGGCGCCGGCCGGACGCGTCAGCCGATCGCCGCGGCGAACGCCTCCTCGTAGAGCTCCTGGCCGGCGGCAGTCGGGTGCAGCTGGGGGCCGATGTAGCTGTCGGCTCCGTGGGCCCCAGGGGCAGTCCGATCCGGGGGATACGAACCCCTTGGAGGACGGCCGGGCCCTGACACGGAACCCGGCGGGCCCGGTCACAGCAGGAAGAAGCCGAGAATCCCCGCCCCGATGACGACTGCCCATGGCGGAGCAGCCCACTTGGTCAAGACGGTGAACGCCGCAACCGCGATGGCCAGGGCCGTGGCGGAACCGATGCCTTCGGTGAAGACCGGGTTGTAGAGGGCCGCGCCGAGGATCCCGACGACACCCGCGTTCACGCCCATGAGGGCCCGCTGAGCGACGGGGGCGTTGCGTAGCCGTTGCCAGAACGGCAGCGCTGCGACGAGCAACAGGGCTCCCGGCAGGAAGATGCCGACGAGCGCGATCGCGGCACCCAGGACGCCGTTCGGGTTGTTGTGGGCGATCGCGCCGAGGTAGGCCGAGAAGGTGAACAAGGGACCGGGGACAGCTTGAGCGGCGCCGTAGCCGGCCAGGAAGTCGTCGTGTCCGACGAGACCTGTCTGCACCGTCCGGGACTGAAGAAGCGGAAGGACGACGTGGCCTCCGCCGAAGACCAGCGCCCCGGAGCGATAGAAGATCCCGAACAGTTTCACCGCCCCGTTGCCGGTCGCCGCCACCAGCAACGGGAGCCCGAGCAGCAGGGCCCCGTAGACGGCCACGCAGGCGATCGCGACGCCGCGGGGCACGCGGACGGTGAAGGCCGGACCCTCGTCGAGGAGCTTGTTCTCGTCCGGGCGCAGCCAGACCAGCCCGATGAGGCCCGTGGCGACGATGATCAAGACCTGCGCGACCGAACTCGGGACCAGCAACGCGGCGATCACGGCGGCCGCGGCGATGCTGGCCCGCTTCGCGTCCGGGGTGAGTTGGCGGGCCATGCCGAGCACCGCCTGTGCGACGACCGCGACCGCCGCCGCCTTCAGACCCTGCACCCAACCGGCGCCGGAGACATCCCCCAAGGCGGACACGACGAACGCGAAGACGGTCATCAGGATCGCCGACGGCAACGTGAAGGTGACCCAGGCGGCCAGCAGGCCGAGGAATCCGGCTCGCTGCAGCCCGACCGCCATCCCGATCTGGCTGGACGCCGGCCCTGTCTGATCCTGCGGGCCTTCGGGTATCTGGACTGGCGGCTCGCGTGAGCTGCGTTCAGTGCCTGACTAGGGTGAACGGCTGGCCGGGTGCCAGGATCCGGATGCGGCCTGGGTTCACGACCCGGTCGATGAGGTCGGCGGGGTTGCCGTTGAACGGGGAGAAGTCGGGGGCGTCGACCGATCCCCAGTGGTGGAGGAGGAGGTCGGCGTCGGGGTAGGCGTTCGCCATGCGGATCGCGCCGTCGAGGCCGAAGTGCCACTCGCTGTCGGAGAAGTCGAACAGGAGGACGTCGGGGTCGGGCATGGTGAGGTGGTGTTCGGGGATGAGACGTGAGTCGCCGGGCGCCCAGATGCTGCCGTCGGGGGTGTCGATCCAGAAGCCACAGGCGTCCTCGTCGGCGACGTGTCGTTGGCCGGGTTTGGGGTGGTCGTTCTGCCAGGCGTGGTCGGCGGGGGTCAAGGTGATGACCAGGTCGTCGACGGTGAAGGTGTCGCCGATGTCGTGTCCGGTGGCCGGTAGTCCTTCGGCGTCCAGAACACCGGCGACGTGGCGCGTGGCGTGGTAGCCGACGGTGACGGGGGCCAGGTCGCGGCAGGTGGGCAGGCTGCAGTGGTCGTTGTCGCTGTGGGTGACGAGGACGGCGTCGACCCGCGGGACGTGATCGGTGGTGATCGGCAGGGTGATCAGCAGCGGCATGTCGAAGTCGCGGAGGACGGCGTCGATGGTGAGGATCGTGCCGCGGCTGTTGATCAGGAAGCCGGCCATGCCCAGCCAGCGGATGGCGGTGTCGTCGGTGCGGTCGAAGGCTTCGGCGCCGAAGGGGATCGTGGGGGGTGCGACGGCCTGGCGTGTGTTGGTCGGGGTTGTCGGGTCAGTGTGCATGGCTGTCGTGCCTTGTCGTCGGGTCGATGGTGGACGCCGGCGTCCCGGCTTGGTCGGCGGCCCAGCTGCCGAGGAGGGCGAGGCGTTCGGCGGAGTCGCTGCCCGGCTGGACGGTGTAGATCAGCAGTTGCAGGCCGGGGTCCTCGGTGACCTCGAGGCCCTCGTAGGTGAAGGTGAGGTCGCCGACGAGGGGGTGGTGGAACGCCTTGGTGCCGGTGCCGTGGCGGCGCACGTTGTGGGCGGCCCACTTGGCGCGGAACTCGGCGCTTCGGGTGGACAGTTCGCCGACGAGGTCGTGGAGGTCCTTGTCGTGGGGGTCGCGTCCGGCTTCGGCGTGGAGGATGGCGACGGTGACGTCGGCGGCGGCGTCCCAGTCGGGGTAGAAGTCGCGGGCGGCAGGCGCGAGGAAGCAGAACCGGGCGAGGTTCGGGACCGGGTCGCCCATGGCGTACACGTCGGCGTAGAAGGCGCGTCCGAGCGGGTTGGTGCCCAACAGGTCCATGCGGCCGTTGCGGACGAACGCCGGGCCGGCCGTGATGGCGTCGAGGGCGGCCTTCAGGCCGGGGCGGAGGGTGTGGCTTTTCGAGTTTCGGGTGCGTCGGCGGACGACCGACCCGCCGGACGCCGCGCGGGCCAGGTTGAGCAGGTGGCCGCGTTCGGCCTCGTCCAACTGCAAGGCGCGAGCGAGGGCTTCCAGGACGCTGTCGGAGACTCCGGCGAGCTGGCCGCGTTCGACGCGGGTGTAGTACTCGACACTGACCCCGGCCAGCATCGCCACCTCGGTGCGTCGCAGGCCCGGCACCCGCCGGTCGGTTCCGGCGGGGAGGCCGGCCTGTTCGGGGCTCACGGCGGCCCGTCGGCTGACCAGGAACTCCCTGACCTCGCTGCGATTGTCCACGCCGTCACGTTACGACCCCGTGGCCTGGCGGGGGGAGTCACTGGCAGGACCCCTCACGGCAGGGAATCCCCCCAGCCGCCACCGGAGGGCCGTTTGGGTGATCGGTCTCTATACGGTCGTTGTTGCGGTCCAGGGGAGTCCGAGTACTGCTGAGATCGCGCGCACGACGCCGTTCTCGGTGTTGGGTGGGGCCACGTAGCGGGCGCGTTCGCGGAGGAGTGGGTGGGCGTTGTCCATGGCGAAGGAGTAGTCGGCGGCGTCCATCATCTCGAGGTCGTTGAGGAAGTCACCGAACACCATCGTCTGCGCGGACGTGATGCCGAGGGCCCGCTGGACGCGCCGGAGCGCCGCACCCTTGTTCGTGTCGAGGTTCTGCATGTCGACCCAGTGG
>Ga0075152_10002077_pt1 | contig 14318 bp, 11 predicted proteins | sample JI61114C2DNA_FD_70964 | JGI IMG/M metagenome (GOLD analysis project Ga0075152, IMG submission 70964) | Wastewater effluent complex algal communities from Wisconsin, to seasonally profile nutrient transformation and Carbon sequestration -... | ecosystem: Engineered > WWTP > Effluent > Algae...
AGGGCATGGGATGCTCCTAGCGAAATTGCAAGCAACCGGCCGGCTGGACGGTGTGGACGGCGCTGCCAGACGGGGCGCCGACCCATTCGAGCTGCCTGACGTCGGCCTTGCGCAGCCGTGCAAGATCGGCCCTGGCAACGGAGGCGAACGGCCAGTCGTCCCTGTCCTTGACGAGGCGAGCGGCGATGCCGTCATGCGCGATGTGATGGGTGGGGATGCGCGGGTCGCCGGCGTCGAGCACGTCGATACTGCGTCCGGCGCCAGCCAGACGCAGGCTCACGATGCGCGTGGGTTCGTCCGGTGCCACGCGGCAGATGCGCGAGGCTTCCCATTCGGCCAGCGACCAATCGGGCGCGTCTACACGGTCCGGCCTCACGCTGTCAAGTGCGACGGCGCCGCCCGTGACGATGATGCTGGACTGCGCGTTCAGGCCATAATAGCTGCCGGAGCCATTGCCATAGGGTGCGGTATCGAGCGCGCCCGCGATCCAGTCGCTGCCGATCTGTTCGTCCGCGAGGCCGGCTATATGGCGGTAAGCCTGGCCTTCGCAGGCCGGGTCGCCCGGCGTGAGGTAGGCCTGGGCGAAGATTCGTCGATACGCTTGCGGAAGAGCGCGGCAGATGACCGCCATGTCGGCCACCACGGCCAGTGTGCGGCCCAACCGCGGCGCAGATGCATCGGCTGGCGGGGCGATGTCGCGCACTTCCACGCACAGGGAACTGGTCATTGCATTCCACACCAGCGCCTGATGCTGGCGCAGCGCCGCGGCCAGTTCACGACGTTCGTTGGTAGTCGGCGTCTCTGCGCCGGGGAGGTGCCATTTAGCGCGGTTGGTGATGAGGAAGGTGGACAGTACGCGCTGCTCGGTGGCGTCGAGGCGGGCGCCGGGCGCGATCATGCGGAGCGCCAGCGGCAGGTAGTCCACCTGCGGCGGCGCCTGATTGGCGCGACCGGGATTTTGATCGGGCAGAATGCCGCTGCTCCAGAAGGCCAGGTCGAGGCGGGCACCTACGCCGGGCCGGATCGCGGCGAACGGTGCCGGATCGCTGGTGCGGCAGCTCAAGGCGATGGCCGGCCGCGGTGTGGCGCCCGGCCCGAGCTCCGGTAGAACCGGCGCGGTCGGGGTGGCGAGGGCGAAGGCGTCGAGCGGGCGCCTGGTGGCCAAGTGGCCGAGACTGCAGCCGGACAGCAGCGCGGCCGCGAGCAGGCACATGAAGCTGTAAAGATGCGCGCGAAGGTTTGTCATGGTGCGGCTCCAGGCAGCGGTGGTAGGTCGGAATGGTCAAACTTGAATGAGTTGCGGCTCAGACGTAGGCCGGGCGTAGCCACCGTTTTGTCGAGTGTGAAGCGGCCTTTGCCGCCGCCCCAGGTGAAATCTTCGGAATTTGGCCAAGCCAGCAGCAGGCGCACATCTTTGCGCAGCATGTTTTCGCTGACGGCCTGCGCCAGCGCCTCGCGGTGCAGCGGCAAGTCGATCAGCTTGACGCCCTTGAGCATTTTTCCCTCGGCCTTTGACAGACCGGCGTAGGCGGCCGAGGCGGCCAGGCCTTCGATCAATTGCAGTTCGTGGGCATCAGTCCATTTGGTGACATCCTTCTCGGCGATGCCCGCCAGCGCGAGCGCCAGGCGCAGGCTGGGCGCATTGAAGGTTTTGCTGCTGACGTAACTGGACTTGCGCACGTGCAGGCGCAGCAACAGGGCCACGCCGGCCTCGGAGGTGATAAGCGTCGACAGGGCGACCTTGTTGGGGCCCGGGTCCTGTCCTGGCCGGTCGCTTGGGTCGATTTCGTAGGCCAGCAGGTCGCGCAGCCGCAGGCGGGCCATGTTCCATTGACGTTGGCGGAACGATTCGACATTGCGGATGACGGCCAGGAAACGCCAGTACCACGGCAGGGTGCGAAACCATGCGAGCTGGCCGAAGGTGTCGAGTTGCTCAACGCCGCCGGCGGCCTGGCATGTCATGTAGCCGGTGTAATTGCGCGCAGCTTTCCAGCCTCGGTCTGCGCTTTTTCCGCTTTCCCCTTTCTTCCAGGCAGGCGCGAAGGCAACGCCGAATGGGCGCGACAGCATGCGCTCCACATCGACCGGCGCTTCGCATGCCCAGTACGCCAGGTAAGCCGGCAATTCACCGGGCCCGACTTTCTGGGTAGGCGGCGGCGGTTTCGTCACGCCGCCCAGTCCCAACGTCCAGTGACATGGGCCAAGCGACATCCAGGCGTCGTCATACCCGTTGATTGACTGCAAGTAGCCCAGGCATTCCCTTTCAGCCACTGCGCGCACCACGCGAAAGGTGCGCTGGGCTGTGTCGCCGAGGGCGGACCAGTCCTTTCCGGTCATCACTTTGGGCAGCACTTCAGAGTCGCGTCCGATGACGGCCGAGTCAGCCAGCGCCGCGCCGGTGAAGCCTAAGTGCTTTTGCAAGCGGCCGATCTTGCGCAGCGGGCGATCGGGTAGATGGGCTGCTTCGAAGTGGCCGCTCATGTCGCACACGCGTACTTGCAGCTTGGTATATCTAAGTGCGGCATTCGTGGTGCCAACGAAGGTCAGGATGCGCGGATCGTCGTAGCGCCAGAAATTGCCGACCACGTTGTCCTGGCCGTTGTTATCCAATGGCGGCCATACTTCTTTGAGACCGATGTTGACGAACAAGTCGAACACCACGGGACAGCGGAAGTTGTTCGTGCGCCAGTGATCGATGAGAGCCTGAACATCCGGCGTAAGCACGCCGTCGATAGGACCGGTGTAGACCCGCGTGTTGGCGGCGGACTCGAGGTTTTCCAGCCAGCGTTTGCTTGTCGAGCCGGTTTTCTTCCTGGCCAGTACCGGCATCGTGCTGTGGGCTTGCAGCTCGCGCAGGGCGACCGTCAGCCACGGGGTCAGGGTGTCCGCGCCATCGTCATCGAAAAAGACGTTGAAACCGAACTCTGCGAGGGCGCCTTTAGCCGCGCGAAATTGACCGCTCATGTACGTACTCCCAGATGGCTGCGACAACAACTTGGCGTGAGCGCGGCGATTCGGTCCGTTTCTTTCCATTTGATCAATTGCAAACTTGTTGCCCTCTTCAAATAACTGGTTGGGTCCGACTCGTTACTACCCGGTTGCCATGAATACTAGTCTTTGTCATAGTCGGGACGCATCATCCGTATGGATGATCGTGATACGCTGAACCAGGATCGCGGGGGCGATGGATCAACGGCGTCTGATGACGCGGGGGGACGCAAAATTGAGCAGTCGGACAACGGGCTAGGGCCCGATACAACGCCACCGCAAGAGATCGGCGAAAGGCGGTCAGGTAACGCGCCCGCTTGTCACGGCATTCGTCCGAATTGCGTACTCGCACCCCACCAGGAGCCGGTTTGCGCGGACTGTTCGTTTCTCCATGAACGGAATTTTAAGACAACGGAATATCTGGACTTTCTTCAGCATTGCCGTGCCATTCGCCAGTATGTCGATCACGGTGGCGGCGCCCTCTTCTCTCCGTACGTGGCCGCATTTCTGGTTTCCCCAAGCGGGCGCATCCTCGATATCGATGAACGCTCAGTCGCGTTCCTGCGCTCTGGCAGCGCACTCGAGATTCGCCACAACCAAATCTGGGCAGCGAATCCCGCGTTCAATGGCGTACTGGCGAAGTCCATCGAAAGGGCCGCCCAGGGAAGCAAAGCGGAAACCTTGATTTGCCAAGGCAATGCACGAGCACAACCGCGCTATACCGTGCTGCTTGAACCGAGCCAGCATGGGGCGAAAACCCTGCCCGGGCAGTCGCAAAATGTAGCGTGCCTGGTGTTTCCGCTGGGTCGGCGCCGTATAGCCAGTGCGCAGCAACTGATGTCCATGTTTGGGCTTTCGGCTGCCGAGGCCCGATTGGCGCGTGCTTTGTGCCATGGCGAAACGCTAGATGAGTTTGCCGGAGCGCAGGGCGTCAAAATCCCCACTGTCAAGACGCAATTGAGATCCGTCTTTGCAAAAACCCAGACGGACAGGCAGGTCACGCTGGTTACCCTGATTGCGGGAATCCCCCCACTACGCTAACAACTGTGCAGCAGCAGGTGTCGATGAAGGACCGCTAACGCGTGGCCCGGCTGCTTGCACCCTTGGTAAGCAAAGCGTCCAGCCAATCTTCCCTTGAGCAGATTGCCGATGACATCGCCACCTCAATCAGGTCCTGTACGACACGGCGGGCCAGACTGCGGGCGGTGACGCGATCTTCCATGGAGATGGGCTGCAATGGTCAACCGTGCAGGAAAAGGCTACGTAGCTTGAATAGATGGTCTTACGTGATTCCATCGGCTGACGATCCCAGTAGGCTTTACCCTGGTGACCATCCTTTGGGTGGCGCCCCCCAAGTGCTTGTGAGGGTCCGGTTTCGGTCTCGGCGGGTTGTCGCGCACGGTGCCTAGGGCCGCTTCGAGCATGGTCATGTGAGCCAGGAATTCGTCGATGCCATCGGCGAGATAGGCGCGGACCAGGAAGTGCGCCACCGGCGTCTCGAACAACGGGGATTGAAGCACCTCTTGCAAATCGGTCAATGTCGTTTCGCACAGCATGCCGGGCAGTTGCGAGACTGTATCTCGCAGCGGTAGCTCCACCGGGGCTTCCCATTCGATTTCGTCCCCGTGGCGGCTGGTGCCCATGCGAGGCTCCCAAATGAGACTGCGCGCCGAACGGGGCAGGGAGGGCTGCGCGAACAGATCGTCGCAGCGCGAGTACACCCAGGGCATGGTGAAGCCGCGCCAATCAATGCCCGGTATTTCTGCCCAGTCTTCCCACGGGGCCAATAGCAAGAAAAACAATGCCCGCTCGACCGGCGCAGGCAGTCGGCTGATGTGCGGATCAATACGCGCCGGGTCGGGAGCGGACAGAATGGTCTCCAGGGCAGGGAGGGCACGTGCGCTGGCGGTCGATTCGGCTGGTCTGATCTCGGATACGACCAGTCACTGGAATTGCGCCAGATCGCCCAGGTCGGGCGGGCCGGACGGGTACCGGGCTTGGCTTGACCATCAGCAAGCGTCTGGTCCACATGATGGATGGTGATATTGGCGTTGATAGCCAGATCGGCTGCGGTAGTGCGTTCTGGTTTACGGCTCGCTTCCAGACGCTGGAGAGGCTTGAAAAATCGACTATGTCGGAAGCGTTATCAATTGAAGTTCAATTAAAAACAGAGTTTCCTGTAAGTTGTATTTTATTGGTTGAGGATGAGCCGATAAATCAGGAAGTGGCCAGAGCGCTTCTAGAAGAAATTAGTTGCAGTGTCTGCTTGGCAGAAGATGGCTTGGCCGCGCTGGAAATCATCCAGCAGCAAAAATTCGATCTCGTCCTTATGGATATGCAACTCCCTAGAATGAGTGGGGTAGAGGCAACCAAAGCTATTCGTCAACTTGCGGGATGTCAGCATATTCCGATTCTCGCTATGACAGCGAATGCTTTCGAAGCCGACAAAAACTCATGCATTGAGGCTGGAATGAATGACCACATTGCCAAGCCGATTGATCCAGATAACCTTTTTCTGACAATACTTAAATGGCTGCGTATCAGTAAAAGCTCAATATGAAATAGACCGATACGGCCGCTTTGCGATTGATCAGTCGCCATTGGCGATAATTTTGTCATCAGGCGGCAAAGGGCACAAAGGGTGAGTTGCGAAATTCGACAAGCTGCCGCTCAGATTCGGCAGGCCAGGATGTTTTTCGCCAACAGGGTCTGAATGGCGGCAACGCGAACTACTGCTGCCGCTTAACCTGCAGGTGTCCGATGGCCGGTCAGGCCGAGTTCCGGCCTCATGCGAGTGGCAACAGACTGTTGGTCGGTGCCATTGCCGACGTTCAGGTACCCGACCGCTTAGGTCCGCAGTACCTTCTTGGACACCAGACGTTCAGGGGCTCAGTCGATAGGTATTCCGAGATCAACGTCGCTGGCATTCTCTATACTGACTTCCATTGCCCGAACTGGTCTAATGTGCGCCAATGACCAAGCCAGCCAATACAGCCCGCGCCCAGGGGACTAATACTGGAGCTTCTGCCGCTCTCGCGGGCTATGACTATCAGCTCGATGTCTCGATCTTTGCGGCCTTGCGTATCCTCTTTGTGACCAAATCGGCGTCACGCATTACGATCGAGCCGGCGAATGCTGACGATATCGAGGTGGAGCTCGAGGAAGACGATCCCGGTCATGTCGAAGCGATGGCGCAATTAGGCGTTGCTACCCGGATCATCATGCAGGTAAAGCTGCGCCGCGGTGATCCCTGGTCGGTCGACGCGTTCGAGCGGCTGCTCAAGCATGGAAAACGACGTACGCCGGCTAAGGACCATTTGGTTGATCCCGATGTTCGCTATCTCTTGGTGACGAATGCTGATGTCTCGGGCGTGGCTCGGAATCTCCTGGTCGGGGATTTCGAGGAGCAGCCAGGGCATGACGATTTTCCGGAATCGCTACGCGAGATCCTGCCCGACGCGCCGGATGGACGCATCGCAATTTATGCCGGCCTGACGCCGAAGCTCCTCGAATATGAGATCGAACATATCCTGACCACTATTCTGCGAGTGCCCAAAGATCGGCAAGGAACGTGCCTCGCTACGCTTCGGGAGGAAGCCAAGGCCCGAATGCGCGGCACCTCGCCGGGGGTCTGGGCCTATAACGATTTGCTCGGCACGATCCGTGGCCATGGCGGATTCCTGGCAAGTGTCGCGGAACTCGACGCCTTCGTCGAGCCGACAAACTTCCCCGACATGATCCGTCAGATCGAGAAGAAGAACGCGGTCGTGATTGCCGGATCATCCGGCACGGGCAAGACGCTAGCTGCACGCGCGCTGTGCGATCAGGCGCGCAAGCGCAACGGCGCACTCGATATAGTTGTAGTCAATCCGAACAGCGACCCATCGAGTATCCGGCAGATCATACAGACCGGGCCGAAGCTCTTCTATCTCGAAGATCCATGGGGGCAGAACAGCCTACGAATTGGCTCAGAAACGTGGACGGAGCAGCTTCCGCGAATGCTGCGCGATGCCCATCCCGATAACCAGTTCGTCGTGACGTCCCGGAGCGATATGTTGAGCGGCGCGCACGCCCTCGAAGGACTCGCGCCTTGGTCGATCGAGCTTGAAGCCGATCACTATCTCAACGGCCAGCTCGCCGAAATCTACGACAAGCGGATGGATATCCTCCCACCTCACCTTCAGTCGAAGGCGCTCAGCTTCAGGCCAGATGTCCTGCGCGTGCTGGAAAAGCCGCTCGAGCTTGACCTGTTCTTCGCCAACATCCTGTCCGGTCGCTGCGAGGGCGAGAATGACGGGCAATGGCTGCATCGCCTTGTTGGTGTCGCGCATCGGGATGCGGTCGAAGGAGCGGTTGACCGCTATCTGACCCATTCGGACACGACCGGCCAATCCGCCATCATTTGGGGCGTGCTGGCGACACGAGGATCGTTCGACCGCATGACGCTCGTCGCGCTGATGCGGTCCTTGCGCATCGCCGCGCCAGGACTCGCCATCAATCTCGACAAGCTGATCGACACGATGATCGCCGCGCGTCATCTGCGTCAGCCGACCACTTCGGTCGCCTTCGCACATCCGAGCGTGCGTGCGGGTTTCGAGAAACATCTGAAGGAAAACTGGTTTCGCCATGAGTCGGCCTTTGCGACTCTACTGATCGCGCTCACATCCCTCCCGCAACCGTATGCTGAATGGGGCATGGAAACGGCTGCGCGACTGATCGACCAAGGGCGCCGGCTTGTCGCCGGGATCGAAGGCGGTACGTTCACCTTTGAAGTTCCTGCCGCAGCCCAAACCCGAATCGATGGCTGGCTCGAGGCGGCCCTGATCGACCCTGGCGCGGACTTTCCCAAGCTTCTCCAGCTCGCAAGCGATGTCGGTAGTGCAACATCTAATCCGTCGGAGCTCGCCCGCTGGCTACTGACCAGCGTCCAGCGCGGTGCGGCATTCTTCATCGAACAGTGGAAGGCCCCCGCCTTCTCCGACGCATGGTACGAGCGGATCTCCCAGGATCCGCGTTCCTTTCCGATCGCCGAGCGTTTCGTTCGCGGCCAACTTTCCGATGAACGCGGATCCTACGGAGCCGGATTTCCGGTCGCGCTCGACCGCATCGCGACGGGGCTTGAGGACGCCTATGTCTACGCTGCGCGTCGTCTTGTGGGTATGGGTCATGAGCCGAACATCGAGGCTGTCGTAACCGGCGCGCTCCGCGATCTACCCGCCTTCGAGGCGGTGTTCGAGGAGGTACTTGACGATCTTGCTCGCGATAACGCCAAGCTGGCGGAGGATGCCGAAAGGTGGCGTGTCATCGACGATGGCGAGTGCGACTATGGGTTCGAGGAATATTGGACCTCCGGCATAGACGACGATGGCTACGCGTCCGGCATCATCGCTGACCTCTATATCAAAGCCGTACGTGCCGCTGGCAATTGGAAGGCATTGGCCGAACACAATCGCGTCTCTGAGTTTGGTTACTATTGGGCGCGAGCGATTCAGAACACTGATGCGGCCACACCGCCCAGCCCTGAAGAGTTGAGGGCGATGTTTGCCGCCGCCCAAGCAGGCGGGAATGAGGACGAAGCGTGGGACGCTTTGTACCAACATTGGCACCCGGATTTCCGTGAGAAGCTCAAGCAAGCACTCTGCAATGGCATCCCAGCTCAAAACGGTCGCTGTGCCGCGATGGCCTGCGCGATATCGGTTGATCGAACCCTTCTCGCCGAGGCGTTCGATGGGTCACCGACATCTGCTCGTATAGCCTTCCTCTGCGACCTGATTAGCGCGCACAGTCGCTATTCGCCGATCCGGCAAACTGGGTGGCGACGCCCAATAAAGACGCTAGATCCCCTCTATTGCAAAATTGGTTGGGCACTGCTTCACGGCACCTCAAGCGCCGCCCCGCTCAGCGCTCAGGCTGTAGAGATTCTCCAGCAGGCGGCCGAGACCGTACCGCCTCACATTCTTTCCAAAGTTCTCCCGCTCCTGATCAAAGCGGGGGGGGCTCCGACCGAACCGATCCGACGCTGGTTGAGGGAGACCGCAGATAAGGACCTCGCCGAGGCGGCCGCCTCCGCTGCGGTCGCGATCGAGGATGAGGAAGCGATCGCGATGGCCCTTCAGCATCCCCGAGCCAATGCGCGCGTCGTCGCGCTCGAGTTCCTTGCAGGCCAGGCTAATGCACCTTTCTCTGCCGATCTCCTTAGATTGTCGGCCGATCCGGGGCGCCGGGTCCGTCAGGCTTTGGTGCGTGCACTCGTGGCGAAGCCCCATCTGGAGCACCTCCCCGTGCTGCTCTGCCTGACGGGGGACACATGGTCCGATGCCGACCCATCGTATAACGAGCCCGACTCCTTTCCGATCGCGCGGGAGGCGGTGAAAGCGCTGGCCACATACGCCCCATTGTCCGACCAGATCAGCGATCAGCTCATCCAGCTCGCGACGAGCACCCCGGATCGGGCGCTCGGCCAAGAGTGTCTGTGCGTCGCGGCCAGCCACGGCTCACCCGCCATTCGGGAGAAGATCGATGCGATGGTCAGAGACCGAGACCGGGGATGGCTTCGGCTAGATGCTCTCGACGCCTTGGGAGTTGCGGATACGATCGAACCTGAGTTGCTGGCGCCGTTCACGGCGGAGCGAATCATGAAGTTTGGTGCAGCACTCGCGACGTCGGCGGTCGTGCTGGTTTGTCACCATGCCTCGCTCGAAACCGCTATCGCACTTTGCGAGCGCATGGCCCATTCGAACGCAGATCGGTCTCTCGCCGTTCTCGGCGCCTATATCCTCCATGATCGCGATCCCGGGGCCGCCCAAGCAATCCTTGATCTCTTCGCCGAAGGACACCCGGTGCGTCGCCTCTTCGCCGTCGAAGAGGCGCTCTTGCCTGCATCGGTTCTGGATGGGCTTGGTGACATCAAACGCCAGCGGCGGGTCCATAGATGGCTGAGAGACCGTATCGCCAAGGCATGATCGAGTGGTTCCTACGTGAGGAAGTGGGTGCCAAGCGCTGCCGGTTACGTCACATAGCGGAATCACAGCCCGTCTAGTTGACCAGGCCGATATGGAGCGGCCAAGAGCACTTACACAAACTATCTGGACCGGTCTCGCCAAGCACGTATTCGCCGTGTATTGCGTCAATGAGACAGGGCTGGCCGAGTTGGTCGCAGAGAAGTCTGCTTTTTGGGGATGGCGGACAGAATTGCGTCTGAGCGTGACTGGCCTCTTTGGACGACGAGTGAGCATTCACGAAAAATAGCCGGCCGCCTGTGGTTCGACCAAAATGCTCATAATGACTTTAGAATTATTGACCGATTGCCACAAAGAACTCATAAATGACCTTGGAATGTGCGTTTTGCTTAGTCAGAGCCCTGTTGCGGACACCATGGTCAGTCCGCACGGTCGCGCGTCGCGACGAGGCCGCGTGGTTCGCGCAGAACATCCAGAGGCGCCGCCTTGCCCTGTCCAAATTGGAGCGGGATCTGCTGTTCGCTGGCGAGCATCCCTTGCGGCTTGCCTTCTCGCTGCTGGCTTTGCAGATCGCGCTGCTGGTGTTGGCGGCAGTGCTCCCGCAGGACTGGTTCACCCCCGCCTGGTTCAATTGGCCGGCCGCGGAACAACTGACGCACTTCTCTACTGTGTGGACCATCCAGGCGACGCTGGCAGCTCTGGTCTACCCGATCGTGATCTCTTTCGTTGCCGTCTACCTGCAACGCCGGCCGGCAGCGGAAGCCTTCATTCACCTCTACATGCTCGATTCAGGCGGGCTTGCAGCGGGTCTGTCCTCGCTAGGCTTGGTTGTCGTGATGGGCGTCCAGTACCTGATGTTGAGTACGTGGGGAACGGCATGGCTTCCTGGCTGGGCGGCAATCGACACCGCCTGGTTCGTCCTCAATGCTGCGCTGACGACGCTCTTCCTGTTCCGAACGGTGGAGTTTCTCCGGCCAGAGGTGCAGACCAGGGTCATCCAGCGCTACACCGTCAACGTGGCGCTGCCCAGAGACGTGCAGCGCTTGAACTCATTTCAAGTGCTGGCCGGCGGCATTGCCAAGGGCTGGTTCCCGGTGCCCTCGTATGGCGATGACAAGGCCCCGGAAGGTCCACGCCTGCTGATCGGTAGGGGGTTTCGCGAGGGTGATATCCAGGGCGAACTGCGCCTGCGGGCGCAGGCTCGATTGGTGGACGTTCGGATCTGGGTTGTCAGGCTGGTTGTCGAATCCTGGTACCGCCGTGCACTTACATCGCCTCGACCGGACAAGACGGAAGCGTTTGGTGTCAACAAGTCCTGGCCGTTGTTCACGTTGCCGATGAGTCCGGGTACGGTCTACGAAAGCGAGTTGCCTCTCGCCATGGTGGCGGACGGCCCGGAGCTTTCGACTTGGCAGCGCTGGCTGCTGCGCTGGTCGGTGGTGCTGCATCCGACATCCCGAGAGAGGTATGGCATCAGGGTTGAAGCCATTCTTGGCGAATTGGCCGCAGATGCACGAATCATGGCTGCCAAGCCCGACAACGAGGGGTTTGAGCGCGCCTATAGCGCGCTGATCGACTTGCACGGACTGCTGCTGACGGCCTGCCTGGACAAGACGGAGACCGGCGAACAAGGCAGCTGGGCGCTCCTGCCAGATCCGGAAAGCATTTTTGATCGAACCCTGCACAAGAACTGGAGCAACGTCTATCGCGGCATCTTCGAGGCTGCGATCGAGGGCATGGTCCGAGACACCCGGCCACTGCGTCGCTTGTGCCACCTACTTCAGCATCTCAATGGCGACGAGCTTCGCGAATCGCCCGTCGAGATCCGGGAACACCTGCTGCAGATGCCGCCGCTGATGATGTACCAGCTCAGCAACTGGTGGGCCTTCAGGGTCGAAGAGCAAGGGATCATCGAGCACAGTCACAAGCAGATGGTGCTGCTGCGGCCGCCGCTCAATCGTGTCTATGACGAGGTTCTCTCCACTTTCGTTGCAGGATGGGAAAATGGTCGGCCCGACAAGCCGCGGCAAAATCGAGACGCGCGTGCGTTGGACTGGGCAACGTTGCCAGGATTGGCACGCCTGAACGTCAAGCACATCGAAGAAACGGCTCGGATGCTGCTCGCGGCCGTGTTGCGCGGAGATCAGGCTGCCGCCGAATGGCTGGCTGACGTGCTCAGCAAGTGGTGGGGAACGTTGGCCTTCGATCACGAGCCCTACCAGCTCTACGACAAGACGGCATTCATCACCATTGACGATCTCGGGCTGGGTTGGCCTGCCTTCTGCACGAAGTTTGGCCTGGAGGCCGACGATGCTGCGTCGCAGGAGCGATTGAGGCCAGTACTGCAGCAGGGGGCATTCCAAGCTGCCCTGCGAAACTACTGGACAGATGTGCGCTTGCTGACCGTCGAGCTGATGCTCGACTGGATTCGAGCCGTGCCGGCAGCATCCGCCAGCAGTTCGTTGGCGTTCGAGATCGCCGCCGGACTCTTGACCGGTAAGCAGTGGAAGAGCGGCGGTCAGGCTGCCGACTCGCTCAGCACCTTGTCGTCGCCCGAGTACCTGGTTGCAAAGGCACGCCAGTTCGCCGCATCCGGCGAATGGCGTGGCGGCTATGTGGGGCGCTTGGACGGGTTCGTAGAACGCGTGAAAGACATGCGCAGGCCCAACATGGTCAGCTCGCGTGTGTACTCCTTTGGTGGCGCCGACGACGTGGAGTCGCTTCAGGAGTCTCAGTTGGAGCTGTTTGCAATTCTGCCCACTGGAGCCTGGAGCTTGCCTCGCTCGCTGCAGCGGCAAATGGATGTCTGGTTCGATGCCCGATTTGATCAGTACAGCAGCATCGACATTCTTCGTGGCCGGCTGAAGAGCTGGCTCGAACGTTTGGACGCGCAGCCTGGCCTGTCGGTTGAGCACATCGACCTCGTGAAGGCGCGCGTCAAGCCCGGAGTGCCGGCGCAGACGGCTGTCGACCAAGCTAAGGCCGGCCTTCTCGCAGCCCAGCAGGCGTTAGAGGATCGGCGTGAAGAGACGCTGGCCGCCCAGCCGATTGACCCAGATCGACTTCTGGAGATTGGGCGCTATGCGTCTAGGTCCGGGTTCAGCAAGGACAAAGGCCACTTCCCGGTCCACTTGTTCCCGATCGGAAGCACAGCCGCGAACTTGGAGGACTTCACGCTCACCTTCACGCAGGTACGTCGAGGCGAGCTGACACAGCTTCAGATGGACCAGCGGGCAGTGAACGAGGCGGAGTACTTCGCGGATGCCATGGCACAGCAGGTTGCCATCGTCGTACTGAGTGATGTCCTGCATCGATCGGAGATCAAGGAAATCGCCGTCCCGGACGGCGAGGCCTACTGGAAGGCGTTGCGGGCGGAATCCAGCCTCATCGTGGCGAAGGGCGGAACGCCGATCCTTCTGCTAGACAACGCTACCCGCCCCGACTGGGTGTGGGACTGGCAGCATGCGGATTTCGATGCCACGCACAAGCGGCCCAACGATCTCCAGGTTAGGCGCCGCGAAGGGCAGGGCGCCGGCTACCAGTGTGACTTCAACGACATCGAGGTCTATGTCGCGCCGTTGCCGATTGGCCAGTCGCTCCTGCTGTCGAGTGAGGTGTTCCGCGCCCTGATGTTCACTGACTACGGTAATGGTCGGTTTGTGCGAGCTGAGGTAGTTGAGCTTGATGGCGTCAAGAAGTTGGTTGACCTCAAACTCACTTTTTCGCGCGGCGTCGAGGTCGGTGACCCGAGGGCGGTGAGACTGGCTTATGTACAAAGCAAGTGAGTTGTAATGCAGAAGACAGTCAGCACTGAGTCGTGGTTCCGCTCGACCGCGCAGGTTTCCGTGCGGCAGGAGTACTTCTCGTTTCCGACATTCACTTTGTGCAGGTCGGACGGCTGCTAAGGCCGAGGCGGTGTCACCGATATTAATCGCCCGACGGTCTCGTTTGTACTGCAATGTTGACATTCAGTGACGTAGTCATGACAAGAGCAATCAAAGTGCACCTGTCTTTTGGCTAATCTCACCGATCTCTTCGCAGGGAAATGCCTCATCCACGTCGATGAAAACATCCCAGCGCCCGTCCGGCCAGCACGCCGACCACTAATGGAACGCACGGCAGCAGCAGCGGATGCAGCGTCACCGGCAGCACGAAACCGATAACCGTCGCGCAGAGGATCACGATCCCCAGGCTGGCGTATAGCGCGAACATCTCGGGATCGTGCTGCAGGAACTCCTTGGCCTTGATGCGCCGCACGAATCCGCCGTCGACGACTGCAGCCAAGACGAATACCGCCAGCCAGGGTAGCCATTCGAGCAGGGTGGCGAGTCGATAGCTGGCCAGCAGGAGCAGTGCGTCGACGGCGCGGAA
>Ga0075152_10002078_pt1 | contig 14315 bp, 19 predicted proteins | sample JI61114C2DNA_FD_70964 | JGI IMG/M metagenome (GOLD analysis project Ga0075152, IMG submission 70964) | Wastewater effluent complex algal communities from Wisconsin, to seasonally profile nutrient transformation and Carbon sequestration -... | ecosystem: Engineered > WWTP > Effluent > Algae...
TGCTAGAAAACAGACTGGTACCTTCCACCTCGTTGTCTCGAAGCTCCTTGAGCTGCTAACTCAGCACCCTCAACGACTTGAACAGCTCATTACGATTGTCCAAGAATTGAGAACGAAGCTGCTTCTCCTAGCTTATAGCTTGCCACAGTTCCTCTTCGGAAAGGTTACCGCCACCCTCTATTTCTACCAAGTTCACAAAGTCGTTGTCAATGCGGTTTTATAGCTCCGTAATCGGCTTTCTGGGATCTAACTTCATCGATATAGGAAAGCTGGTCAGTGATCCGAGAAGATTCCGAACCTACTTCAACTCATAATTACCTTGCAGTAGAACTGCACCTCCCGACATCGCCCTACGATCATTCTGGCAAGTGGTTCACAGTCCAAAGCGAGTATTCTATAATTCGAACAGCCACTACGTTAGTTCTATGAGCATTGGTTCCAGCACTGCAAGGGGTTCGTCTTTAAGCCTTCCAATTAGGTCGTCAACAGGGGTCTTTTGTTTTATGCGAGTGAGTAACTCTCTCACGAAAGTTTCCATTCATATAATAGCAGGACATGGACGGTGAGTACCAAGAGTACCCCTACCGCTATATTATAGTGGTACTGTTCTCACTGCCCTCCTTCATCAACGGCATGTGCTGGGTGGTCCTCTCACCCATCAGCAGCAAGATCGCAGAAAGCTATTAAGTCAGCGACTCGCTAGTAACGCTGATTCCGATGCTCTACATGGTCATGTACGTGTTCGTCAACTTCCCGTCAAACTGGATCCTCGACAGCAAGGGGATCCGGAAGGGAGTTATTATCGGTGCCGTGATGACTGCACTGGGCTCGGGAATTCGCTGCATGATCAACCTCTCGTTCACGTTTGCAATCGTTGGGCAGTTCTTCTGTGCAGTTGGTCAACCATTTATCCTAAATGCACCAGCCAAGATCGCCACTTATTGGTTCAAGGAGCAGAACGTAATTGGTTGGGATTAGCGTAGAGGCCTGTGGCTACCGCTATCCTTTCAGTGATTAACATCGTCGGTACGGGAATAGGATTCGTTGTGCCTTCGATTATCGTTGACGAAACCGAAATGGATAAAGAAAAGACCCATAGACAAGTGCTTCTGCTGATGGCAATCGAATTTGGTCTCAGCTTCGTCGGAGCCCTGCTCGTGGTGCTGCTCTTCAGAGAAAAGCCTCCGAAACCACCAAGTTTTGGCGCTGAGTCTGTCAAAATCCCTTTCAAAAAATCTCTCTACGTGATGATGAACAACAAAAGCTTCCTGTGGCTGTTGCTTGCCTTCTCAGTTACCAACGGTGTGTTCAATTTCTTCGGCTCATTGCTCAATCTGTTACTGAAACCCTTCAACTATACTGATGTAAGCAGCATGTAACTCAGGATCAAACGAGTCTCATTGGGGGTCTACTTATTGGAATAGGTATCTTTTCAAGCTTCTTTCTCAGCCTTTATGTGGAAAAAACTGACAAGTATAAGCGGGTACTGATCTTCTGTGCGCTCCTTGCGATAGCATCGCTTCTGCTGCTTACGTTCAACCTGTATTACATACAACTCTACTGGGTGCTTATCGTGGCTACGCTTCTGCTCGGAACAGGGCTGACCCCACTTATGCCACTGAGCTTTGACTTCGGCTGTGAAACAATGTTTCCAGTTGGTGAGGCTCAGATCACTGGCATCCTCATGACTGGTGGGCAGATAGTCGGAATCATTGAGGTATCCTATTGCCTACCCTAGATTGTCCTGGTTCAGCAGGTCTATGGTATCGAAAACGACGAAAGAGGCAAGGAAAAAGCCTTTTATAGCAGCATTTTCATAGCAGTAATACTTGCCCTCGGCTCTATTGGCTATTTGATGGTCAAGGAAGACCTCAAACGCAAGAACCAGGAGCACGCTAAGTCACAGCACTCCTCTCTGATTTCTTCGGTGGCGGTTTGATAGAGCTATACCTATGTAAGCTGATCGTCTACGGCCTGTTCAATTATAATTATTGTGATGGGTTTCGAGGCAGTCAGCTTCAATGAGAGTGAATGCGGAAGCAAGATCAAGGGGTACTGCAAATGATAGCTTAGTTCCAAGAAACGTTTTCTGTGGACCTTCAAGATCGATGGAGAAGTGCAGACGATAGAGTTAGTTGCATCGTTCGTCTCGGGTAAACGAAAGGTGTTGCATAACGACCGGTAGATCTACAAAGAGAAGGAGCTGCTGAACGTGAACTTCGAGTTCGCTCACAAGATTGACAACCACATGTTCCGGCTGAGTCAAGACAAAAATAAGTTTAGCATGGTGGTTGACGGTTGCACCTTCGACGACTGGCTACGCAACCGCGGCTACCGACACCGGTAGGAAAAGAAGAAGCCAGTCAACTTCAACGTAGAGGAAAAGACCAACGATCCTTTTGCAGAGTTCGGTATGCTTACTAAGAAAGCTTCAAACAAAAACAACGATCACAATGCATTCGGTGATTTCGAGGACTTTGGTTTTAACGGCAGTTCCCAATCCAAGTTCGGCTCTCAGACCGGCACAACAGTGGTGCAACCACCCCAACAACAGTTCTTCGAGCAGCCGCAGCAGCCTCGTGGCCAATCATTCGAAGAGTACCGTAGCATATTATGCAGCATCTTCTCAAACCCCGCCCCCAAGAGCACAAGCAACACAGACTTCGGCATCCCCAACACAGTCCAAAATCCAGAACGTCAGCAGCCTAAACCAGTCAACCAAGTCGACCTTCTCGACTTGTTATGATATGCATCGTCAATACAGTGTCGTTCGTGAGACCAGAGTTTTCAAGCCGTTAGCAAAACCCTGCTCGATTCGCTCGCAAAGTTTCTGGATTTTTGAGTCTCGAGCAACGATCTTCTTGGAACTATCGGCAAGCTAGCCATGTTCTGTGCTTGGTAGCTTCAGCTGCTTATCGGATTTGGACTTGACGAGGACCTTCGGCGGTTGGTGGTGCAATGCTTCATAGTTGTAGGAGTGGTGACGCTGCAGTGTTGGCATTCTTGGGCGTTCGAACCTATCAATTTTTACCAGTTCTTCCTTGGATTTACGCTTGCCGGGAGCACTCTTTGGTCGTTTTTTCTCAGGTTTGTAGAGTGCGTCTCGAAAGAAGTCCTCTAGATCCTGTTTTGCGTTGAGACTCTTTGCGGCAACTACAAATTCTGGCCATTTGGCGTTGAGTATGTTCTGAGACCATCGGTTTGAAATCGCAGTTTCCACTAACCTCTTGAATGAGTCTAAAAGATCGGGAGAAGGCACGGAGGATTTGATTGGCGAAAGCTGTTTGTAGGATCCCAGCGAATTGGACGTCGAAGGCTCGAGGTACTCGTATTTGTCGGTTGGGTAACTGAAAGTCGGAGGATTAGACACTGCTTTGTGCGTGAGGTAGGGCACCTGCATTACCTGAAGAACCTCTCTCGGCCGGTATAAATATTCGTCTTTGGGAACGTAGAAACTTGTGGAAGAATGGTTCATTTTCGGGATCGGTTAATTGCTCAAATCGATTATTTATTAACGAGCGCAATATGGGAAGGAAAAAGCGCAAGTCAACGACTTTTAGGAACCGCAAACCCTTTTCGGTCGCCAGGATATTTTGGAAAATGAGGAAGGATAAGTTCAATCTGGCCCACATACCAAGCCATGAGGAGCGTCGGCTCACCACTATCAAGAGGGAGAAGCATGCCGACATTGAGAACGGCATTAAAGTGTCTCCTGTCGATGAAGCACACGAAAACTTCAACTTGGAGGACCTGAAACGCGATCATCTTGATCCGGGCAAGCGGGTTGAGATTATAGGGCAACTACTAGCCAGGAATGTACATTTGAGAATTACACAGAAAATCAACGCTACGAATGCCTTCGAGATTGAACTCGTGGACGTCAAGGACCTTGGCTAGTTTCGAAGTACGGCTGGTATTAAGTGAGATCGATCGGATAACAGTTGGAGGGTCTTGAGCTCAGCATTACAGGGAGGGACGGCAGCCTATTCCTACAAGGTGGATTCGTACAAGCTGCAAGCGGAAAGGTTTAGGAATGAACTGGTGCGACGGAGCTACGAACCTGAACCGGAGATTGAGATCCTTCCTTTTGGGTTTCCTCCAATAGTTGAGAATTCAATTGATGAGCGTGAGCGGGCATTACAACTCATGCCGCTGGCCAATAGGCTGTCTGACCAATCGATCAACGTCAGTAACCTCGAAGCGCGATTCGATATGGACCCTTTTTACGAGAGGAGCAAACGAGACTTTAGTGAGGGAGCAGTAAAAAACCTCTTAGTGAACACCTTGGAGGTAATTAGTAGGTTACTCAGGTAGGGGGCGACTTGGGCTTGTACTTACACTCAAAATAGCATCGACCAAGGATACTACCAAGCAGCTCATTACTGAATAAATGTTGCCGGGAAATCGAAGGTCTTCAAGGGTACAAGCCAGGACTAAAGAATTTAGTGAAGGGAGTCATGGACGATGTTAACAGCCTATGTCGGGCCATCATTGGAGACAGCTATACAACTGAGTATGTCGATCAAAACTTGGATCTGAACTATAAGATTCGTAACTCCCTGCCAACATCCATTAACATGGGGTTTGATACCTGGGCGGAAACAATAAACGTGAATGAAGAGACGAGCAACATGCTACCACCACTGGCAGACTTGAAATTGGAGAATCGACCTTTGAAGAGAGAAGCCCCCGATATGTTGACGAAGTTAGAGGCTCTCGGTACGGGACAAATCGATAGGGAATGGCCACTGAAGCACGAGATCTTGGGAGCACAAATCACAACTGAGGACTCTATTTTCAATTCGAAGATAAAGATGAGTCGTGCTGGTATCCTAAAACCGAGAAATGAAACTTGCGTGTTTCAGGCTGCTTCCCCCGACGCTATCGAAAAGTTCAACGTCTTCCCAGAAATGGCGGAAATAGACTTGTACATTTATGCTCAAACTTAGTTCTAAGATGCACTACCGAAGGTTGGATGACGAGAACGCCTACAAAATGAAGCTGCGTACAAGACATCGCAAACACTACGCTGAAGCTGATCTATAACGCTACCAACCCATCAAAAAGATCAAGGAGCAAGTCAAGAAACTCCGAACGATCCAAGAGGCTCCGAACAGCACAGGCTTCTCAACGCAGAAGTAACTCAACATCGAGCAGTGCTACTCGGAGTACCAAAAGGGAGAAGACCTGTCACTCACTAACTTCTTCGTGACGATGCTCCACATGGCTAACGAAGAGGGTAAGTTCGACATCGTCAGCCGCAGCGATTGATTGACTGTTGTTTAGACACTCCCAAGCATATCACAGGAACTTGACACTGTAGTCGCCATTACCCATGTCTATGAGCTGTGCCTTTCCTTGCTTCTCGAGCACACTTACGGCTTTCAGGATCACCTCCTTTGGCTGGTTGTAGAACTCTAGGTTAGTGCTTCACTTACTCTCGTGCTTTCCTGTACTCTTGCCATTACTGATGAAGTCAATTGTCTCCACATCGCCAATGAGGTAGTTCTCTTTAGCCCATCGGTAAACTTCGTCTGCAAATTCGAACGCACTGAAATGCAGTACGAGAATGGACTCTGTCCCCTGCTTCCAGTCCACACTGCCTAAAGTGGCCAGTGAATTCAACACCAATATGATTTCCTCTCGCGTCAGCTTTTCTAATTCGAACTTTCGGGTACTGGGAATGGCCGTCGAGCGATCCTCGATGACGGGGAAATTCATGATTTCGGAGACAGACGAGTTGATGACGTTGTTTCTGCTTCGACCCAATCGTACTTCTTGAAGAAGTTCAGGAGGATCTCCCCCCAGTAGATGAGCTGCTTCTTCCTCGTCTACTCGTGCTATTGTATACTGTATCGACCGAGGTGTACGTATAGAATGCCGGAAACTTGAGAAGCCTCTCATAAAAAGCTTGTCGGCTTTCCAGAGTGCTCTGCATAGTGCTATTATAGGATATACCAAACATCCGATTCGGACATGCCTTTCCTAATCCATAGAAGAAAGCACGGGCAGAAGCACATAATTTTAATATAACTCCCATGAACAAGGAAGCCTTCAATAAGATAATCAACATTGAGTACCTCAACGAGTTCAAGAACTGGCTGGCAGACGCAACCTCCGACGAACAGAAGGGCCTCCAGCTCATTGAACAGATTTACAATACCAAAGGACGAGTCAAACTCGGCGAGCAACTTCCCTATGGCCGCAACAAGTCGACTGGCAGAACCTTCGAGTATATCAACAGCCTATTGTAGTTTCAAGGAGGCGGAGGAGAACTATCGGCTGAAGCAGATTACAACCAGCTATCAATGGACATATGGGGTGGCCAAGAACCAACGTCCCAAGCAAACTATTCTCAAATACAAGACGCTATCCGAGCTATCTCTGGGAGAAGTTCTAACTGACTCAGCCAAGAGCTTTATCGATAGCTGGCTCACCCTCGGGGATGATGTGGTTCGCGAATAGCTTATTCTGTCAACTCTTCGGGCGCTTCAGGCCAAGCTGGTCATCAAATAGCCTCACAACACTGAAATGAAGTATTACGACTGCTAACCTCAGAACTAGATACGTATGGAAGACGGATTGGAACCTGTCAAACCCGTTGCGAATGGATAAGGCAGGCAGCACACTATTCGGATTCAAGCCCAACCTCAAAGCCATGGAGAAAGAGCGCGTAAAGGGTGAGAAACTACGGTTACGATTGGAGGAGCTGGAGGATAACGAAATTATGCAGAAGCTGACCATATACAAGCAGTTCAAGATCAATTGATAACTAAAGTCATTAATTCCTTGGCGGAATGCTGGAGTTACACAGCCGGCTCTCATACTCGGAGGCATCCGAGAGGTTGAAATCGAGGCTTCCTTGCAATGGCTCGTCCAGAAACTTTAAATTGCGAATGAGTAGTTTGGCAGTCGAGCAACATTGGCACCCACTTCTCGTTACGATGTCTACAATCAGTCTCATTGATGACTACAGCTTCTGTGAGGTTCCCTGGTAAACCTCGCATTTTTCCATTCGAGCTTCAATAGTTTTTTTCTCCGTAGCCAATACAAGGTTGTTTGACTTCAGTTTTTAATTATCCTGAGATATAGCAGCGCATAGCTATAGCTGCTTCCCCAGTTTTTACTGTACCTCAGAGATGTGCTGCGCAAACCGATATTCGCTGGATATGAGCTTCTACTATAACTGCTTGAGCTGCTGGTCGGTGCAACAGGGTTGGCGTTGCTTTTGATCTTATTCCCCGGCTCGTATGATTCTGCTTTAGAATTGGTCAGATAGTGCTTTTGCCAGATTATCTTCCATGAAGCCATTGTCTTGGCTCTTTTGCAGTTTATTCATCGATACCGACCCACTGACCCGCAACTGCTTCAGCCGAGACTCATTCCGTAACAGCAGGAGATCCTTTTCATGTTGCTTACATCTCGCTTGGAGGTCGTTCACCAATACTTCCTTAGCTGTTAGTTGTGCTCTGCATGCCGTCAGCGATTATTTGAGATGCCTCTGCTATCTTTCGAACTGCCGAAACACCACCTTTCTCTTCTATTCGTTGAGCTGCCAAATGTCTTTGAATATTCTCAGCTCAGATTCCATCTCGTTGGGCGATCGTTCGGAAAGCCCTGAAGTTAGTCCAAGACGTGGAGTTACCGCATCCGCGACAAGCATTGGGGTAGCGTTGACAGACGATATTTGAGATAGGTGGCTGCTCATTAAATCCATTGGGGTGTTTTCATTGTCGGTTTGAAAGCTGCCATCCTTCCCTGGGGGTGGTTGCTTATCGGCTTAGGCATGCTCTTTCTTATGCCAAGCTGATTGATTCTTTTAGAAGCATGTAACTTTACTCATGCTCGATCCAACCGATTTTTGTGAGTCTGCATGATTGGACTCTTTGATACTGCTCTCCCCTTTGTCTGGGTAGAGACGGTTATGATTGCTGTAGAAGCTAAGTTTGCTGAGGTTATCCCTTTCGTTTTGATTGCTGAGTTGACTGGAGTGCTCTTCTATGGTTTGCTCAATTACGGAATGATTCATTGGAGTAATCTATCCACTCAGCCACCTCCCTCCAGGTGTTTCGGAAGTAGACGAACCGCTGAGATCTTTCCGATGTAGCTGTGCAGTCCGTATATCAGCCACACGAAAACCTCCCCCGCAAAGTTCTGCACAAAATGTTACAGGTGGTCTTGACATCTAGGTCCTGTCTGTGGACTGAGGACGTTTAAATGAGCTGCTGCTGGTAACTTTCATATTCGAAATAATAGAACTTGCCAATGCAAAATCAGTTCCTCATAGGAAACATGGTCTCTTGAGTACGATCTAAGATAGAGATAGGAGGTTACATTGGCTATCGGCCCGTTTTGCATGGTTGTTGATGGTGCTAGTGTCATGCCCATCATCATGGACTGGTACTGTTCAGGAGTTAGGGTTGGATCCTCCGACGCGAGATGGGTCATCAGGAAGGGCAGGCTATTAGGGTGGGGTGGATGACGGTTGAAGGATTAGTTAAAGTATGTGGCTGCCATAAACTTATAAACCTTGTCGAGCGTCTGGTTTGTTGTTTGCCTGAATAAATATACGATTTTACAGGCCGCGGCAGTAGTGAGTCCACAACAATGAGTTCTGGTAGCGTAGGAGATCGACCTAGTTATCGGGCTAGGGCTGAACTTCGGATGGTTGCTTTTACTCGGAGGATGGGGCTTCTCCAGTGACAGCTTCTTTTTTTACCACGTCTTCGGACTCGCTGTTTGAAGGTGTTTTGTCGAGGCCCAGCTTGCATATTAGCTGGTTTCCGAACTCGACTTCGGCCTCGCTAGGCTTTCTGCGAATTCCGATAAGCAATGACCTAAATATTCGCTCGGGGTACTTCTGATTTTTACGGAAGAGGGTGTGGCAGAACTCGTTTTAATGCCTGCTCATGCGGATCTTTCGGAAATTATACATGTTGAGCTGCCTCACGAAACTCGAAAGGTTAGAATGCTTAAAGTACTTTGGAAGAATCGAAGAACAAAGGACCTCTTTATCCTTGATGATGAAGCTCTGTCCATGCTCAGTCCATTACAGACAAGCAGCATCTTCCTTTCCTTCTAGAATCTCCCACAGCTTCTCCACGAAAGCTGGGACACACGCGTTTTTTGGAGGCAGATGCATCTATTATTCCTTATTATTATATTGCAGCCCGTACGCGGGCAATTTGAAGGGCTCAGACCAGCGGAAACGATTTCGAATCAAAGTTATCGTCCCGATGGATCCTGTCGCACAGATGTGCTAATTTTATAATATGATACTCTCACTCCGGCTCGCGAGGTGCTTCGCCACCATTCACACGCGGTTTTGCGTAATCGGAGGTGGTAGTGGTGGACTCAATCTTGCCGCACATCTCATCAAGGATTTAAAGCTTGAGAATCAAGTGCGGATGTTCGAACCTTCAGCAACGCATTACTATCAGTCAGCATACACAATGATCGGCGGAGATATCTAAAAGAAGAACACCACATCTCGCCCCAACAAGGATATTATTCCCAAGGCACTACATTGGACCCAAGCTGCAGTCAAGAAAATCAATGCCGACAAAAATGAGATTGTTACAGGAGGAGAGGACACCTTCACCTATGACTACTTGATACTCTCCACAGGAGTCAAGTACAACTGGGATTCGATTAAAGGGGCTCAGGAAGCCCTTCAGGATCCACAACAACCCGTCTGTTCAGTGTACAACTTAGAGTTCGCGGAGAAGACCAAACGACTAGGCAAGTAATTTAAGGGAGGAAAAGCGATTTTTACATAGCCTAAGCATCCACTCCCCTGCAGCAGTTCCCCGCAGCAGATTATGTACCTGCTAGCCGACAAGTGGAAATCCAAGAGAGTGAAAGTCGAGCTGGACTATCGCACCAGCAATAATAACCTCTTCAAGGTGCCCATATACAATGATTAGCTCCTGAAGATAGCTAATGGCTACGGAGCTAAGCTCACCTATCAAAATCAGCTGGTGTAAGTTAAAGGAAAAGAGCGGGTTGCCATATTCAAAAAAGCGGATGGCCAGCTCGTCGAAGAGAAGTACGATTTCCTGCATCTTGTGCCTCCATGCTCAGCTCATTCGTATATTGCTGACTCGGGTCTCGCCGATGCCAACGGATATTGTGACGTAGATCAACACTTCATGAACCACATAAAGCACAAAAACATTTGGGGAATAGGAGATTGCTCCAACCTTCCATGCTCGAAGACCTCAGCATCGATTTATACTCAGACAGATGTCATGATAAGGTATTGAGGCTGCTACGTAGAAACTTTCGTACTCAGTTAGCTGGCAGCATCCCCACAGTATCGTACGATGGGTACTCCTGTTGCCCCATATATGTTGGTGGCGATAAGGCTATACTGGCGTAATACAAGTACAACGATGTGCCTGACATGACCTTCGTACAGTCTCAACAGAAACCGAGCAGGCTGGTATACATCATGGTCCGAGATTTCTTCCCCGTGGCTTATTGGCGTTTTGTTCCTCAGGGTGTTTGGCTTGGGAAAGACGGTATCAGAAGCTGGTGATAATGGGTGTACAGATTTCAGAGATTCGACTCGGCTGATGTATTATGAAAATGGAGTGTTACTGAACGAAGGGTCGGACCCGACCTAATAAAATAGAGAAAATTGCAGAAAACGTATTTCTTCGAGAACAATAGGCTTGGCCGCAGCCATCAACTCCAGCCAGAGTGGATGACCCATTCGCTGCGCTTATGAATTTGGAGCAACTTTCAGCAACTCTTTGGATGGTGCGAATTTGAAATTTTAGTTTCAAGGGACTGCAATGCTAACAGACTTACCCTTCAGTCTACGAACCGTCGGTCAGCGGAAGAAAGCCCTTAAACCGAGAAGCGAGTTCAGGACTATATTGTTTATTCTTCGATTCAATGAAAATATCAAAAAGCCGAAAGGAATCAGCGGATGAGTCGGAGCAGTGCTCCATCTGCATCTCAAAGTTCAGAAACAAGGTAAGAAACCTTCCTCATTCAGAGCCGCATCAATAGCTGCGATCATGCTTTTTGTTTCTGCTGTATCAATCGCTGGGCCAAGGTATACCCCTACATCTACTTCAGAGGCAAAAGAACTGTCCTATCTGCCGAGGGGAGTTCGACACCATCACCAGCAAGAATAATAAAGTTACGCAGTTGGATCGGAGGGCGCAGCTACCTAAGCCTGCTCGACCTCCCTTCAACCTTCCCATTATGACGGTCTTCGTGCCGTTTGTCAGCGTCAGCTATACTCCCTTTTGGCAGCTTCCAGTCTGGAATCCGCTACAGTTCTCACTTCCTCCACTTCCTGAGATTCCCATCGACACTCAACAACAAATTTGACAGTCATCTCTCCTGCTGTGATATTCATGTAATTAAACTTGTGTGTCTGCAATCTCATCATTCTAACCCACCGATATCCATAGGAACAGTCAGGAATAGATCTGTGCTTTGGCAGCCATATCACACACATCAGATAAAATCATCGTCGTCTCCGGTCCACTCTTCCTGCTCCCCAAGTAGATGCTCCACCTCCATTTTGTATCGAAGGAAACCACCGAGACCGGTGAAACCTTTGAGAAACTGCGTGCCTTCTGGAGACTTGTCCGTGACGAACTCCAGCTCAGCACCAAAGTCTTTGTAGTGGACTGCCAACCACTCAGAAAGTAGTTCGTTCTCTGAATCGACCCGCTCGAGCTCGACTTCGTTTTGAATATAGCAGGAACTGTCGTTTAGCTGGGCTGGAAGAAGATAGAGAGTGACCAGCTCGCCAGTTTCTTTGTTCTTGACAGGAATTCGATAGTATTCCAGGGCTTCATTAGATTTAAACAGTACCTTCGTTGCAAATCAGCTTTCTCATTGATCCTGCTTCGAGAATTTTCATGGTATCCTTTACACCATAGACGACCATCCCTGAGTCCATGTTGATTTCCTCAAAGAAGCTGGAAATGAGTTCCTTTTCCTTGACGAATTTCACGTTTTGAAGAGATTCCTGGGCGAGTTCGATGGCTTGGTTGAGTCCATTTTCGAACCCGTAGCAAACATCGAGTGTAGCAACCACCTTCGAGGCAAGTCTGGGGTCGAACATATTGGTGCCATACAGATCGTTCTTGAAGTCAGCACTACCAGCAAGAATGAGACCCTGCACATTACATTTGTTGTCGCTGATGAAGCAGTTCGCAGCTACTTCGCATACCTTCCTCAAGTAGTTATGACGCTTTTCCTCACGAAGACGAGCGAAACGAACGGAAGACTGTCCTCCTCGGCCATGCTTTTTAGGCAGCTCAACTGTGAACTTTGAAATGATGTCCTTGGCATTTCCTTGGAGTGTGGCGTAGAGAGCTCCGCACCCGTCAACCACAATGAAACCAAAGGGAGGTTCATTCATTAGCAACTCTTTTTTGATTTCGTCGAGGTTGAACTTGGAGTTACAATCGTACATGGAGAGGTTGATAGGGCGGAAAGGCTAGAAGTCAATCATGATCTTCTTCTCAGTAGTGCCGTTCTCCTCCATGATGTAGCCGCACAGCAGGATTAATCCGTTGTTCGGAGTGCGTGTGTACAACTTTAAACGTTCACGTGCTGAGGTCTGAGCATCGACCACAGAGTTGCGGTTGGTGCGATCCTTGATGTTGCTTGCCTTGCCGCTTTCTGCGAGCAGCATGTTAGTGACTTCAGAGACCTGCTTCTTGGGCGGAATGACTATGGTGATGACGCTGCCAGATCTACATAAAGGAAGGCTGTACACTTTGGCGGTCTCGAGTCGTTTGAAGAGCTTCTTTAGCCGGAAGGTCTCGATGGTGACGATGCTGTCCTTTTAGTCCTTGGGTTCCATAAATGTGTGTTGAAACTATTATAGAGCTACGCAAATTTAAACGGAGCTAATCTCTTTTATAACACTCGTTAACAGAGTCGGCAAGCATCACATCTGCCGGATTCTATCGACTTTGTTGGCGTGGATTTGGATGCCGGGGGTGATCCATTGCATGCATGAACACTTCTTTCCCGAAAAGACCACCTCACCGATCTTGCACTTGCACTTAGGGCAGTTCAACCTGGCGTCATTTTACTGCGAGTTTTACTCCGTCAGCCACTCCGGCTTGTCGATGAAGTACGAGCTGCACTCAGCATTGTGATGAACGAACTTGGTGAAGAGTACTTTTCTACAGCTTCGACACCGATATGAGTCACCGGACTACACTTGCGGGGGTTGTTCAGTAGTTGGTTCCATTTGCGCGAGTTGGTAGTTTGTACCAATAATAATAATGAACAACCAGCAGCTACTTGGACCTTCCCGCATTCTGGAGATGCGTAACTGTACGCAACAGTGCCCCCTCATGAACAACAAAAGAGAAGGAGTCGGCATAGTCGTCAGTGACGACGCAGATATCCTTTTGGGTACGATGCAAGCTTATCGTAGGACAGTGGCATGAAGGGCGATTGCATGGATGGTACGTCTACCTCAGCGAAAACTCGCAATCGTATGGGTTCATGGACTAGGGTAACTTGGAAGGCTTCAACGTTGTGCAGGTTGATGAAAACCTAACTGTCTGTGGTTCTTTCAGTCGCAATCTCGTCAACGATATCTGTTTGGTCACCACCGCTGACAAGTATCAGATCACGAGGTTCTCGAAGGGGCTCAAGCAATAGATCCTCGAAAAGGGAAGTTACAACCGGCACACCGTCTACGAAATTATAAAGAGAAGCTATCCTGGGCAGGTCATAGGCCTCCGAAAGTTTCTATCACATCAGCTAAGGCAATCCCCGGTCAGCAACATTGCAGAGATCGAAATCAATAGCATGTATCGATACTACGGGTTTACCAATCCAGAGGCAACGCAAGGGGAAGGGGTTGGAATGGTGTTCAAGACCGATGTGCTATACAACTACGGTACTTACTCCAGCACCGAACTAAATGGACTTGGCCGACTGTACGTCAAGGATTAAATTCACGATGGCATATTTGATGGGGGAATGTTAGTTGGTCCTGGCATCAAATACGACTACAACTCCAACCAATACAGTTATGGAATGCATTCCCAGCCTAACTCCGATTTTGAAAGAGGTTACGGGTTTCCCACACAAAAGATACGAACAATGAGGAAGGAATGTCACCTTCGCTCAATGTAGTTCCTCAACGAGGTGGTGGTGATGGATAGGCTTGTCAAAATCCGTTTGGGAGATATTATGCCAGACATGAAGGAACAGCGAGAACCAGAGGAAATCTCGGTTTATACGCCAAGTGTGAGAAGCCAGAATAGACCTTTAGAAAGAAGCCCAAGCGGAAGAACCGTTCAAAGCACCAGACCCAC
>Ga0075152_10002079_pt1 | contig 14315 bp, 12 predicted proteins | sample JI61114C2DNA_FD_70964 | JGI IMG/M metagenome (GOLD analysis project Ga0075152, IMG submission 70964) | Wastewater effluent complex algal communities from Wisconsin, to seasonally profile nutrient transformation and Carbon sequestration -... | ecosystem: Engineered > WWTP > Effluent > Algae...
AGGCTGGTCAGGATTTTCGTCCGCCGCCCGGCGGTAACGGTGGTTTCGAGTTCTCGGGGGCAGGCGGGGATGGGGCAGACTACAGCGAGTTCTTCGAGTCCATCTTCGGGCGGCACGAAGGCGCCGGACAGCACGGCCGGGCCGGGCATCACGCGCGCGGGCAGGACCACCACGCCGCGATCCGGATTGATCTGGAGGACGCCTACAACGGCGCCACCCGTTCGATTGCCCTGCAGACCCCCGAGTTGAACGAACAGGGGCAGCTGCACCTTCGCAAGCACACCCTGAAGGTGACGATTCCCCGGGGCATTCGCGCCGGCCAGCATATCCGCCTTGCAGGGCAGGGCACGCCGGGTGTCGGGCTCGGTGGTGCCGGCGATCTCTATCTGGAGGTCAGCTTTCACCCCCATCCGCGCTATCGCGTCGACCAGCGGGATGTGTACTTCGATCTTCCCGTGGCGCCTTGGGAGGCCGCGCTCGGTGCAACCTTGGATGTCGCCACGCCGAGCGGCGCCGTTGAGCTGAAGATTGCTGCGGGCTCGGAGGCGGGCCGCAAGTTGCGTCTGAAAGGGCGTGGCATTCCCGGCACCACGCCAGGGGATCTCTATGCGGTGCTGCAGATCGTCTTGCCGCCTGCGCACACTGACGCGGCGCGTGCGTTCTATGGCGGCATGGCCGAGCAGTTCCCATCCTTCAACCCACGATCCGTACCGGGAGCCTGAAAATGACGGATGCAAGAATGCTGCCGCAAACAAGCGCAACGGTTCTCGAAGAACTCGTCGGCCTGAGTCTGAGCGATCTCAGCCGCGCGTGCGCCGTACATGCCGAAATGATCGTCGAGCTGGTTGGCGAAGGGGTGATCGCACCGGAAGGCCGGGAGCCCCACCGATGGCGTTTCACCGGTGCGCATCTGCACCGCGTCAAGGTGGCCCTGCGTTTGCAGCGCGATCTTGGCCTCAATCTCGCCGGCGTTGCCCTGGCCCTGGAGTTGCTGGACGAAGTCAGCGTGCTGAGGGCGCAACTCCAGGCGATGACCCGCCTCCATGGGGGAACAATCGGCTTGCGCGGATCTTCTGTTCGTTAGCGAACGGAGCGTCGGCAAACGAAGGCTCATGATCGGATCATGCAGTGCCCCGCCAGTGAGCGTTCGACCCGGCACTGTCCACCATCAGTCTTCTGCAATCGCCTTCGATTTCAGAGTTATGTGAAGGAAACGAAAATGACCCACGCACGACGCACTTTCCACAAGATTCTCCTGGCGACGGCTGCGACCCTCACCCTGGGTACCGTCAGCGGTCTGGCCGGCGCCGCCAGCGCGGAAGACCTCAACCGGGATGCCGAGCAGGCCTTGCAGACGCTGTACAAGTCCAACTCCTCCGCCGAGGCGCTGTCCCGCAAGGCGCGTGCCGTGCTGGTGTTTCCGAAGATCGTCAAGGCCGGCCTGGTGTTTGGCGGCAGCTACGGTGAAGGGGTACTGAAAAAGGGCGCCGACTACGCCGGCTATTACAACTCCGTGTCCGCCTCCTGGGGTTGGCAGGCGGGTGCCGAATCCTACGGCTACGTGGTCTTCCTGATGAGCGACAAGGCGGTCAAATACCTGGACAAGTCCAAGGGCTGGGAATTTGGCGTCGGCCCGAGCATCGTGGTGGTCAATGAGGGTATCGCCAAGAACCTCTCCACCTCGACACTGAAGAACGACGCCTACGCCTTCATCTTCGACCAGCAGGGGCTCATGGCCAGCCTCAGTATCGAAGGCACCAAGATCTCCAGGATCAAGCGCTGACCTGACATCCCCGCTTCGCTGAGCGAGGCGGGTTGCCCAGGGAATTCTTGCCCGGCAGGCCGGTTCCGGTCTGCCGGGCAAGTGCGCTTTTTCCCGGTCAAACGGGATCGGTACAGCCTGGGATGCAGGGCGGGATTCCGGCATGTGCCGGCGTTGCCGCACCTGTTGCCGGCACCTGGAAGTACCGTCCTTGTCCTCCCGGTGCCGCTACCGGCTTTGACCACCTTCCGGACTCCTCCCTATACTCCCGTCACACAGGAGCAATGCGTTTGCATGTCGCGTGATGCGGGATGCCACGTGGCGCAAGGCAGTGATCGGGGGCTGCGAGTTGTCAAAGCCAGGCTAGATCGGGCTTCGACCTTTCCAGGCCGCTCGCTTCGCGATATTTACTCGGAATTATTGTCGCTGGATCAATCTGGGAGGTTGCAATATGCAGGTGCGGCGTGGTGTTGGTGTTCTGGCATTTCTCATGGTGCTGTTCGTACCCTTTGCGGAGGCTGCGGACTTCGGCACCCCGGCCATCGAGATCGTGGACGCTGCGACCCTGAAGGGTGTCAAGCGGGTGGCGGTGACCTCGTTCACGGTCCAGTACGTGACCTCCCAGGTCTGGGACACTTCCTTCACGTCCGGCGGCAAGAAGGGCGGCCTGCAGACCGCGGGGCAGGGCGGAGGGTTCGATATCGCCGATGCGCTGGATCAGGCGAAGATGCAGAGCACCACCGACAAGCTGTATCTCGACTTTCTGGCTGATCTGAAAGCAGCCGGTTTCGAGGTGGTTTCGCCTGAGGCGCTGGCCGCCAGCAAGGCCTACAAGGACTACCTTGCCAACGCACCCAAGACGCCCCGCAAGGAAGAGGCCGAGTCGGAAAAGGGCAACGGTGCCGGTGCAATCACCAGCATCTTCTACACGCCGCCGGGTGTGCCCCTGGTGCTGGGCGGCAAGTTCGATCACCTGAGCACCGGAACCTTCGGCTCCAACGTCAAGGACCCGACCCTGACCTTCACCGGGAGTCTGAGCCTCTACACGACCAACTGGCCCTACTACGACAAGGATGTGCAGAAGGAACTGGGGGCGGCCACCCTGCACGTGCGCCTGTACGTGCCCCTCGCCCATGTCCAAGTAGCGTCATCGAGTTTCTGGGGCAGCGGATACAGCCGGCAGGGCATCGAGCCCGGCCTGCGGCTGGGCAATCGCCTGACCCGGGTTGCCGTGGGCCACAACGGCGACTACGCCAAATTGTTTCTCAGCGAGCCCTACCTGATTCCCGGCCCCATCGAGAGCACCGTGGAAGAGGTCAAGCACCCGAACGCGATGCGGGCCATCATGGGCGAGAAGATCAAGATCTATCCGGGTACGGTATCAGCCGACAAATACTGGCAGCTCTTCCCGGACGCCGCCAACCAGTTGCTCAAGGCCTTTGCGCGCAAGCTCAAGGACGCAAGCTGACATCCCCCGTTCAACGGATAGGCTGCCTGAACGTCCATCGAGATTTCAGTTCAGGCTCAGCCAGATCTCATTGCGCCGCATGAACCACGGCACGAAGGGCGCGTTGTAGCGCGAGTAGATCGGCGCGCCCTTCGTGGTCAGACCGGCCACCGTGACACCCGCGCTCAGTCGTTCCAGGTGCGTCGTGTAATTGGATTCGGACCAGCTTCCGGAGTAGCGGATCACCGCAAAGCGGCCTCCGGGGAGCGCCTTGAGCGTGATCCGGGCGTCCAGGGGCTCGGGCAGGCTTTCCAGCGTGTAACTGGCGGGCATCGTGAACTGGATGGCAAAGCCGGCGTCCGTGGCGGATTGCGTCACGGGTGCCGTCATCTCCAGCTTGGTCGGGACGGGCGTCTGGGCGACGGGAGCCGTCATCTCGATGTTCCGTTCGCCCTTGTTTTTGCCAAAGATGTAGGCGGCCAGAATCCGGAAGCCCTGGTTGCCTGCCTCCTCGGCGGGGCCGGGCACCACCACCTCGGCCACCACATAGGGTTGGTAGTCGCGAATCTCGAACCCGTCGTATTTCCTGACGATCTGGAAGACCGGCTCTTCGATGGCATGCGCCTGGGCGCCACCCAGCGCCAGGCCTAGGGTGAGTGCTGCGGTGGGGACGAGTTTCATGGAGGGATCGTTGTGTGAGGTTGGGATACCAGGCGGGGTTCCCAAAAGGCGAGAGCGATCTCGGTTTGTGCGTTGGTTGACTTGCACTATGTGCTGAAGTTCGGAAATTCCGACTGCTGCACGCGCAACTTGTGTTCGAGACGAAGTCGCGGCGAATCGAACAAGGACTGGGTGGGCAGGGATTTGCAGCGGGGCAGGGAAATAATGCCTTACGCAAGACCGTAGTGTAGTTTGCCCAGACATGGGAGAATTGGCCAAACTTTGGAACTTTCCGCCACGTAATACTAACCGGGTTGCCTGATATGACCGATGCAGAAGGCGAAATTCTCACGCTGGAAGAAGTGGCCGCCTACCTGAAGGCAGGCAAGAAAACTGTTTACCGGTTGGCTCAACAGGGCCGGATACCGGGCTTCAAGCTGGGGGGCAGTTGGCGGTTTCGCCGCACCGAGCTAGATCGCTGGATTTCAGCGCAAATCGCCGAGAAGGCGCAGGACAGAACATGAGCGACCCGCAATACGATGCCAAACTGGACGCATCCCCAAACCCAGCCGACGAGTGCCGCGCGCAACTTGCTGCGCTCATTCCCGAAGCTTTTTCCGAAGGCAAGCTCGACTTGGTCGCTCTAAAGCGGGCACTGGGCGAGAGCGTCGTCATTGAAGGTGGAGAGCGCTATGCGTTGACTTGGGCAGGCAAGGGCAACGCCTACAAGGTGCTGCAAACGCCTTCCTCAGCCACGCTCCGACCCGAGCGCGACAAATCGGTGAACTTCGATCAGGCGCAGCACGTGTTCATCGAAGGCGAAAACCTGGAAGTGCTCAAGGTCTTGCAGAAGGCCTACTTCGGCAAGGTCAAACTGATCTACATTGATCCGCCCTATAACACCGGCTCTGACAGCTTCATCTATCCCGACCGCTTTCAGGAGAGTAAAGAGGATTACCTTAGGCGCATCAACGATCTTGCCGACGATGGCACTCTGATGCGCGAAGGATTCTTCCGCAAGAACAGCAAGGAGAGCGGCCATTACCACAGCAACTGGCTATCGATGATGCTGCCGCGCCTCTACATCGCGCGCAATTTGCTGCGCGAAGACGGGGTGATCTTCGTGTCGTGTGATGACAATGAAGTGCATAACCTGCGCTGCTTGATGAATGAGGTGTTCGGTGAAGAGAATTTTGTCGCGCAATTCGTATGGAAAGCTAGGCAGTTCACGGATGCTCGCGCAACGACTAATGTCTCGACGGATCATGAGTATCTGCTCGCTTACTCACGTGCCTCCGACTTTTCATTGCGTGGGATAGAACGTGACGAATCGAAATTTGCCAACCCGGACGACGATCCTCGAGGTGCCTGGATGAGCCGAAGCATGTTGGGTTTGGCGACGAAAGACCAACGCCCTAATCTCCACTACGAGATTATCGAGCCGAATACAGGTCGAGTATTCCCCCCAAATCCAGCGACAGGTTGGCGATACTCAGAGGAGAAGATGAAGGAGATGATTCGGCAGGGTCGTGTCCTTTTCCCCGCGAAGGACGATGGTCGTCCGCGAGAGAAGAAGTTTCGGCAGGAGATGCAGTCGGAGTTCATTGCATTCCGTTCCATCATCGATGGTGTCCATACGGCCGACGGAACACAGGAAGTCAGAGAGCTATTTGGCGCGGAGGTGTTCTCATTCCCAAAGCCGTCAGGGCTCATTGCTCAGATCGCAGAGCAGGTGCTCGGGGATCAGGATGTATTCGTGGATTTCTTTGCTGGTTCTGCGTCCAGTTTCGATGCAATCGCACGCCTCAATGCCCGAAACGGGGTAATGCGTAAATCGGTACTCGTACAGCTCCCAGAGTTGGTCGCTCCGGATAGTGAGGCGGCCAAGGCCGGTTACACAACCATTGCTGATATTGCACGTGATCGGATCCGACGGGTCATCGCACGCACACGGGAATCCGCCGATCTCGTGAGCATGGAACCGAAGGACATTGGATTCAAGTCTTTCCTACTCGCTCCCTCAAACTTCAAACAATGGCGAGGCGATGGTATCGACACGCCAGAACAACTGGCTGAACAGATGCAGATGTTTGCCAAGTCAGAAAAAGAAGGCGCAGCCGTCGAAGACATACTCTATGAACTGCTGCTGAAATTCGGCCAAGACTTGACCACGCCTATCGAAACACAGGAAGTGGCGGGCGGCAAGGTCTTCGCCATCCACGACCGCAAAATGATTTTCGTACTGCAGTCGTTCACCGAGGCCATGATCGTGCCGCTATTGGAGATGAAGCCACGCGAGATCATCGCCATAGATGGTGTGTTCAACGATTCGGACATGCTCAAGACCAACTTGGACTTGCAGTGCCGCGATGCGGGCATTCGCTTCACCTGCCTGTGAGACCGCGCGAATGAAACTGCAATTCGACGCCCACCAAGATTACCAGCTCGAAGCGATCCGTGCCGTGGTAACCCTGTTCGTTGGGCAACCGGGCGCTTCACAAACCGCAGTGACGCGAGACGATACGCTTTCCAGCTTGGCGCTTACTGAAACGGGTATCTCCAACCAGCTCGTTATTGACAGTGCGCAATGGCTGGCCAACCTGCGCACGGTGCAAGAGGCACACGGCATTGAACCATCGGATGCTTTGGCAACGATGACGCTAGACGACGGTACGCCCGTGGGCGGATTCCCCAACTTCACGGTGGAGATGGAGACGGGCACAGGCAAGACCTACGTCTACCTGCGCACGATTCACGAGTTGTCTAAGACCTACGGCTTCAAGAAGTTCGTGATCGTAGCGCCATCAGTGGCAATCCGCGAGGGCGTGTTGTCCAGCCTGAAAAGCACCTGCGAGCACTTCCAAACACTGTATGACTACGAGCCGGTCAAGTTCATGGCGTACAGCTCTGGCAGCGTGAATGAACTTCGCAGTTTCGCCCTGTCCGATGCGATTCAGATTCTGGTTATCAACATAGACGCCTTTGCCAAGGATTCGACCGAGGCCAGCGACGACTCAGTGGGTGGCAAGGCCAAGAGGAAGGGCAAGGGCAACGTCATCAACCAGATGCGGGAGACAGGGGTTAAGCCCATCGAGTTCATTCAGGCAGCACACCCGATTGTGATCTTGGACGAACCGCAGAACCTGGAAACCGACATTCGCAAGCAGGCCATCGCGCGGCTCAATCCCCTATGTACGCTGCGCTACTCGGCCACACACCGCAACGTCTACAACCTGATCTATTCGCTCGACCCCGTGCGCGCATATGAACTGGGGCTGGTCAAACAGATCGGAGTGGATTCGGTCATCGAGCTGAAGGATGCCAACCAGGCGTTCATCGAGTTGGAAAGCTTCAAGACCGGCAAGCGCAGCGTGTCGGCCAAGCTCTCCATTTGGGTGAACCAGGCCAGTGGCCCGGTCAAGAAATCGGTGACGGTCAAGAACGGCGACGACCTCTATTCGGAAAAATTTTCCAACCAGCGGGAAATTTATCGCAACGGCTTTATCGTCAACGAAATCGACGCTGGCGAAGGCTTCGTGACTTTTGCTAACGATGTGCGTGTGATCGTTGGCCGCCCGCATGGTGCGCTGACCGATGCAATCCTGCGCTTGCAGATTGAGGCCACGGTGCGCCGTCATTTCGAAAAGGCGAAGAAATTGCACCCGATGGGAGTCAAGGTGCTGTCGGTTTTCTTCATCGACCGGGTGGCAAACTACAGGATATACGGCGAAGACGGCACGACGGCCAAGGGCAAATTCGCGGAGTGGTTCGAGGAAATATATGCGCAGTACCAAGCCAGAGAGGAGTTTGCCGACTTACTGAATGCTGATGCTACGGAGGTACACAACGGCTATTTCTCACAAGACAGACGGGCCGTTTCGCCCTTCGAGACGCTGACGGGAAAGACCAACGCTGACGCCGAAGCGAGCGCCTTTGAACTCATCATGCGAGACAAGGAGCGCTTGCTGGGATTGGATGAGTCGCTGGCCTTCATCTTCAGCCACTCCGCGCTTCGCGAAGGATGGGACAACCCCAACGTGTTCCAGATTTGTACGCTGGCCGAATCGAGTTCCGAGATCAAAAAGCGTCAGGAGATTGGGCGTGGCTTGCGCCTTGCGGTGAACCAGAGTGGCGAGCGCGTGCGAGACCCGGCTGTCAACCGGCTGACGGTGATCGCCAACGAGAGTTACGAGGACTTCGCCAACCAGTTGCAGACCGAGATGGTCGAGGCGGGCGTGAGATTCAAGCGGGAAATGGTGCAAAACGAGCGTGACAAGGTGACGGTTCGCTTGAGGAAAGGCTTTGAGACCGACCCGCAATTCCTCGCGTTGTGGGAACGAATTCGGGCTCGCACTCGCTACAGCGTGGCATACAAGACCAGTGAGCTGATTACCAAGGCTGTGGGACGTATTAAGGCAAAGATGCCGACCATCGGACGGCCTAAGGTGGCGCTGACCCGCGCCGAAATTGCCGTCGGCACGGATGGTGTGGTCGGCAAGCAGACTGGATATCGCACGCAGGCAATGGAAGCCAAGTACGTGATGCCGGATTTTGTCGGCCAGGTACAGGGTAAGACAGGGCTGGCGAAGTCCACCGTGGCGCGCATCGTGCTGGAATCGGGCCGCCTGAATGACGCAGTAAACAACCCCCAGGCGTTCATCGACCATGTGTCGGAACTTATTAATTCCGTCAAGCGCGAATTCCTGGTCTACGGTGACGGATCGGATGACGGCGGTGTGAAATACGTGAAGCTGGACGCCTCAGTCTACGAAATGCGCCGCTTTGAGCGCGACGATTTGATGGAGGTGTTTTCTTCCAACGTTCGTGCAGTGGGGAAACAGGAGAAGACGCTGTTCTCGCACATTGTGATCGACTCCAATTCTGGGCCGGAGCGAGCCTTTGCGCAGGCATGTGAGGACAACGCGGACGTGCTGTTCTACATCAAGCTGCCGCGCTGGTTCCAGATCGAAACGCCCGTTGGGCCTTACAACCCCGATTGGGCCGTGGCCTACCGCAATGACACGACGCTCTATTTCGTGGCCGAAACGAAGAAGACCGGCAACGGCGATCATGTGCAGCTCGACTTACTGAGGCCGATTGAAGACCTGCGCATCGAGTGCGGCAAGCGGCACTTTGGGAACTTCGAGCAGGTGCAATTCAAGGTGGTCAGTACGCTTGATGAACTTTTGAGCTGATGCGTACCGCTTTGGCGCCCACTCCGCAGCGGGCCAAAGTAACGAACGAACTTTGAGACTTATTCCGTCTTCTTTCTCGTCATGGTGTTTCTTGCGAGACGGTGTTGCAAACTCGACCCTCCTCCTGCACAGATCGGCGTGCTTCCACGACGTACTCACGAAGAACGCGGTCCATCCGCGACTGCCAGCCATCGCCGGTGGCCTTAAAATAAGCCACGACCTCCGGGCTGTAGCGGACGGACAGTAGAACCTTCTTGTACGCCGATCTGGGGCGGCCGCGCAGGGAGTTGAGCGGAACCATGGCCTTCAGTTGTTCGGTTGTAAGCGGCAGGGCATCCGGGTCGCTCATCGCCGCGGCCCTGATGGCCTCGTCTTCTTCGAGGCTGGGCATGTGGATGGCCGGACGTTCAGAGATTCTCGACATAGTGCGTCACCTCACTGCGAGTGGCGTGGCGAAGGATGTTGATCCTGCGCGTTTCACCACGATCCACAAACGCCACGTAGTACAGGGTATTGGTCTTGGGTGCGAGGGCGACCAAGCGAACTTCGTCATATCCGTATCGTTCGTCAATCCACACAAGCGCGGCATCCCAGTCGAGTTCGGAGTTGAAAGCAAGGGATACGCCATGTTTCGCTTGATTGGCGATGTTCTTGATCGGATCGAACTCGACTTCCATTTAATGTAGCTACCGAAAATGGCCTTGTCAATGAGGTTTCAAGGCTTCGCCTGCCTGCGGATAGAGCCGCTGCAGTACCACTGTACCGGTGCGGGTAAGCAGCGCCTCAAGCCGCTCCCGGCTCCCGGCCACGGCCGCTTCATCTTCTTTCCCGTTCGGCCAGGCCTTTACGAGTTCCTCACGTACCTCGGCAAGCGCTTCTTCAACCTGCCGCTGCCAGTGTTCGGGCAAGGGCGTCTGGCGCCATTCGCCGCGGCCGCGGCCATAGTGGGCAATGGCGAGATAGCGCAGCAGGCTGGCGGTGAACAGGCGTTCGAGGCTGTCGCCGCTCCAGTGCAGGCTGTTGTCGTCGATGCCGCGCAGGCGGTTGGCGGCGTGGGCGGCACCGGCGCTGCCGACGGCGCCGGCAATGGCGCCGATGACTGCACCGGCGCCGAGGGTCAGGCCGCCGGCGGCCAGGTCGGCGGCGAGGCCGGAGAGGGCGCCGGACATGACGCCACCGAGGAGGGCAGCACTGGATTCGCCGATCTTCTCCCGGGCGGCAAAGTCGCCGGCGAGTCGGTCAAGCACCTCCTGGGCGGCGCGGCCGCCGAGGCCGTGGAGCTCGATGAGCTGGTCGGTGCTGCGGCGGATCTCGGCTTCGAGGCGGCCGGCAAGGTTTTCCATGGCCTGTTGCTGGGGCGAGGCGGCTGAGCCGATGCCGATGGCGGCGCCGAGTCGGCGCAGGGTGCCACCGAGGCCGGCCTCGGGTAGGGCTTCGCTGTCGGTGGCGGCGCGCGCGAGGAAGTCGGCCAGGCTGGCCATGGCGGCGTGGAAGGTGTCCAGGCGGCGTTGACGCCAGGCGGCGGCGAGCTGAGCGAAGGCCGGCTGGCTGGCCTCGGGCAGGCAGGGGGCGACGGCGTCGAAGAGGGCGAACTCCTGCACCCAGCAGCGGGCGAAGGCATCCAGGGGCAGGATCTGGCGCACGAAGGGGTAGGGCGTCAGGTGGCGGCGCCACAGGGCTTCGTCGGCGGCGTCCTGGTCGCCGGGGCGGGGTTCGCCGAGCTGGTTGAGGAGGACCAGCACCGGTTTACCGATCCAGGCCAGGATCTCCATCTCCGGCGCCACGTAGCCGGCCTCGCCGGGCTTCTCGGAAGCATTGACCAGATAGAGCACCACGTCGGCCTGCTCACGCACATTGCGGATGGCCTGCTGGCTGGACCAGAAGGGGCGGTCGCGCCAGCGGTCCCACACTTCGGAGAGCAGCCAGCCCACCGGGTTGCCCTGCAGGCGCAGGCGCTTGATGAGGCGGGCGCTGTCGCCAAAGCCCGGCGTATCCCACAGATTGAGCACATGGCCGTCGGCGGTCTCGATCATGCGGTGGCATTCGGCCAGGGCGGTGACGTGGGCTTCGTCGCGGATCTCCCCCACGTCGCGGCCGATGAGGCTGCGGGCCAGGGTGGTCTTGCCGGTGTTGGTGTGGGAGACGAGGCTGAGCTGGATCGTGGTGGGCTGAACGGTCACCGGGAGGCTTCCTTGCGGGCAGAGAGGTCGATGAGGCGGGTGAGGCTGTCGGCCACGCCGGCGGGGGCCGCGTCGAGATTGACGAAGGCCGGCTCGATGGTGTGCTTTTCAAACAGGCGGGTCCACGCCCGGCGGCGCTCTTCCAGGCGCTCGGGCTGGCCGGCAAAGCGCGCCATGAAGCCGGCTTCGTCCACCAGGGCGGCCAGGGGTGTGCCGGCGGGCAGCCTGGCGGTGAGGGCGGCCAGGAAGCTGCCGTGGTTTTCGTCCTCGGGGGTGGCGGCCAGGCTGAACAGGGCCACGGCGAGGGTGGTACCCGCAGCGGGTACGGCGCTGGCGGGCAGGGCGTCTTCCTCGCCGAAGGCGACGGGCGGGCTCAGGTGCAGGGTGGCGCGGGGCCCGAAGGCGCTGACGATGGCCTCCTTGAGTTGAAGGGCGGCGGCCGGAGAGAGATCGTAGCTGTAGGGCACCAGGTGCAGGTGGGCGCCCTGGCCGGTGTAGCTGCGCTGCAGGTTCTGGAAGTAGCTGTCCGTCAGGGGCAGGGGGAAGTGCCGCTCCAGGTGCCGGGCGGCGAAGCCGCTGAGCAGGGCCAGCACGGCCCGGGGCAGCACTACCGTCAGGATCAGGGTGGTGGCGAAGAGATGGATCCACGGCGCGGCGTTCTCGCCCTGATTGTCGGGGAAGCGCAGGGTCTCCAGGTGGGCGGCGTCGGGGATGGGCAGCCCGGTGACGGACGAGGCCGGGCCGAGGAGCAGGCTGAGGGCCTGGTGCACCTGGCTGGCGTCAAGGAAGGTGCTCTCCCAGCCGGCCTGGAAGTGCAGCACCAGCCCGCGGGTGTACAGGGCGGCGATGGCGCCCAGGGCGAAGGCCATGGCACCGAGGTGGAGTACCCGGCCGACCCGGCGCGCCGTGAGGGGGGCCGAGACCCGCGCCCACTCGGCGCGGAAGCGGGTGCCGGGCGTGCCCTGGCCGGCGTCGACGACACCTTCGTGGAGCGCTCCGCCCAGGCGCGCCACGGCACGCCGCAGGACGCCCTTCTTTGGCGCTGTGCTGCGGAAGGGGTCGCTGAGCCCATGCACCAGGATGCCCACATACACCAGCAGGTTCCAGACGATCAGCCCGAGCAGGGGGAAGGCCAGCAGATTGACGTAGCGGGTCGGGCCCACTGCGTCCATCAGCACGCCCAGGGCGAAGGACAGGGCCACCAGCACCGTGCCGACCCAGGGCCGCCAGTTGCGGCCGCTGGCCAGGCGCTTGAAGGCTTTGTCCCGGTCGCCGAGTTTCTCCACGGCGAGCTGGCCGCGGCGGCTCAGAAAGCGGTCGGCGTCGGCGCCTTCGCCCACCACTTCGGTGGCGGCCCGGCTGGCCCAGGCCGCGTCGGCCGCGCTCCAGGGGGCATCCGAGGGCGCCGTGGTTTCGAGGGCGCGGATCAGGGTGACATGGCGGGCAGAGGTTTCGTTCATGCGCTTGTCTTCGGGCGGACGCGGGCCTGCCAGTGTACTCCCGCGCCGCTGCGGGGGCCTACCTGCCCGCAGGACCGTGCGGCTTCCACGGTTGTGGCGCCGAGAGGGGCGGGGCCAGGGGCGCTTCACCAGATCATCAAGATGCATTGCAGCATTTGATCAATTGATGAACCCATAAAATATGCTGCTTTCTCGAATCTCGAGAAAAACGTGTTTTCTCCTTTGTAAATCAGCAGCTTGTGATTACGGGCACGGGCCTTGAATAGGAGACGGGGACTTCCACTGCCCAGCGAGAAAAAGATGATCAATCCGACAAGCCCGCCGCCCGTGGATGTGAGCCGCAAGTATGTGCGGCTGGTGGAGCGGCGCCCCGACGGACTGGTGGAGTTCGAGTTCTCGATTTCCGACCCGGCCCTGTTCGTGGAGATGCTTCTGCCGGAGGCCGCCTACGAAGAATTCTGCCTGACCAACCGGGTGATCTTGCTGGAAGGCGAGCGCCCGGAGGAGGGCGAGGACGATTTCAACTGGAGCCTTCGCGAGGCCACCCATCAACGTTTCCGGTGAGCGGGCGCCCGCCGCCCCCAACCGCAGCACACCACAACAACACAGGAGGAGACACACATGCACATCGACCTGCGCACGGTATCCATCAAGCCCCTGCGGCAGACCTTCGACCACATTGCCCGGCGCATCGGCCCGGACAAGGCGGCGACGCGTTACCAGGAGGGCACACTGGATGTCCAGGCGACCCACAACTTTCACTACCGCCCCACCTGGGATCCGGACCACGAGATCTTCGACGCGTCGCGCAGCGCCATCCGCATGGCTGACTGGTACGCCTTCAAGGACCCGCGCCAGTTCTACTACGGCGCCTACACCCTGGCCCGCGCCAAGCAGCAGGAGACGGCCGAGTCCAACTTCGACTTCGTGGAAGGCCGCGGCCTGGCCGACAGCCTGCCGGAGGAACTGAAGGAGACGGTGCTCAAGCTGCTGCTGCCCCTGCGCCATGTGGCCTGGGGCGGCAACATGAACGGCGCCTTCATCACCGCCTACGGCTACGGCACGGCGCTGACCCAGCCCTGCCTGTTCCACTCCATGGACCAGCTCGGCATTGCCCAGTATCTGACCCGGGTGGGCCTGCTGCTGGGCGACGACGTGGACGTGCTCGACGAAGCCAAGAAGAGCTGGATGGAAGGGGAGGCCTGGCAGGGCCTGCGCCGCTACGTGGAGGACAGCTTCGTGCTGAAGGACCCGCTGGAGCTCTTCGTGGCCCAGATGGTGGCCCTCGACGGCCTGCTCTACCCGCTGGTGTACGAAACCATCATCGATGACGTTCTGGCCTCCCAGGGCGGTACTCCCATCGCCATGCTCACCCAGTTCATGACCGACTGGTACGCCGAAACCCGCAAGTGGGTGGACGCCACCATCAAGACGGCGGCTGCCGAGTCTCCGGAAAACAAGGCCCTGCTGGAAAAGTGGATCGCCCACTGGCGCGACCGTGCTGCCTCGGCGCTGATGCCGGTGGCCCAGATCGCCCTCGGCGCCCAGGCCGATGCCCTCACCAGCGAGCTGGTGAGCCAGTTCAACGCCCGCCTGGCCAAGGCCGGCGTC
>Ga0075152_10002082_pt1 | contig 14308 bp, 16 predicted proteins | sample JI61114C2DNA_FD_70964 | JGI IMG/M metagenome (GOLD analysis project Ga0075152, IMG submission 70964) | Wastewater effluent complex algal communities from Wisconsin, to seasonally profile nutrient transformation and Carbon sequestration -... | ecosystem: Engineered > WWTP > Effluent > Algae...
ACGGAGACTTTACTCACCTTATATTTGATAACTAAGTACACCGAATTTTTAAACTCACTAAATGTGTTTCATTCGTTGCTGCTTATCAAAGGCCCATCTCATCCAAGTCGAATCGGTTGTCCTTTGCCCACTTCTTGATGATCTTGAAGACGTACTCATCCTGAGGGTTGTTCGGCACTGATTTCAGTATCGCCAACGCTTCAATCAGGTGGTCTCCGGGCTCCTTGGCAGCAACCACCATCTGGAACACTCCGATCACGGATCCTCGAAGCGCCTCATCGTAGTCCTTATCGTTGTCAACCTTCTCCAGTGCCTCGAAGGCCTTGAGCGCGTAGAAGAAGTGACCCATCTGGTAGCAGTCGTTTCCGATAATTTCGAGAATATTGAAACTATCGGCTGTGCTTTCCATGGAAAGATAAACATCCCAAGCAGCCTTCGGCTTACCGTTCATAATGTAGGTTCTGATCAACCATCGGAGGAAGATGTCTTCATTACGGTAGCGTTCGTTCCTGACCAGCAAAAAAGCCTACTCGGCCTCCTTAAAATCACCAGTGTAGGCACAAGCGATAGCATAGTTCCAGTTGAAGTCATCGTCTGTTTGAAAGTAGTTGCGGATTGATTTGAGGTAGACCAGTACATCATCGAACTGCTTGAGAAGGTAGAAACAGCTGGCCATGCACTGACGGCCTGGAATTGTGTCACACTCGGTGGATGAAGCTCCTACCAGTTGGAAAAGCTGTTGAGCAGTTTTAATATGCTCTCGGGAATCTTGTGCTTGACCATACATCGCATAGACCACACCTTTGAGGATATACTCTCTCGGGGCTGTTGGTTCGATGTCCTTAATCAGGTTGAATGCCTCTGCAACTTGTTCCTTTTTCAGGTGATAGATCACCAAGTTAAGCTTTGCCTCCGGGAACACATCGATAAGTGGAGGCAATGTTTGCATGGCATTCTCGCCGTTCCTAAACACAACTAAGTTGTGCCGAAGGAGATCGCTTTATTTGAAGATATCTCCACCTTTGAAGAGTTGCTGCAGTGGCTTTAGCACTTCCTCAGCGTTCTTCCCAGAATACAGCTGGTAGTTATTACAGGCCTTGAGATTAGTGGCATAGATGCTTTGAGGGTCGAAGTTCAGATAACCCGAAAGAATTTCCATGGAGACATCGAAATACTCCATCTTGTAGTAGCACAGGGCGATGTAGGCGTTGATGGCCTGGTAGTCTCTCGTCTCCAGCAAGATCTTCTTGTAGATTTCCGTCGCCTCCTCATGGTGTCCTCGCAGGTAGTGAATTGCAGCTAAACAAAGCTGATCGTGGGTGGTTTCCTGGAGCTTTTGGTGATAGTTCATCAGGTTCTTCTCATCGTTTTTCTTGTGAGCAATATGGAACAGAAGCCTCACCTGCAATTCATTTTCAGGCCCTTTCAAAGCCTCCCTCTTGGCATCATCGTACTGGCATAGCGCATAGTAGCAACAGGCCTTGTAGGCATAGTATTACTTTGTCTCGGGGTTCTCAACGCTTCGAATGAGCTCGTCGTAAATTTGGATGGCTTTTCTGAACATCAAATCGTCGGTACTTATACTCCCCCATGTGGAAGCTGCAGTATGCCAGCCACAGACTGTTCTCAACATTAGTCTTCAGATTTCTCTCGTATTCCAGAAATGCGATGGCACCAACCCAATCTCTATCCTTAATGTACTCCTGCAGGGTTGGAATCTTCTGTTGCACCTACATCTCGAAACATGGCTTACTGCTCGCATCTGCGTACCCTATGCTCCCGATGACTTGGTCACTTTTGCTTTGCTGATTGCTGATCCCGGGCGGTTCATTTCTCTCCGATTTAAAAATATTGTTTCAAAAACACTTGAGCCAGTCATTAGATCTGGACATCGGTTATTATGAGCAACGGAAACTAAAGTCACTCTCACTTGCTGAGAAAGAGTTGGTTGGAACTGCTGGTGGGAGTCTAGGTGAAGTCGGCGTACCTTTCCACAGGCTTTTTGAAGGCCTTCTTAGTAAGGGAGATGGTGGCTGCCTGTGGGGATTTAAGCTGTTTCGAGAGGAAGTCCATATCTGCATTTCATTGGTGTGTACTTCTGCTGGTTATCTTTTCGAACGGGTCACTAGAAGGCTCGTCAGGATAGTCACCCTCGATGAGAATATTCTTTTCAGCTTTGGAGCTCACCTTCAAGGATTTTTTCATTCGGTCGCGACTCTTGTTGCTCAGCTTGCTCTGAGACTTAGATTTACATTTCGGATCGAACAGTTCATCCTTTGTAAACATTTCAAGACGTTTTGAGGATCTATGGGTATGAGGCTTCGATCGTCCGCTGTGCTCTCGTCTGGAGTTCTCACTTGGTTTGGTCATGCGTGAGGTGTCCTCGTAGGTGATGCTTGGAATGCTCCTCTCTTTGCTCTTCGAACTAAGCTTCACTCTCACTTCCCGGGTGTAGTGGTCGTTGCTGTTCTGCTCCAAGCTATTCTTGAGCTTGAGCTACAGTGTTGAGTTGCTGGTTCCCTGCTTCTGTGCCTCCCTTTTCTTAAACGACTGGTAGCCAACAAGTTTCTTCGACTTCGATGGTTATTGGTTTGTTCGAACGGTATTGCTGGTACTCCCTTCAAGCTTTTCCTTCTCTTCTTTGGAAATGTCGATGACTTCTGGCTTTTGGATAAAGGAGTATTCGATCATTGACGGTTCCTCCGTGATTACCAGCAGGTTCTGTTTGTAGTGTTTGTGATAGCTTGCGATCAGATGATTGACGTATACCGAGTTCTGCTTGATAAACGTACAGATGATCTGGACAGCCTTGAGGTGGAATATCTCAGATGTCTTGGACTATTCGTTGAGAGCGTATTTGTCAAGCAGAGTATTATTTCTTCGGTCCCTCTTGGCCTTCTCCAGCTCTATAAACCTCAGCTCGGTTGATAGTGAGAAGTAGCCAACTGACGCGAGCATCGCGCGCTCCAGTATCTTTCGTTTGGACATCTAGAACATAAATACATCCTCCTGAGCGTATTCCTAGTAGTGCAGCGGTTTGATATGCATTATTGTTCCGATATTGTGTGTTGCCATCCAACTATCGTTGCTCTGAAGGCCCAGGAGGTTGCGCTGCTACGGGACCTACTCGCACTGACCCACTCCCAGCTCAATTCTCATCAGCTTCTCATTGTTCTCTGGGTTGTTCTTCCAAAAGTATATTCTTTAGCGGGTCGCTTCCAAGGCCTAAGTGTCTTGTTCATTCATCTGCGCATACGTCGGAATATCGTGCAGGTTTTACAGGTACTCCAATGCTGTCCGCAGCACTTGCCCTCCGAAGACAACCTTCTTCTTCTATTCACTTGTTCCGTTTTCTGACTCCCTCAGCGCTTTCGCACAAAGTTCGTAAGAATAGTTGAAGATCTGCTTCAATAACGGCAAGGATTTTTTCGCTGCTTCCAAAGCCTGTTCATGACTGCATTTAAACATCTATATTTACTCTCCCGATTGTGACAATACAGCGCAGTATTGGAGAGTGCCTTGCACGAGCAGAGTTGATCTTTTGATGGAGGTCCTGTTTTCTTGGTGGCAGAGAAGCTCCATAGCCTCCACGGCCTTGAGGAGGTAGTGACAGCATCTATCGAGCAGCCATTGTCTAAGTTAGCGAACATCTGTTACTGCTGATAGATGCATGCAAGGTTGTAGTAGCATACCACTTTCAGAGCCAGGTCAAGAGATGGGTCCAGCTTGCTGAGATACTGAGTTTCATGTTGCTTACATCTATCAAGCGCTAGACCTTCTGTAGAATCTGCGTAGCTTCTTCCTGGCGATCAGCAAGTAGCGACTCCATACCACTGGCCAGCAGTTCTTTCATTCTCTGATTGGCTGAGTAGAATGAACAGGCATACCTTCGCTGGCTGTTCTCTCAGATAGTTCGTTGATATCGTTGTTGACTGTCGCATTCGCAATGCTCAACCCAACCTCCGACTAAGGTTAGGAGATCAGGCTTGAGAGTTCCAAGGGGACCTAGTGGTTATGACGCTGGATGGGTTCCATCTCTTTCAGCTGGTTAAAAATATAATTGATGTGGAGATGGAGAGGTGAAACGAAAGATCGTAGTGTCCCAATGGCTATGTAGCTCGGTATGCTGTGCCAGAGAACAGTGCAAGGTACAATGCTAACTCGCATACGAATATCGAGAAGAGGCTAGTGTGGCTACTTCGCATTCCTTCAGCATTATTAAGATAAGCGATTCAACCGGTTTGCCGGTGTATTAAGTGCTACCGCGCTATTCCCATTTATAATAGAAATCGATAAGTTGTTGAAGATGGCGACACAACCTGCTGCTAGCCCGGCCGAACTGAAGACAGTCTTCATTGATGGTTTTGAGAAGGGAGTCACCCCCGAAGTGCTCTACAATTGCCTCAAGAAGTACAATGTTAAGAGCATCCACATGAACAAGCTCCAGAAGTCTGCTACTGCTGAATTCCCCAGCGAGGCTGTTGCTAAGGAAGCCATTAATAGCCAATTCGGTAAGCCCATCCTTAAGCGACAAGTTCGTATGTCGCTCAGGTGTGACAAAGCCGCGATTACTGAGTTTAGCCTTCAGGGACTTGAGAAGGTCGACCTCAACAAACTTTACAAGATCACCAGCAAGTATGGTCGGTCCTGCAAGCTGGGATTCAATGTTTCTGAAAAGAACAAGGTCGTGAATCGAGGATACATGAGCTATACCGATTTCCAGGCAGACAAGGAGGATGCCTTGAAGAAGGAACTGCTTGAGGAGGGAGTGGTCTGTTCGCCATACAACAAAACAAGCAAGAGCTATGTCAGAATCGACAAGTTCGCTGAAGATTCGATCAAGGTGGATCTTTCCAAGAAGATCGAGGAGTATTCTGGCCTTATCCGCACCCAGTTGAAAGAGCTGTGCAATTACAGCGAGGGAGAATACAATATCTCCATCAATGCGATTGCTAAGGGAGAGAAGAACGAATTCTACGCGACAGTTATCTTCGATAACGTGGAGAAGGCCGCTCGCTTCTACGATGAAATCAATGCCATTGCTGCTAACGTCTTCCCGCTCAAGCCTACAGTCTTAATCCGAGTTAGTGAGGAATCAGAAACTCTGACCAACCTTGTAGCCTTCGGAATTAAAAAGCCAATCGGAGTTCTTCCTGAGGCCTTTGAGGGCAAGGTTACTGATGTCTTCAAGAAAGTCTTCAAGGGTATCCTTCAGATCAAGCTCCGAGAAATCAGAAAGAAGGAAGAAGCAAAGGCAGGACAGGCAAGTGAAGAACCGTCTTATCTTTTCCATATCACCATGCACTCTGAAGAAGATGGTCGTGAATTGATGGCCAACTATTTGGAGGAAGCAGTCAAGAAGGAAATCAAGGAATTCTTCAATGCAGAGCCTTTCATCAACATGTTCTGCTCAAGTGCTTTCCGAAAGGAGTTCAAGAAGGCTAAGGGCAAGTACAAAAGAATGGAGAAGGATATCAAGGACTCCCTCGATAATGCTCGCAAGAACGATATTGAGATGAGAACCTTCAACAATTTTGCTACCAAAGGTGGCAACCCAATGGGTAGAATTCCTATGATGAACCCCAACATGCCTGGCCCTCTGCCAGGAGGAATGCCACCAGGAATGGGCCGTATGCCAATGGGTCCAATGTCGATGGGACCCATGCCAGGCTACCCAATGGGGCCGATTAGCCACATGGGACCAATGGGACCCATGAACCCGATGATGGCTCCAGGAATAAACCCTATGAGCATGCTCAACCCCGCCGACTTGGTCGCCAAGAGGAGGGAATTCCTGAAGGACAAGGACAACATAAATAAGGATGCGACTATTGTGAAGAAAGTGGCTATCGGTTACATCATCACTGATCTCGAGTCGCTCGGGATGAAAGAAAGCCGAAGACTTGCAGGTACAAACCATAGCTTATTCAGACATCATAATAAAAGGAGAGGACGTGAAGTCAATCTACAACCTCCTGGAGAACATCGAAGACCTGAAAAAGAAAGCACTGTCGATACGACTGGACGACAAGGAAGCCAGACAGTGAGCATCCGAATGATGAGTATATACAAAACAACAGCATCAAGGAGTTGGAAGGGACTATTGGATGTCCACGTCCCGAGTATTAGTTGCTGGTTGCTTCTTCTATGCTAAAACTTCCTCTGTCTTGTCGACGATATCGTCTACGGGTTCCTCTTTGAAATCGTTCTTGTCCTCATCGATCTCGGCAGGATGGTTGTGTTCGGCCTTCATCACATGCTTGCGAATGGGTTTTGATTGGTTCTGCTGCACCTTCTTGAGCTCCTAGTACTTCGACTGGTAGCTCTGTAGCAGTTTTTTACGGTCTTCCAGATGTCCGTCCTCCTGTAGCAAAATGTTCCTTCTTACCCTGAGAATCTCTAACTTGCGACCGATGTCTTCATACTTCCTCCTCGCCTCTGCAATTGAGTTGGTGAGGGTATCATCCAATATTTGTCTCTTCGGCGTACTTTTTGTTCTTCCGAGGTTCGAGGTGGCCATCTGTTTGTGCCTTCTTCCAAGCTCAAGAATTTCGTCAGTTTGATGGTGCTGCTGGCTGGTTATTTCTTTGATCTTATCCTTCAGCCTACTGATTTCTTCAGTGTAGGCTGGGATCTGTTCGTTGTCGTCAGCCGTCGAGGCTTTTTGGTGCTCCGTCAATGGCTTTTTGTAACTCTGAATTTCTCTGTGCAGCTTATCTACCTCATGCTGCTCCAGTTTCAGTAGAGCTCTTAACTCTTTGACCCGATCAACTGCAAACTGCATGTTGAACTCCTTTGCCTTGATACGCTTGATTTGTTGTCGTAGAGAGTCAAGCTCATTGTACTTTTCTTGAAGCTGCTTTCCTGTTTACGGGTCTGCTGGTGCTTGGGGTGTCTTCTTTGTGAGTGGCTTATCGGCAAGCTTGCTCATCCTCTTATCGAGCTATTCATTGATCTGTCGGATTTATTGAGCGAGTTGCTTACTCGTTGCCTTCAAATGCTTAAGGTAGTTCTTTCTGCATGCTACCAATCAGTACCTCTCATCGATACGGTTTTACAGGAGATTTTGTTGACGTTCTGGTGATGCAGCTCCCTCCACCTATTCGAATTCGTTGCCGTCATACTTATATTCTGGCTCTGCCATTCGATTATAATGCTGAGCTGGGTGTTGCTTGCACTGCTTGTCGCAACAGTATTGGGTGAGGATCTGCTATTGGGAGGACAAGCAATTCAAAGGACAGTGCCAGCACGGGAATCCCTGCTATTTCAGATCAATACCAGCCTTCCCTATGCATACGTTTCAGTGGAGGGTTGCCACATGCCAAAAATCGACATGTCTCAAAATGGAAAGCAAACACCACCAGAAGATACGCTGCTACCTGCAGGGTTTCTTTACCCAATTAATCATACCGCTCAGCTTCTCGTAAATTCTTCTCAGATAGAAAAACCAACAACAGTGAAGGTGATAGGTCTGGAGGGAGAGCGTGACCTGCCTAAGAACAGCTGGAAAATACATACCGAAATCAGCGAAGATTACCTAAAGATAAGCTTCCGAGCGATCAAGCTCTTTGAAAAGCATGTGCATGCAACCTATGGAGTTTGGTTCAGTCGGACACCAGCTGAGATTGATTGCTGGATCTTCAACAACGTGGTACCAACAGGTGCTGCAGGAACGGTAATGACCCAGTCTATATCCACCGATGATAAGGACACAATTGACATTTGGATTCCCACAAACAACGACCAACCCGAACTCAGCAACAACACCTACTCCAAGAAGGAGGAAATTATGGCAATGATCAACCAGTTCGAAAATTTCTACGTAACAGTGCTGGCGAACATGTCTGCTCCATACCCAATGGTGTTCATGTATTAGCATGAGGAAGTCGAGCATAGTCTCAACATCGTCGATTTATAGGGTGGGTTGGCCATCCTGCTGCTCGGTGTGCTGGTGTTCGGGATAGTCAGTGCAGCCTACCTCTTCTACAAGCGAAAGTACAAGGACGACGATTAATTACATGAAGAGTACGAAATCGAAGTAGAGGTTGATAGCTGCCACCAGGAACCCTCTCAGAATGGGCATGGCCCAACAGCAATCAAGCTCTGATGATTTCGACATCAACATCTTCTATTATACAATTAGCGATAGTAAATGACGGAACTAGCTAGTCGCCTCTTCGACTTCGTGCTTGCTTCCACTGAGTACTCGTTTGGTTAAGCCAGGTCAGCTACCAAGTTCCTGATTCCACTGTTCTTCACTCTTCGGTTTCTCCGAGACAAGGATGTGCAGGGTCAGGAGAGAATCATCAAATACTGGTGTCTTTACTCCATTTTCCATCTGCTCGATTGGATACTCGAGCCTGTCATCTACAAGTACTCATGGTACTAGCTAGGTCCATCTACCCGTTCCTCGAAATAGGTCTGTTCGTGGTGCTCAATATCGACAAGTACTCCTACACTGAGAAGATCTATGACTCCGTCATAGCACCCCTCTTCGAAAACCACAAGGCAACCATCGAACGGTTTGCCAGCCAAGTTGAGCAACTATTCAAGCAAGAAACCAGAAAATTGCAAAAAGGTGTGCAGGAGTCCTTCCAAGAGAAAGCAAAACGAGTGGCGGGTAACATCCTCGTGCAGGTGATGAACCCAAACAGTGGGCACGACAAGGAAGACAAGGACTAATGAATGTGCTGAACTCTTCATAACTTGAAATAGCTATCAAGTAGAATCCCGGCGCGTTCGCTGATCTTCGGTTGGAGGTGTTGTGCCAGTCGTTCGAGCAGATGCGGCAGAGCCATCTGGTCACATTCCAAAGTGAACTCCCTAACGTTCATCTTGAGGCTGCTGTTTAGTAGCAGCAGCCCAGTATTGAGTGATTCGACGTTTTCAGTGTTTTGTAAGAGAGTGCGCAAATGGCTGACAAGACCGATGTTGCGCAATAAGCTAAGCATACTCTCCGTTGGTATGGACTCAATTAACACCGTCATGAAGTAGCCGAGGGCCATCTGCACCGGAACAGTCTACCGTTCGAAGTCTCTGATCATGATGAATATGCTTTGGTAGAGCGGGTCTGTCGCTATTTGGGAATCACTCGCCATGTTGGCGAGCAGTGTGATCAGAATCTTCTTTGTTTCGGGGTTGCGAGTTGACAGTGCCTGGGAGAATGCTTCGTTCAGCTTATGCTATCGAAAGATGTCATAGGCCTTGTCGAGACGAGTAACTCGGTCGAGGAATGGTTGCAATGCCATAATCGGTTGAGTCTTCTTCTTTGCAAAGATATCGCTAATAGCAGCACCAAAACTCTTGAGCAGTAAAATTGCTCTTGTGGTATCAACCTCTCGACTTGCCCGTGATAGAGCAATGCAGAGGTCAAACACAATGGTATTTGGATCTGCATTTTGGTAGTATTTGTCGATGTAGGCTATCAGCTTCTCCAGCTGCTAAATTGCGAGAGAGTTGCTGTAGATGAGACAGGCAATCAGAAACTAACAGAATACTCCCACTGCCACTTCATTTTAGAAGGTATTAGCAGAACGTTATTCCAGGAATTTGAAGAGAATGCTATCGGCAAGCCCTTTGAAGAGAGAGGGAGCTCCGAGGTCTACATGAGCACAACTCATACTGAACAGGTTGGTTAGCAGCTGAAGTTCAGCCAAGTATCTCATAGGCTGGAACAGTGAGGCTGCAAGGTTGAGAAGTAACTGGTCTTCCAGGCAGAATCCCTCGCATTTGACCATGTTGACAAGCACGATCATTGCCTGCTCATAGATATATTGCTCTAAGTCTGACCAATTGTACATTGAGTGTCGATGGCTAGTTGCGCCAGAGGGCGTGCTAACCCGACAAACTCATTTAGTGCCTTGCTGTTGATCGACAGGTATTTCAGCTGACTCAGATGTTCGGCAAGGTTCGATTCATTGATGGTCAATCGTAGCTGTGCCACCTCCTCCTACTTCACTGTCATCCCCAGGAAGGCGTCTGATCTCTACTTGTTCATTCGTTCCCTTCGCATCTTGTCGCGTATGTCAATCCGCATCTCTTCATTTCTTTGGTAAGTTTGCTGCCGATGCTACATACTTGCTACATTATAAAGTTTCGGTGATGAGCAAATCAGCCTCCTCACTTGGCGGCAAGACCAAGCACAAGCTCGTGCTGCTTGGTGATCAAGGCACTGGCAAATCATCAATCATTGAGCGATTCATCAACGACCGTTATGCATAGGAATCCAACGTACTCTCAATTTCTATTTCAGCCCACCATAGGGATAGACTTCCTCTCGAAGAATTTCATACATAACAATCGAACGTATCGGCTGCAGCTCTGGGACACCGCAGGTCAAGAGAGGTTTAAGAGTTTGATTCCTGGCTACCTCAAGGATTCTGTATGCGCAGTCTTCGTCTACGACTGTACGAATATCGAGTCGCTCCACAACATTGAGAAGTGGATGAGCCTCTACCGTTAGAACAAGCCGGAAAAAGCAGCTTGTGTAATCTGCGCCAACAAGACTGACCTGCGATAGGAGTACATTACAGACTGATTTAGACAGACCCCCACCGAAAAAGAAGGTCAGTTGTATGCTCAGAAGAACGGGTTTTTACATTTTCAGGTATCTGCAAAGACGGGAGAGAACATTCAGAATCTATTCGCAGGTACAATCGAAGCCATCATGGCTGTTAACCGGTAACAGCAAAGCAAAGAACCAAAAACACCTGCTCTTGAACCAATCATTGAGAAGGCTCCTGCAAGCAGTGCCTATGATTACGTAAACCCAGCTGCCAGCACCAACCGCACCTCTCGCACCATCCAAACGGGAGCTATCAAACTCACACCTGAAGAGATCGAGCAAGACCGAAAGCTATTGCTGGAGGGTCAGGGTGGTTGCTGTAAGCTCTGATATCTAATCTTGGCTAGCCCCAGGCAATATATCGATGACTTCCGACTTTAATTATAGCCAATTTTAAACAGCCAGTATGAACAACCTGCAGCGATTCCTGGAAGGTGGCTTGATGCTCCGTACTATCAGCAGGCGGGAACTCAGAGAGCTCGATCTCGTGTCTATCATGTAGCGTTGATGTTATACAGCAACTCGCTACCTGAATGCCATCCGCCATATTCGCTCAAAATCAAAGCGCATTTGATTGAGGCCTTCTCCTAACTTCTTCTCAGAGTTGTCAAGCTTCTGCAGAGTGATATAGGCGAGTTCGAATAGGAACACTTCTATGCTCAGGTTAAGGAGAAACGAATTCGAACTGGCAACCCCACTCGCAAGAGAAAGCGGAAGACCGAACGTGGAGGAGCACATGAAGAGCATAACCTGATGAACGCTCAAGAAGAAGCTGAGCGGCAGATTGATGAAGCTATTTCATCGAAGAAGAATACAGGTAAATCCACTGTTTAACTTAGCTGATAAGAAGGACATTAACCTCCCGCCAAGGTTCCCACAGGATAAATCGGATGATTCCCAAACATCGGTGAACAAGCTACAAAAGACCGATAACTTTCGGGATATCCTCAATAGCGTGTCCCAACTGCCAATGAACAACGATAACTTTAATGATATGCCAGCGATGCCTCAGTCCGGTGAGAAGCCTCATACTTTCATGGATCAACTCAGAAGTAACAATGCTCGCTACTCAGAGAATATCGAAATGGATGTCAGTAGGCTTGCTAGTGAGTATAAGGATCTGCTGGAGACTACCGCCGAGACCACAATGAAGCCAGTCAGCACAAGAAAGACACACCGAAAGACTGTGGTGAAGCCTCTAGGAGTGACTCTCGATGAACGCATCAACCTAGCGACACTGATTGAAGACGTAACTGGTTCCCGAGATGCAACTGAAACCAAGCGTAAAGACGAGCCCGAATAGACCTTCCTCAGCATTAAACCCATGGAATTTATTGCAGAGGAACTCCAGAGTTTCTCCCTGAATATGAGACTACCTCTGCTGGATGAGACAAGAAACAAGTTCGCTGAACTGCACAAATCTATTATGCTCAACTAATCGCTCAGTAATACCTTCCTTGGAGGCTTCAATCACTCCGAATTGGAATACCTCAGAACCGATCATAGTGTCCCCGAAGGAGGCGATCTCATGGAATTCCTCACAGGCAAGAAAAGTCGTTCAGGGTCGAAGAGTAACGACTCGAGTAGTGGTCAACGAATCAAGCAGGAGGTGGAAATCGAAGCTCCCAATCTATCAACGATTCTGTAAACCAACGATAATTTTTCGTTGAGTCCTTCCAAAAGGGGTGACGCTATGAACAGCCTTCAAGTTGTCATCGTAGACATGATCTCGAAGAACATGAAGGACGGGCGTACCAACCTGAACGAACTGATAGCCGAACGAAGACCTAACAAGATGCTAAAGGCCCAACTGTTCGTTGAGGTGCTCAGCCTAAACTTCAAGATGTCTCAGGATAGCCCAGCCACCTTTGGAGACATCTACATTCAGGCTGGTTGACCATGATTCCACTGTTGTGAAAACCTTATCAATAATATTATCGTTAAATGAACAAGACTTTGAAGCCGGCGATTAAGGAGAAGCGCCTTGTGAAGAAACCTCCGAAGGAAGTTACTCTAATGATCGAGTCGAAGATGCTTTAGTAAACACAGACCAAGAGTGACCTGAGAGTATCCACCAACCGTCACTCCAAAGGAATACCCCAACAATCTTCACCAGACGGTCTTGCCATAAAGTCGATAAGCCTTAGAGACATGTCGCTCACTCAAAGGATATCGTGCAAGCAATTGCGTCCCTCCACCAGTCGAAATAGAATAACAGCAGTGGGCTTCAGCTCATCGAAGTACTAATAAGGAGATTTCCCTTTCCGTCCAAGGATCAATTCGAAGTCACGCAGTCTATCTCGCAACAGGGAACTCAGTCAACCCAAATCCTGTCGTCACAGCAAATGTGCAGACGAACACCAGCATGAAATGGTGCCGCAGCAGGTGCAGCTCAACCCAATATCAAATTTCAAGTGTTTCGAGAGACTGCTGTACCGCGTCACAAGCTACTTTGAAAATGAAAAGGTATGCTGGGAGTTTCGGCAGCTCACTTACAGTAATGTGTTGGCACTGCTGCACCGTTTAGGGTATATCCCCCAACCAACAGAATCCGAACTCATCCAAGGCAGCCATTCGGATAGCTTGAAGAAGGCTTACCACTTTTGGCTATACGTCTCAGCAGACGAATTAACAGCAACATTGGAAAATTTCTTCGTGTTGGTCTGTGCAATCTAAAAGATCTACGTGGATGCGCCTGATATTGCGAGAGCTATTGCAATGTTCGTCAACTACCTGTGCAGGAAATCCACCAGCTTTCAAATGGATCCAGCAGAACCACCCGAATATCGATGGATCTTACCGAGAAGCGGTCGGACGTTTGGCCCAACAGGAGAACTTCAGTTGGATCCATCAACTATCAACCGCATTCCATCAGATTTTAGTTTGTTCATAGTGAATAGGCTGAACTCTCATCTGGAAAAAGCAGTGGTTGCAGAACACAGTCAGAATACTCCTCCTGTGGCAGCGCCGTTGCTATCCGATCGCTCTAACAGGCTTGCATAAGGGAAGCGAAGAAAAATGATCGAGATCATTCGAAACCGTAAACCAAATGTATAGACAGTCACACTTCACGATATTCTCAATTTCAAGGCGAGGACAACGGAAGATAGCGAACGTCCAACTCTCCTCACAAATATTAGCAACCAAAGCAACCACTACCAACAGCCACATAGACGACAGTTAAAGATATCTGCCTCCCAATTATGCTTCCTTTCACGGCCAAAGCGGGTGGTAGAGAGACATCCACTTGATCTGGAGTTCGAGAGGGTGGAGCATATCTGTACCTTCCAACCAGAAATCCATGATGTACGTAAAGCTGTTCGCGAATAGTCACTGACCAGAATCCCTAACGTCGACAAATCAATTGAAAGGATGAAAGAAGGCAGACTCTTCCGAAAGGAGAAGAAGAGGCTGATAGAAACTGGGTGGACCAATTCTGAATCCCGCAGGAAGGTCCAGTACCGCAGCAACAAATAAAACTAATTTAAGGGGACAAGACGAGGTTCACAGCAACAAGATGGCAGTGCGACAAAATAATTGCTTGAAGCAGCCAAGATAGAGCAGGAACAACAACACTACCATCCACCACGATTGTGCAATGAGTTCAAACCCACGACCTAACCAACTTGCGAATCCTCATTCAAGCTGCCGACTGAAGAGGCCCTCCCTGAGAACATCCCTTCAGCACATGTTCAGCTCCGTACGGAAACAGTACGCTCCGATGACAAGTAGCTGCGGATTCCC
>Ga0075152_10002083_pt1 | contig 14305 bp, 15 predicted proteins | sample JI61114C2DNA_FD_70964 | JGI IMG/M metagenome (GOLD analysis project Ga0075152, IMG submission 70964) | Wastewater effluent complex algal communities from Wisconsin, to seasonally profile nutrient transformation and Carbon sequestration -... | ecosystem: Engineered > WWTP > Effluent > Algae...
GAGCCGGCGGAGGGACTCGAACCCACGACCTGCTGATTACAAATCAGCTGCTCTAGCCAACTGAGCTACGCTGGCCGGTCTCATTTCTGGTGCAAATATAATAGTGATTTTTAAATCTCCAAAACTTTTTTACACTTTTTTGATGATTTTTTTAATTAAAGTGCGTTGATTTTTTCAATCAATTGATTAGCAGTTTGTTCTAATTCTGCATTGATTTGTTTGAAATGCGCTTTTTTATTTTCTACTTTTTTAGCATTAACCTTAACGATTAAAGCATCAAAAGATGTAATTGCTTCATCTATAACTGCATTAGTAGCATCAGTTGGTTTTCCTTCGCTAGTCATTTCGTGAATATAAACTGCTTCAATAATATCTCCTAAAACGAAGTTGATGTCTTTTTTTAAATTTTTAACGCTTGGCATTTTCTTTTATTTTTTAAAATTTGATGCAAAATTACATATAATCTTTTGAATATAGGTTAAGAAATGTAAATTTCTAATACTGATGCTTTTCCATGAATTTCAAATTCGTTCATTTTTGCAGGAATTAAAATGGTATCTCCAATTTTATAAGAATAAGTTTTATCATCATAACTCAATTCAAAACTACCATCAACACACATATAAACCAAAAATGAATTCTCATCATTTACAATAGCAATATTTCCGTCAAGCGGAATGAAATTTGTTGTGAAATAAGGACAATCAACAACTGTATTAGCTTCGTTTTCAACTTTCGAATAGTTTTTTTCAGCATCAACTACATCATAATTTATTGCATCTAATGCTAAATCAACATGAAGTTCGCGCGTATTTCCATTGGCATCTACTCTATCGAAATCGTATAATCTATAAGTTATGTCTGATGTTTGTTGAATTTCTGCAATTACAGTTCCTGCTCCAATGGCGTGAACCGTTCCAGTTTCTAAAAAGAAAACATCTCCTTTTTTAACTTTTTTAGTATCAAGAATATCTAATAAAGTTTTGCTTTCAAGATTTTCTAAATAGTCTTTTTTGGATGATTTTTCTTTAAAACCAACAATCAATCTTGCATCATCATCGGCTTGCATAACATACCACATCTCGGTTTTACCAAAGGAATTATGTCGTTTAGCTGCCAATTCATCATTTGGATGCACTTGAATTGATAAATCTTCTCTAGCATCAAGATATTTGAAAAGTAGCGGGAATTGTTTGCCAAATTGCTCATAAACTTTTGTTCCCAAAACTTCTTTTGGAAATTCTGAGATAATTTCGTTTAATGATTTTCCTGCAAAAATTCCATTAGAAATAATACTTACATCATTTTCTACTGTAGAAATTTCCCAACTTTCTCCTGTGATTTCTGATGAAATTGGTTTATTTAAATAATCTTTCAGTTTTGTTCCGCCCCAAATTCTGTCTTTTAGAATCGGTTGGAATTGTAATGGATATAATTTCATTGAATGAATTTAAAGTGCAAAGATGCAAAAAATTGATTACACTATTTCACCAATTCCTTTAATGTTTTTAATGCTTTTTCAATATGAATTTCAGCAGACATACTATTAAAAATCATTATAATAATTCCATTTTTATCCATTACAAAAGTTTCACGTCCTGGAATTATGAATAAGTTATTTTGAACACCAAAAAGCTTACGTAGTTTTTTATCATTATCTGAAAGTAAAATAAACGGAAGATTAAATTTACTTTTAAACTTTAAATGAGAAGTAACTGTATCAGAACTAATTCCGACAACTTCGGCTCCTAAATCTTTAAACTCTTGATAATTATCTCTAAAACTACATGCTTGTGCTGTGCAACCTGGTGTATCATCTTTTGGATAAAAATAAATTACAAGCGGTTGTTTTCCGATGTAATCTTGACTATCAAAAAGATTTCCGTTGGTGTCTTTTGCGGTAAAATTTGGAATTTTATCTCCTATTTTTAATGCCATTTTAGTTGCCTTTATAGGTTACAAAGTTGCGCGGTGTTTCATAAAGAGTTATTTCTAGTTCTTTATTTGAATCGATTTGAGTTCTTAGTTTGTTCCAAATTATTACTGCAATATTTTCTGCAGTTGGGTTTAAATCTGCAAATTCTAGAACATCAAGATTGAGGTTTTTATGATCAAAAGCGTCTTCAATATGCTCTTTAATTAAATCTGAAAGAATTTTAGTATCAATAACATAACCTGTTTCTTGATCAATTTCGCCAGTAACTGAAACGATTAATTCGTAATTATGTCCATGAAAATTCGGATTGTTACATTTTCCGAAAACGGCTTCATTTCGTTCCATAGTCCAATCTTTTCGATACAATCGATGTGCTGCGTTGAAATGTGCTTTTCTTGAAACGGTAACTTTCATTTAGTTATGAGTTTATAATTTATGATCTTCTAGATAATGATAAAATTCATCAAATATTATTTTAAACCAAACTGTATAAATTTCAGGATTTTTAATCATATCTTCTTTAATATCTTCAATGGTCATCCATTTCCAACTTTCAACTTCATCACAATTGATATTGGGTTCTTCGTTTGAATAACCAATCATTACATGATCGAGTTCGTGTTCGGTCAAACCATTGTCAAAAGGCGCTTTGTAAATAAAATGAAACAACTCTTTCAATTCAGTTTTAAATCCCATTTCTTCATACAAACGACGCTTTCCAGCTTCAATATTGGTTTCGCCAGCACGTTGATGACTGCAACAAGTATTTGTCCAAAGTAAAGGCGAATGATATTTGTGATGTGCACGTTGTTGCAACATAACTTCATTTTTATCATTTAAAACAAATACGGAAAACGCACGATGTAAAACTGCTTTTTCGTGAGCTTCAAGTTTGTTCATCAAACCAATAGGTTCGTCTTTTTTGTTGACTAAAATTACTTGTTCTTCTTTCATAGATCTTTTATGATGGTCAAAAATACGAAAAAAGAATTGGTTGTGAAGTGATTTTGGAGTTTGTGAAAAGTTTAACGTGTGTTTATATTTTGTATTTTTATAAAATAAACTTAAACTTTTGTAGTTAGAATATATGAAGATAAAATTATACATCTTATTACTATTCCCAATTGTAACTTTTTCTCAACTTTCAGAAAAAGTGAATATCATTTATAAAGGATTAATGCAAAAAGATCAAATAGAAAGTCAAAACATAGGCTATAGCGGAAAGGAAAGTGGTACTTATAAAATGTATGAAGAGTTAGACTCTATAGCCAATGATGAAGAGATTCTATATATGACACAAAATGGAAATGATGTTATTAAAGGTTATTTGTCATTAGTACTAGTAGATAGAAAATCAGAAAAATTAATTCAATTATTCTCAAATTATATAAAAGAAGATAAAATCTTAAAAATTCAAAGCGGTTGTGTTGACGATTATTCTACAACTACTGGAGAATTATATAGCTATCTATTCTATCAAAAAGAAAAAATCGAACTAATTAAAAATTACGAAAATGAATCCGATGAATTGAAAGCCAATTTAAAAGAGTATTATGGAAATGATTTTGATAAGCAATACAAAACCAAATGGACTAAAAAAGAAGTTGATAGTGTTTTAAATCAATTCAATGAAATTATCGTTACCAGTGAATCTATATCATCTAAAACTCTTGACGTAGTATTCAGAGTAAATAATTATAAATTCGATAATTATGAAAGAGTAAAATATTATGCTAATAAATATAAGACAAGAGAAATATTAGCTACGTTAGCTAATTTTCAAAATAAAAATGATTTAGAATTATTTCATCAAAACATTGATATTTCATTTTTAGCAATTTCAAAATTTCCAGATGAATCCTTTATTAAAATTCTTCAAAATAAAGAAAACGAGAATTTAGAAAATTTAGATTATTACGAAGCTATCTCGTCTATTTGTACTGACGATGTTAACCAAATAAAGAAAAATATATTTGACAAACTAAGTAAATCTGATAATATGTTTACGCAAGAATATATTCAATATCTTGAAGAAGCATTAAAAAAATATAGTTGTGAATATAACTCTCACTTACTATTAGAAATAGAGAAATTCCACAACCGTTAAACTTTCCTTAAATCATCTCAATTTGTAAACTGTATGACATTTTGCAACGTACTTCTATTGTAAATTTGTACATCAATTAATTTAATTGTTATGAAAAAAATAATCACATTTTTGTTTTTGATTCCTTTGCTTACGCTAACGGCTTGTGGACAATCAAACAAAAAAATTTCAAAAAAAGATACTTCAGCTATGGAAAATGTAATTAGTAAACCCGAAAATCCTTACTATTCAAATACAGATACTAAGAAACTAAATGTTTCGAATGCCGAATGGAAAAAAGCTTTATCAGCTGATTTGTATGCTGTCGCGAGAGAAGCCGATACCGAAAGAGCTTTTACAGGAACCATGTGGAATGATGAAACCAAAGGTACTTATTATTGTGCTGCTTGTGGTTATAAGCTTTTTAAATCCAATCAAAAGTTTACAAGTAGTTGCGGATGGCCAAGTTTTTTTGAACAAGAAAACAAAGAAAGTATCACTTTTAAAGATGATAATTCTTATGGAATGAGAAGAATTGAAGCCAATTGCGGACGATGTGATTCGCACTTAGGACATTTATTTGATGATGGACCAGAACCAACAGGAAAAAGATATTGCATGAATGCTATTTCGTTAGATTTTGTTCCTGATGCAGTTGCTTCAAATACTGGAAACTTAGACTCGAGCAATAGCGAACAGGCGGAGCAAACTATTGTTCTTGGTGGAGGATGTTTTTGGTGTGTAGAAGCCGTTTATCAAAACCTTGAAGGTGTGAAAAGCGTTTACTCCGGTTATGCTGGTGGCATGGTAGAAGATCCAAGTTATGAGCAAGTTTGCACAGGTAGAACTGGTGCAGCAGAAGTTGTAGAAATCACTTATGATAAAACTAAAACCAACTTAGATGAAATTTTGAAAGTGTTTTTTACTGTTCATGATCCAACAACATTAAACAGACAAGGCGCTGATTCAGGAACACAATACCGTTCAGTGATTTTTTATAAAAACGAAAATGAGAAAAAAGCGGCTCAAAATTTGATTGCTGAATTGAATGAAAAAGTATTTGCGAATAAAATTGTAACGACTTTAGAACCTTTAAAAAAATTCTATAAAGCCGAGGAATATCACCAAGGTTATTATGAAAACAACAAAGACAAACCTTATTGCCAAATGGTAATTCAACCCAAAATTGAAAAATTTGAAAAGGTTTTTAAAGATAGATTGAAAAAGAATTAATTATTTATTCTAAAACCGCTTGTGAAAATGAGCGGTTTTTTCTTTAAAAACTCATTCTCACAAAAACATTTGGAGTAATTCCTAACGAATAATAGTCTTTAACAGAATATCTTGGTATGTTGAAATCTCCAAAAGCTGAATATTTTCTTTCAAATTCTTTACTGATAATTGTTCTGTTATTGTAGCAATTGTAAATAGAAAATCCTACTTTAAAATTCTTATCTTTTTTATTGTAAAACTGATAAAATCCTGAAATATCAAGACGATGATAGGCAGCAAGTGTTTCCGAATTTAAAGCAGTAGCTTGTTCATTTTCATCCAACAAACTATAAGGTTTTCCTGAATGTAGAAACCATCCAACAGCAAGTGAATAATGTTCCCATTTTTTATTAAAAGACAAACTTAAAGCATGTTTGACATTAGAATTAATTTGAAAATAATTATAATTATTGATGGTTTCAAATCGGTTTTGTGAGTCTTGAAAAGTGTAAGTCATCCATGCACTCCAACTTTTTGTATTCTTTTGAATTAATAAATCTAAACCATTTGTAAATCCATTTCCTCTATATATAGTTGAAACATTTTGATTAGAAAAGCCAAAAGTTGAAGATGTAATTCCGTCAATTTGCTTATGATAAATATCCAAATCCAATAACCAATTATTCTTTTTATAAATAATTCCTGTTGCAAAATGATTGGATTTTTGAATAGGATAATTTAAATTATCTGACAAGGCCCAAACGTAGTTTTCCAAACTCAAATCATTGATAGTGTTTTCACGAATTTGACTTAAAATTTGACTTCTTTTTTCGTAGGAAACTTGCCAAATAAATTCATTTGAAAATCGTTTTTGAACTAAAATTCTTGGCTCAAAAATAGAACCATTTTCTTTGAATTTACTAAAACGAAAACCTGAATATATATTCCAATTTTTGTTGTCAAATTTCAAATACGAATAACCTACATGATTGATATTATATGCTTGTTTTATACTCAAAACCACACCAATATCTTGATTAAAAGAATTGAACAAATGCGAAACATCATTTCCAAATAATTGATAACCAAAATCTAAGCTAAACTTTGAATTAAATAAATAATTAAAATTTGCTTCAAAACCTGAATCTGTAATTCTATTTATTTTCTTGTAAGCTTCAAATTGTGATGCTGGAAATTCTTCTTTTTTTTGATAATCAAAATCATAATTTGAATAAAAAAGCAATACTTTTTGATTGAATTTAGAAGAATATTTTTGAAACCAATTGATGCTAAAACCATAATTGGAAATATTCATTTGTTGCTTATCAATGGTATCATTGGAAATTTTACTACTATATTTTAAATCATTATCAATGTAAATTCCCGAAAAGGAAAAAAATGATTTTTCACTTGGTTTAAAATTCAATTTTGTAGAAAAATCTTGAAACTGAAATTTGTTTTGATTACCAAAATCATTAAAAATAGTGTTTTGAAAAACTTTATTTTCAAATTGTCTAAAAGTAGTTGACTGAAACCATTCGGTGAAAGATTTTCTTGCTGCAATTTGAATTCCAAGTTTGTTATTTACAATTGGAGTTTTCACATCAACATCAGCATTTAAAGCATTTATTCCTACATTTCCTTGAAACTCATTTGGAATTTTATCAGACGATTTTATGTCAATTATACTCGAAATTCGTTCGCCAAATTTTGGATTTACTGCTTTATTATAAAAATTTACAGATTGTGAAATTGAAGGATTAATACCAGAAATCATCCCAAATAAATGTCCTGGATGATACAATCGAATTCCGTCCCAAAGCACCAAATTTTGATCGGAAGTTCCACCTCTAACATGCAAACCGCTTGCTGTTTCATTAGGACTTTTTACTCCAGGAAGTTGCTGTAATGCTAATAAAACATCGGCATCAGTTACACCTGGAAGCGTTTCAACTTTTTGTGGATAAATAGTGAATTTTTCACTTGTTTTGTTTATTCCTTGCGCGACAAAACCTTCAATTAAAACTTCTTCAATGTAGGTAGTTTTAATGGTGTTTTCTGCTTCACTTTTTACAATTGAATAAAAACGGTTGTCAATTTTAATCGTTTTTAATTGGGCTTGATTTTCTATTTGAATTGTCAATTCATCGAGAGAATAGTTCCTTTTTGGCAACGATATTTTTTTTTCTTTTACAATTTCATCGACATAAGAAAACTTGACATCGAATTTGTTTTCAATGTCAAGCAATACTCTTTCTAATGCTTGTGAAGTATAGGAAAATTGATGTTTCTCAATTTTTTGTGCCCATGAATTTTGAAGAAAAAGAAAAATGAATAAAAACGAAATTAATTGTTTCATTCCGTTAAAATAATATTTTCTTCGTTAATTTTATAATTCAAATTTAATGGAACGCAAATCGTTTTTAAAGCAGTTTCTATATTTTTATTAGTAAAACTTCCAGTAAATTTGATTTTACTTATATTTTCAGGATACTTTACTTTAGTATTGAATTGCATTTCAAATTTGTTTAAAACATATTTTATAGGAACATTTTTGAAAGATGATTCACCACTAATCCATTGTGGTTTTTCAGCATTATTTTGAGCCCAATTTTCAAAGGTTTTTTCATATACTCGAACACTTTCACCTCTTGTAAGAATAACAGTTTTAGTATTATTTTCAACTTTCACTTTGCCTTCATAACAAACCACTTCAAAATAATCGTTAAAACTTGTTACGTTAAATTTTGTTCCTAAAACGGTTACTTTACCTAATGAAGTTTCAACTGTAAACTTGCTTCCTTTTTGAACTTCAAAAAATGCTTCACCATCTAATTTTAGTGTTCTATTCCATTTGAAAAAATTTGGATAAGACAATTTTGATTTTGAATTTAAAGTAACTCTTGAATTATCTTTTAGAGTAACTATTTCAGTCAAACCATAATTCGTTGATACATTATTTGAAAAATAAAAAACTTGATATAATCCAAAAAACAATAACAAACTAGCTGCAACCACTACATATTTCCAAAGATGAAAAACTTTAGGTTGTGTTGTTGAATTTTTTGCTTCAATTTTCTTTTGAATTTTAGCATAATTCTGTTCCAAATCAGCATCAGAAATTGTGTAATTACCAAGTGCATTTTTCAACTTTTGATACGCTAAAAAATCCTCATTGGAAACCAATTGCTTCAACTGATTATCTGAAATTTTATCAGCTAACCAATCAGAAAGAAATGTATCGTTTGTATTTTTCATTTTGTAATTTTTTTTAAAATATTCTGATTAAATATTTTTCATTACTTTTCTTAATGTGACTAACGCTAAGTGCATTCTTTTTTCAACTGCTTTGACTGATAAACCTAATAAAGAAGCTATTTCTGTATAGGATTGATTATCAAAACGATTCATTAAAAAAACTTCTCTTTGCTTTTCGGGCAATTGATTTATTGCAGTTTCAAGTTGTTTTCTTAACTCGTTTTCTTCTAATAAAAATTCTGGTGATTCTGGATTTAATTCACTTTTATTAGATTTTAATTCAAAATCGGAAACCACTTTTTCATGCTTAATTTGATTGAGCGATAATCGTGTTGCCGTTGTAAACAAAAAACTTTTGGCTTGTTCCGGTTTTAAAACTTTACAATTTTCCCAAAGAATTACAAAAGCATTTTGAGCGACATCTTCTGCTCTATCAATATCTTTATATTTGTATATCAGATAGTTTCTGATTAGTTTAAAATTCAATTCAAAAATTGACTTAAAAACAGCATCATTACATAAACAAGAAGTAGAATCTTTATTTGATATATTCATATTTTTAAAATCATCACCGCATACTTCTTTTCCAAAATATGCGGCAATGAAATTTAAGTTTAACCCAACTTTATTATTAAATTAATTACAAATTGTAGCTGCAAGGTTTGCTAAAGCTTCTTCACTAGCAATTGAATATGAAACACTTGGAGTTGTAGGCGTTGCAATTGTATGAATTGTTATTGGATAATTAATTGGTAAATTTCCTGTTGCTGGATTATAATAGCTAAACAATTCATTATCGTCATTTACAGTAACTAATGCTCCACCTGATTGTACTTGAACAGGATATTGAATTGTAAAACAAGTTCCAAGACCTGCAAAAGCAAATCCACTTGAAGAACCACAATCAACAAAATCTGCTGAAGTAAATCCTGCGCATTCTGCATGACAAGCATTTGGAAATTCAATTATTTCACCTATTGGAGTTGCTACACAAACTGGCGCATATTCTTCAGTACAAACACATGGATCACTTGATTCACCACAATTGTTATCCATTTCAAATAACTCGTAAATATCATTAATTACTACTGTTGCACCTTCATAAGTTACTGAAAGTGGAAATAGTAATTCATAAATATCGTTTTCAGTAGAAGATGTAATTACATCAAATAATTCTGATTCATTATCAATAACAACAGTATTACCATCTTGATTTACAATTGAAAAAGGATAAATAAATTCATAACAGAAACCAGTAGTTACATAATCTTCATAGGTTTCATAACCACAACTTGCAACAAGAGCTTCAAAATCGGATTCATTGCTAATTGTTATTGGAGTTGCAGAATCGGCTGCTGCTAAAGTTACTTGAAAAGGAAATTCAATTCCTTCAATATATAAACTTTCAGTTTCGTTAGATAATAGTTCTATAATTCCATCCATTGAAGCTACTGAAACAACAGTTCCATTATTGTATGCTAAATTTAAAGGATAAACGAATTCAAAACATAATGGAATTGAGTCATTAACAATAGTGTCATTTGCGCTTCTTCCTGCAATGTTATTAGATTTTTTTAATTCATTTAAAACTGTTCTCAATGAGAAACTTTTTTCAGTAACAACTTCATTTTGAACCGAATCATTGTCTGTACATGAATACAATGTTGCAAAAGAAATAGCAACAAATAGAAATAATAATTTTAACTTTTTCATAATTAATAAATTTAGTGTTTAAAGCTAAGACAACTCAAAAATCAATTACCCTACTTTTTATTATTTTTTTAATACCTCAGCAATTTTCAAAGCACATTTTTCGCCATCAATGGCAGCAGAAATTATTCCGCCAGCATAGCCTGCTCCTTCACCACAAGGATACAAACCTTTTATTTGAAGATGCTCTAAAGTTTCGTTATCTCTTGGAATTCTAACTGGTGATGATGTTCTACTTTCTGGCGCATGAAGAATGGCTTCATTTGTTAAATAACCGCGCATTGTTTTTCCAAATTCATTAAATCCTTCTCTCATAATTTGAGATAAAAATCCTGGAAAAACTTGTCCCATTTCTACAGATGTCGTTCCTGGAACATAGGAAGTTTTTGGAATAGAATTGGAAATTTTATTCTGCGTAAAATCTACCATTCGCTGTGCTGGAACTTTTTGAGTTTCACCTGCCAAATGCCAAGCTTTTTGTTCGATAGATTTCTGAAACTCCATTCCAGCAAGTGCGCCAAACTTTGCAAATGGTTTAAAATCTTCTAATTTTAATTCAACTACAATTCCTGAATTTGCAGTACTTTGATCACGTTTTGAAGGCGACCAACCATTAGTTACAACTTCGCCTGGACTTGTTGCGCAAGGAGCAATTACGCCACCTGGACACATACAAAAAGAATACATTCCACGTCCATTCACTTGTTTTACAATAGAATAAGGTGATGGCGGTAAAAATTCGCCACGAAAATCGCAAGAATATTGAATTTTATCAATCAATTCCTGTGGATGTTCTGCGCGAACGCCTAATGCAAATGGTTTTGCTTCGATGAAAATTTTCTTTTTATCTAATAATTCAAAAATATCTCTAGCTGAATGTCCTGTTGCAAGAATTACTTTATTAGCAGAAATAGTATCACCATTTTGCGTTACAATTCCTTGAATTTCGTTATTCTTTATAATAAAATCGGTTACGCGAGTTTCAAATAAAACTTGTCCACCACATTCGATAATTTTCTCACGAATGTCTTGAATAATTTGTGGTAATTTGTTGGTTCCAATATGTGGATGTGCTTCAACTAAAATATCTGATGAAGCTCCAAAAGCTACTAATAATTGCAAAATTCTGTCAACATCACCACGTTTTTTGGAACGTGTATATAATTTTCCATCGGAATATGTTCCTGCGCCACCTTCACCAAAACAGTAATTAGAATCTTCGTTTACAATATGTTCAACATTGATTGCTTTTAAATCTCTACGGCGACCACGAACGTCTTTTCCTCTTTCTATTACAATTGGTTTTAAACCTAACTCTATTAATTGTAAAGCGGCAAAAAGTCCAGCTGGACCAGCGCCAACAATAATTACTTCTTGCGAATTGGATACATTTCCATAATTTGGAAGTTCAATTTTTTGTTCGATAAAATCTTCGCCTTTAAAAAAAACAGTTGCTTTTATATTGAATTTTATTGCTTTTTGACGCGCATCTATGGAACGTTTTAAAACCACTACCTTTTGAATTTCTTTTACAGAAGTATTCAATAATCTTGCAACATGCTCATTGATTAATGATTCGTTGTGAGCAACTTCTGGTGAGACTTGAGTTTGAATTTCGCGAGGCATAAAGGTAATTTTTGACAAAAATAGTAATTTGAAAATTGTTATTGTAATTTTGCAGAAGAACAACAATTTATATGTCAAGAAAAATAAAACTTATATGGGATTTTCGAGGTGAAGTTGCTGCAAAAACTGCAGAACATCATGAAATTCATTTGAAAGAATATATTGCAATAGAAAAATTTCCTATCAATGTAACAGGATTTGAAGTTATAAATGAAATGTATGCTATAGCATTTATGGTAGTTACAGACGAGAATATGATTCAAGTTCGTGATGCCTTGAAACCACATCGTGGAGAGATTTATAGTTAATCAACTTCTATTCTATAATCGCTAAAGATATATGTGTCATTTTTTTCTCCTGATAATTGAATACTTTTAAATTCAACTACTTGAGGATTTTTTACTTCGTAATTATAGATATCTATGTTTTTACTAGCATCGGATAATTCATAAAATTTGCCGTCTTTTGTCCACCATTTACCTTTTTCAGTAAAAGTTTCAATTTCGCAATCTTGTTTTGAAGTAAACATAATGACATAGGTCCCATTTTTAAATCTCTGTTGAATCCAATGTTTCTCTACTCCTTCGATTTGCTTTTCAACTTCAAATCCTTTCCATATTCCAACTAGTTTTGAATCAAATTGTTTATCTCCTCTTGTGAAACTAAAAATTGAAAATGATAAGATTAGTAAGGAAACAGGAACTATAAAAAATGCTTTTTTCATAATTAATTAATTTTTTGGTATTTCTATGGTTTTAATATAATCATCTAAAAAAATGAACATAAAATTATCTAATTCTTTATCAACTTTATATTCAGCTTCTTTTTGTTTTAAGTAAGGATTCTCTTTTTTCTTGCCTTCAATATCTTGAATTGCATTTTCTACATCAGCATTAGTTTCAAGCATCATATTTTTAAATTCAGCAGCTTTAACTTTATATTCTTCAGTAGTCTTATAATATCTATAATAATTAATTTTAAATTTTTGAAAATCTTCACCAGTAAAATCTTTTGATTTAATCATTGTACCTGAACTTATTTCAAATAATTTATAATTTTCATATATAGAACTATAACCCATATGAACATACTCTATTAATTTTCCATAAGGACAAACTAATAATCCTGAATAAAAACTACAATCAAAATTTAAATTTAAGCCAAAAATATCTTTATAAATGGAAACTAGAGAATCTATATATTTACCATTATTAGATTTTTGAAATTCTTCCTTATAAATATTCTCTACAACTAATTTATTATCTACAAATTTAAAATAAGCAATATAACCTCTCCAATTACCTGTTGACATTGTTTTTATCAACCCTTTTGGAATTGGATTTTTCTTAAAATATTCTTCTAATGGATTACAATGTAACCTCAATGTATCTTTTTCAAAAATTAAATAATCAGGGGTTTGCGCTGTTCCAAAAGATTTTATTGAAAACAAAAAAATTATTAAAAATAAAAATTTAAAAATTCTCATATTTTTAATTCGCCACTTCGCTAATGAATTTTATTCGCATTAATCGTAATTCTTCGATGTCGTAGTCGCCGTCGAATTCTTTTAGAGCATCTTCAATTTTATCGGTTTCGGATTCCATGAAATAATCGTGAATTTCTTCTTGCTGATCTTCATCTAATATTTCATCAATCCAATATTTAATATTCAATTTTGTTCCTGCGTAAACAATCTGCTCCATTTCTTTTAGCAAATCATCCATTTTCATTCCTTTTGCAGAGGCAATATCTTCAAGAGAAAGTTTTCTATCAATATTTTGAATAATATATAATTTATTTGCCGAATTAGCTCCTGTTGATTTTACGACCAAATCATCCGGACGAATAATATCGTTATCTTCAACATATCTATTGATTAATTCAACAAACTCTTTACCATATTTTTTTGCTTTTCCTTCTCCAACACCATGAATATTAATCAATTCATCCATCGTTATAGGATATTTCAAAGCCATATCTTCAAGAGATGGATCTTGGAAAACTACAAATGGTGGAACACTAAGTTTTTTAGCTACTTTTTTACGCAAATCACGTAACATTGCCATCAAAGCTTCATCAGCTGTTCCTGAAGATTTTGCCGCAGTAACTATTGCATCATCTTCTGCTTCATTATATTCATGGTCTTCTGACATCATGAATGAAGTTGGATTCTTAATATAATCGTGACCTTTATCAGAAACTTTTAAAATTCCATAGGTTTCAATATCTTTTGTAAGCATTCCATCAACCAAAACTTGACGAATCAAAGCCATCCAATAACGTTCTTCTTGATCTTTTCCGCAACCAAAAAATGATTGCGTATCAGTTCTATGAGCTTTTATTGTTGCGTTTACTCTTCCTATTAAGGTAAAAACAACTTCTTTAGATTTATATAAATGTTTGGTATCGCGAACTACTTCTAATAATTTTTTAACATTATCTTTAGCTTCAACTTTAGCTTTCGGGTTACGAACGTT
>Ga0075152_10002085_pt1 | contig 14293 bp, 10 predicted proteins | sample JI61114C2DNA_FD_70964 | JGI IMG/M metagenome (GOLD analysis project Ga0075152, IMG submission 70964) | Wastewater effluent complex algal communities from Wisconsin, to seasonally profile nutrient transformation and Carbon sequestration -... | ecosystem: Engineered > WWTP > Effluent > Algae...
TTCGTTCCTGCAGCTTCCAAAACAGCTTGCGTATCAATTTCTAAAATATTAAAGATTTTGGCCAATTCATTGACAAAAGCAATATTGATATCGCGTTGCGAATTCTCAATCACTTTAGCCGCTTCAGCCACCTTTATCGAAGGAGCAAGATGCGTTCCTGCAGTGATAACGGATTGGTATAATTCATTTACTTTTTGTCCAATTTCTGGGGTTGAACCCGAAGTGACTTTTAGTATTTTATCCACCGTATGCTCTTTATCGCCGGGGTTAATTCTTTCAGGGGAATAGCCCGCAAAAAAATCAATATTGAATGTTAAACCCGATACTTTTTCGAGAACAGGAACACATTCCTCTTCAGTAACTCCTGGATAAACAGTTGATTCGTAAATAACAATGTCACCTTTTTTCAATACCTTCCCAACAGTTTCACTGGACTTATATAAAGGAGTCAAATCAGGACGATTGTTTTTGTCCACAGGTGTGGGCACCGTAACAATATAATAAGTACAATTGGCAATTTCAGCCAGAGCGGACGTACAATACAAGCCATTAGCTGCAGTCGAAGTCTCCACCAACACTTGTCGTAAACTATCCGATTCAATCTCAAGGGTACTGTCGATTCCCTGCTTAAGCAAATCTATTCGGGACTGATTGATATCAAATCCCACCACGGAATATTGGGTGGCAAACAATCGCGCCAAGGGCAATCCTACATATCCCAAACCGATAACGGCTATCTTTATGTTTGTATTCAATGTTTATCTTTTTTGGGTTTCCAATAGTAGAAACCTAGTTTTAACTTCTAACTTCTAACTGTCACCCTGAGCCTGCCGAAGGGTAACTTCCAACCTCTAACTTCTAACCTCTAACCTCCCCCATCAAGGGGCTAAATTATTCCAATACCAATCTACAGCCTCTTGCAAACCTTCCTGCAAAGAATATTGCGGCTGATATCCCAGCAAGGCTTTAGCTTTGTCGATACTCGCCAACGAATGCGGGATATCACCTGCTCGATTGGGACCATAGACTATAGAAACATCAGCAATTTTTGGATTGTATTTAGACAAATAGTCTTTTAAATAATCTACTAAATTATTCAGTGTATTTCGGTCACCGTAAGCAGTATTATAAACAGTATTTATGGCTGCTGAATTTTGGGTGGTCATCGCCAATTCATTCATTTGAATCACATTGTCAATATAAGTAAAATCACGTGAATAGTTGCCATCGCCATTTATTTTGGGGCTTTCGAGTTGCATCAATTGCATCACAAATTTGGGAATTACAGCAGCATAAGCCCCTTTGGGATCTTGCTTTCTTCCAAAAACATTAAAATACCGCAAACCAATGGTTTCCAAACCATAGGTTCTACTAAATATTTCTGCATACAATTCATTGACATATTTAGTGATAGCATATGGAGAAAGCGGTTTCCCTATGACATCTTCTAATTTTGGCAATCCTTCTGAATCACCGTAAGTAGATGAACTGGCAGCATATACAAATCGTTTCACATTGGCATCTCGTGCAGCCACAAGCATATTCAAAAAACCTGAAACATTGACATCATTGGTAGTAATAGGATCATTAATAGAACGCGGCACAGAACCCAAAGCAGCTTGGTGCAAAACATAATCCACCCCTTTTACAGCATTCTTACAATCAACCAAATTCCGAATATCACCCTCTATCAATCGAAAATTCTTATCATTGATAAAATCTTTCAGGTTGTGCCGATGTCCAGTAGAAAAATTATCCAAACAAATCACTTTATTCCCTTTGGATAAAAAATAATCACAGAGATTAGAGCCAATAAAACCAGCTCCTCCTGTTATTAATATACTATTTTTAACTGTCTCTTTCATTCGATTGTAGTAATGCTAAGCCTAATATTAGAATTATGATTTTCTTAATTTGTTGAGTGCTTTTTCTAAGAGGTTTCTAGGTTTATCATCTTCATTGTATCCACTAGAATAAGTTGTAGAACCATAGCCGTAACCATAGCCATAGCCATAACCAGCTCCGTACTTAGCTTTATTTTGAAAGCCATTCAGAATAATACTGGTATTGTGTAACTCTCCTCTTTTTACCCTGTTGTTGAGCAACGTAATCATATCTTTTTTGGTAAAATTCTGTCTCACAATATACAAGATAACATCTGTATATTGTGCCAATTCCAGTGCATCCGAAACTAAACCTACTGGGGGTGTATCTAATATAATATAATCGTATTTTGTTTTCAACTCATCTATCAATTCCTTCATACCGTCGCTCATAATCATTTCGGCAGGATTTGGAGGTATGGGACCCGATAAAATAACATCAAGAAATGGGATATGAGTTGGGTTAATTATTTCATCTACTGTTTTTTGCTTAATAAGATAATTAACCACTCCTACCTCATTAGATAAATTAAATTCCTCAAACAACTTTGGCTTACGCAAATCTAAACCGATGATAACGGTCTTTTTTTCGCTTAAGGCAAATACCGTAGCAATATTAAGAGTAGTAAATGTTTTTCCTTCACCGCTGACCGAGGAGGTGATCATCAAGGTTTTTGCCCCTTCCACTAATTGTTTTTTATATAAATATTGAAGTGACGAACGAATGGCTCGAAATGACTCGGATAATGCGGATTTGGGTTTGGAATAAACAGCCAAATCAGTGGAGTCTTTGCTCAATCCAATAACTCCTATCAAAGGAATTTGGGTCAACCTATTAATATCATCTGTGTTTTGAATGGAATTGTTAATAAAGAAAATCCCAAAAACTAAGAGCAAAGGAAAAAGTAAGCCTAGAAAAAAAGCCAAAACATAATTAACAGAAGTTTTGGGACCTATAAGCCCACCTCCGATGTCTTTTGCAGGATCGATAAAATGTACATCCGACAAATTTGCTGCTTTTACAATATCGGCTTCGCTTCTTTTTTGAAGAAAAGAATTGTAAATATTATCGCTTAAATCGTATTTTCTTTTAATTTTTATCAACTCTTGTTGATCATCTGGTAATTGCTTAATCGTGCTTTCGGCCTCGTTGATTTTGCTTTCAACCAATGCCAAATCGTATTGCAAGGAAGTTTTGGCAGTAGCTATATTTTCTAACAAAACTTTTTTGACAGCTTCCATCTGATTGTCAAAATCTTTGAATATTTTCTCGCTTTTTACAGCATAAGCCATTTCCGATCGTTGAGTCGAAAGTGAAATTAATTTAGACACATTCACAACAACGTTAGGATCATCAATTCCAGCAACGGTAGGAGCTGGAAGTTTGGAATAATCGACACTGCTTTTTAGATAGGATTTCAAAGAATTGTAATACGCTAGTTTACGACTAATTTCATCTTTTTTGACATCATACTCCAAAACTTTGTCCGAAAATTTAGCCCCGTCACCTTCAATATCATAAATATTTTTGCCCTTTCGAAAGGATTTGAGCTCGTTAGTGGTTTCTTTCAATTGAGATTCCATAGCCACAAGCGTACTGTCTATAAAGCGGATGGTATTGGTTGCAAATTGATTTTTACTGTCTAGTTGTCTTTTGATAAGCATTTTTACGGTCGAATTCAAATATTCCACCATTCGAGCTTTGTTAGTTCCCTGCATACCAAGGGTTATAATAGAACCTCCTTTATCATCCGATTTCACATTGATTCCACGATAGCCAGCAACTGTGCCATCAAAATCATTAAATTGAACAAAATATTCATTTCCTTTATAGAAACCGGGATTATCCTTTATTTGCAGTTTCCAATTCAAAAACGGTAAAGAAACAACCTGGCCCACCTTGTATCGTTTGACAAATTCGCCAATTTCAACCGAAGTGGTACTATACGAATTGTCGGTATAGGTAATCAGAGAAGCCTTATTTCCTCCAAATGGAATTCGGATTTCATATTCGCTTTCACTCAAAAATTTAACCTTTATGAGAGTTCCTGCAAGCTGCGGTTTCGATTTGTCGATGGTAACATAAAATGGCGCCGCTCCGTAGGCATCGACAAGATTATATTTTCCTTGTGCCAAATAGCTTATGTAATATTGTAGTTTATCGACAACCAACTCATTGTGAGAACGAGATTGCAAAGTGGTACCAATAGTTTGAACCTGATCGGATGTTCCTCCCCAATTGAAAACCAAACTGGTATTAGACGTGAAAAGTGGATTTGTTTCCTCCTTTACCGAGATTACAGTTTCCATACTATAAATCTTTTCTTTTCGGATATTAACTTGATAAGCAATGGTGAATGTAATGGCCAAACTCAGCAAAAACCATCTCCAATAACTTCCAATTTTAATTAGAAATCCTTTAAAATCAAATCCCGTTTCGGCTTCAAAAATTGAAAAATCCTTTATATCTAACATTTTTGATTTTTATTATAGTTGTAATAGAACTAAAGTAGTGGTAACTAAAGAAATGAGGGTAATAATGGTGGAAAGCGATTCTATCCCTGTCTTTCCAGTTCCCCAAGTTTTTTGTTTGAGGGGTTTTACATAAATATAATCATTGGGTTGCAAATTATAATAGGGAGATTGCATCACGTTTTTGTCGGTAAGATCGATGTCGTGCATCTCAGTTCCAGTAGGCGTTTGACGAATAATAGTGACCGATTTTCGATCTCCAGTTATGGTAATATCGCCCGAATTGGCAATGGCTTCCATAATGTTGACGTGATCCTGGAATAAAAATTTAGTCCCCATGCTTCCCACCTCACCATTGATGGTATATTTAAACCCAGCCAAGCGTACGATAACAAAAATATTAGCTTCTTTTTTGAAATACTCGTCTAGAAGTTGTTTCTCAATTTTTAATCTTAATTCATCTACGGTAAAACCAATAGCTGTTATCTCTCCCAAAACTGGAATACGGATAGTTCCGTGATCATCTACCGTATAACCCGAAAAATATAACGATGAGCCCACATTATCAGTTTCTCCCTTATTAGTAGGATTAAAAATAGTTACCAATTTGGCATCGTCTGCTTTGATAGTAATACTCAAAACGTCATTCACCTGAAGTCGGTAAGGCTTTAACATCACCTCAGAAATAGGTACATCGCTTGAGGCACCATTTTTATTCTGAAGATAGATAAGATCTTTGGTAGGGATACAAGAAGTAAATAAAGTACTAATTCCCAGTAATATATAGAGTACAGATTTGTTCATTATTCTATTTTAGGTAACAAATATAGGGTTTCATTTAATAATTTAAAACTAACATCATTTATTATATGAATTATTTGTATTACACAACCCTCACTAAATTCAAATTTTAATAATATATACCTTCACTCACGCTAACTATCAACCCACAAGCCGACTACCGACAGCTTCTAATTTCTAAAAGACTTTTCAAACGGTACACGTTGCAAAATACTTCTTCCTAAAGTCACTTCATCCGCATATTCCAATTCATCACCCACAGCTATTCCGCGGGCTATAGTAGTGGTCACTACCTTATAATCCTGAATTTGTCTATAAATATAAAAATTGGTCGTATCACCTTCCATAGTTGAGCTTAGAGCAAAAATAATTTCCTTGACTTCACCTAATTTTACTTTTTCGACTAGAGAACTAATAGTCAACTGACTAGGCCCAATACCGTCTATTGGCGAAATCTTACCTCCTAAAACGTGATAAATCCCTCTAAATTGTCCTGTGTTTTCTATCGCCATTACATCGCGAATGTCTTCGACTACGCAAATAATTTGGCGGTCTCGCTTAGTATTGGAACAAATAGCACAAACAGCCGCATCTGAAATATTATGACAACTTTCGCAAAACTGAACCTCCTCGCGCATCGTCGTGAGAGCCTGAGTCAAAAATCCCGTTTGCTCCTTGGGTTGTTTTAACAAATGCAACACCAGTCGCAAGGCAGTTCGCTTCCCAATACCGGGCAATTGAGACATTTCGTTGACTGCTTTCTCTAAAAGTTTTGATGAAAATTCCATAAAGGCAAAAGTGCTATTTATTTGATGAATCGTATAATGGTTTAATCTTTGATCATTTTAAATATATTTCTTCTAGGGCGGTAGTGCATTTGCATTTTTTTTGGAAAATTAAGCATTATTATTGTGTGGCTGAAATTGTCCCTAACCTTTATTTTTAGTGCTTCAAAAATTAAAAAAACTTCAGCAGACTGACAATTTACAACAAATATTTCTTGCTAATTTCCTAAATTTCTTTTTTTTTGAATTTTATGCCTCGTTTTTTGGCCTTTTCCGATCCCTCTTCTTTCCAGCTAACACTCTGGATTGTACTTTTTTGTCTTCTGTATTTTGCATTCAGCTTATTGAACCTTCTGAAATAGATTTCTCTGTTAAACAAAAAAAAAGGCTTTCGCCTTCTTTTTTATTTTTTGAAAATTGTCTTATACCAAGGCTTTTCTTCTTCTTCAGTAACGCCATAACCATATCCTCCATAACCATAACCACCGTAACCATACCCTTTAGTGGATAAGGTGTCATTGAGAATAAAGGCCATATTAGGCAACTTATTCTCTTTATGTAAATTACCTGGAATAGCAAGCATCCTCTTGTCTAAATAATTGGCTCGAACAACGTAGGCAAAAGTATCGGCATGTTTTGCTACTATTAATGTATCGGAAACCAGACTTACTGGAGCAGTATCAACAAGTATATAATCGTATTCGTTTTTCAATTGAGCAAATACTTCATCCATTTTGGCACTCAATAACATTTCTGTTGGATTCGGCGGAATATTACCACCTAAAAGCACATCAAACGCCTGAAAGCCTTCGATTTTATTAATAAAATCGGTTATAGGAACGTTTTTGGTCGATAAATAATCCGTTACTCCCTTATTGTCATGAATACCGAAATATTCATTTAATTTGGGTTTCCTAATATCCAAACCTATGAGAAGTACTTTTTTTCCAGAATGAGCAAAAATAGCAGCCAAATTAATGGATAAAAAGGTTTTTCCTTCACCAGGCATAGTCGAAGTCAAAAAGATACTCTTAGCTTTGCCTTCAGGAACTTGGGTCAACATATAATCTAAATTGGACCTCACAATTCGTATTGCTTCGGCGGTACTAGTGCGACTCGTCGTATCAAGAATCGCATTTGGATTCACGGATCTAGGCACATCTCCTAGAAATGGAATGCTAAACTTATCGGTAATATTCAAACGAGATTTCACTTTCGTATCCAATAAATCTTTCACATATAAAATACCAAATGGAATAAGAAGCCCCATGAATAAAGCCCCCAAATAAATAATATTCTTTTTGGGAGATACTGGAAATTTACCTGCTTTGGCTACATCAATTACCCTAGCATTCGGTGCTGTTGCAGCTAACGAAATAGCCGTTTCCTCTCTCTTTTGAAGTAAATACAAATACAATTCTTCCTTAACCTTTTGTTGCCTAGCAATCACTCTAAACTGACGTTCTTGAACCGGAATTTTTCCTATTTTAGAATCTAAAAGTCCTTCTTGGCTTTCCAAATTTCGTTTTTGTATGTTCAAATTAGATTTCAAACGCATTAAACTCTCTGCCACATTCGATTTCAGGGATAGAATTTGTTGGTCTAATGCAACTACCGTTGGATTTGATACTGTTGCCGATTTCAAAATTCGGTTGCGTTCCAATATTAATTTATTATAGGAACTAATCAATTCTGAGGTGTCGCCTTGACCCGAAATAAGGTTTGCGGGAAGTAAATCATTCATTGAACTCTTCTTCATAAAATCCAACATCGAAACAACGACATTCAGCTGAATTTCATTTTGAACATTCATTTTGTTGTATTCATTAGAACCTTCCATAAACAATTTCGCTTCCGATTCAATATCGGTAAGTCCATTGGACTGTTTGAAATTCTCCACATTCTGCTCTACACCATCCAATTCTTGCGTAATTAAAACCAATCTATTGGAAATAAACTTCGAAGTATTCTCAGATATAAAATTCTTATCAGCAGCGGCATCATCATTATAGATTTGAATCATGGTATTCAAAAATGCTTCTGCTCGTTTAGGTTTCGAGTCAGTAATCGAAATAGCAACGACACTACTCGTTTTACTAATGGGGTCAACCACGAGTCGATCCAAAAAACTAACCACTACATCATCAAGGGGGGAAAGTTGGATATAGATAGATTGTTTAGATTCTTCTTTTTGTTTTTTGAAAACCAAGGGTTTGGTAATAATCAAATCACCTACACGAGTCGGGATAATTTCTCCGTATCGAAATTCTTTCTTCGTACTCAGTAGTTGTGGAGAAGCTTCGTCTTCATCCTCTAAACTAATCAATTCAAAAGTATTAGGAGTTAACAACACAAACTCCATGCGCATTGCTTCTTCGTAAAAACTAGATTTAAGGTTTGTAAAGTGAACCTCTAATGGAGCATCTTTATACCCATCAATAGTATTGATTTTCCCTTTTTTCAAAATCGAAACGTTTAATTCCAATTTTTTAACCGTGCTCTCTACTAAAGTTCTTGACTTTAAAATTTCAATCTCATTATCGACATTACTCTTCATGCTTCCTCCCATTCCCAAATCAGCAAAGGCAGACAATTCAGAGAGCATACCCCCTTTTTTATCGTCTTTAACTAGAATATTGGTGCTAGCTTTATACTGAAGAGTAGTATATCTTAATTTAACAAAAGCAATACTTAGGCAAAGAAAAACCCCTAAAACAAACCAAGGCCAATAAATAAGATACTTTTCTAAAGTTTCTCTTACATTAAAATCCTCGTCTTCATTGTCTTCTGACATCATTGTAGTATTCATAGAAAATTTATTTTACCATTAAAGTAATTATAGTAATTATTAAAGAGGTTACGGATATTATTACCCCCGTATTGGATCCAACGGCCGCACCATTGATCCTGACTTTATTGGGCTCTACATAAACCACGTCGTTTTGTGATAAATAATAAAAAGGTGAGTTAATAAAATCAGCTTTGGTAAGATCTACTCGATTAAAAGATTTGACACCATTTACTTCTCTGATAATAAGAATATTATTTCTTTTTCCGTAAATAGTCAAATCCTTAGCCAAACTAATGGCCTCTATAAGAGTAACCCGATCCGAATTAATAGTATAAGTTCCTGGCGCGGTTACTTCTCCTTGAACCGAAATTTTAAAATTCATGCGTCGAATGTTAACGATAGGTTTTTTGATGTATTTAGCTATTCTAGTCTCTAATAATTGCAGAAGTTCAGTACGAGATAAGCCCCCTACTGCCAATTTTCCCAAAACCGGAAAATCAATAAACCCCTGTGCATCTACTAAATACGTTTGAATCGATTGCTGTCCAGTGATGCTATTCATACCTGTTACGGAAGGAACACTAATAGTGGTTAAGTTAAAGGGATAAGCCGATTCCGCATCTTCCGCCGAAACGATAATCATCAACAAATCATCGGGTTGAATTTTGATTTCGTAAGTGTCTAATTTCTCAGGAGAAACCAAGCTGTCGATGTTCTGATAATAAACCAATTCCTCACGAGGTTTGCATGAAAAAACCAGAAAAACAAAAAGAAAGGCAATGGCTATTTTAATAGAAAAAAAAGACTTCATAAAGTATAGTTTTAAAGTTTGCAAATATAGACATTAACAGGATAAGCAGCATTAATTATTTTTTGATTTCATCAAATACCAAAAAATTATGATAGCAATGGTAATTATAAAATGGTTTTTTCTATTGTATAATGTAATCCCGATAACTATCGAAAGTAAATATCGAAAGACAAAAAAGAGAATACAATATGTTCAAATACTGCTTGTTGCCAATCAGAGTGCTTTTTAAACCTGTCCGATTAGCGAACAAAACTAAAAAACGGAACACGGATAAAACCCATTAAAGGGATAAAAACGGATTTTATTAATTTTGATTTGTGATAATTCGCAAAATCTGTTTCATCTGTGTATCAATTTATTGGGAAAAGAAGCGGATTGTCCTATTATTTTATCTAACCTTTTAGTGACTTTCTGCCTATAGATTTGGTTTTTGCGGACTGAAAGGCTACGAGGCTGAATTGTAAAAAAAGTAAAAACTAGACACAGATTGAATCCTTCTAATTTTTTTAATCTGTGGCTAAAATTAAAACCTTCATTCACCCAGTCATTGTAACCGAAATGAGACAACCCAACCGATGACCAAAAAACTCAAAATGCTTTTTTATCACCCATAATTACCTGCAAAAAGGTTTTCCAAATTATTCTAATATCCAACAGAAAACTCCAGTTTTCAATATACCAAATATCGTATTCCACACGCGATTCCATATCCGCTAGCTCTTTTGTTTCTCCGCGAAATCCATTGACTTGTGCCCATCCTGTGATACCGGGTTTGGCATATTGCCGTACCAAAAAGTTGTTGATTAATTCCGAATACTGCTCTGTATGCAACAACATATGCGGTCGGGGTCCCACCACCGACATTTTTCCCATCAATACATTAAAAAACTGTGGCAACTCATCCAAACTGGTTTTACGCAAAAAAGCACCTACCTTGGTGATACGAGGATCCCCTTTGGTGGCCTGCTGCTTATTAGCATCGCCATTGACATACATCGTACGGAATTTATAGCAATCAAAAGTCTTATTATCCCGTCCCGACCTCTTTTGCACAAAAAAAACAGGCCCACGTGAATTTATTTTAATCATCAGGATAAGAATCGGAAACAACCACGAAAATAAAAACACAATCACAAACAAAGAAAAACAAAAATCAAAAAAATTTTTCATAATCCGATGGAGAGGTATTTCCAAGGGCTCCTTGCGCAACATCAAAACAGGAATATTACCATTACCATAAAAAGCAACCTGAACCCTATTGGTCTTGGTGTACATTTGAAAATCCGGAATATACCGAATGCGAATCATGTATCGCTCACAAAGAGCCGTAAGTGTATTGATTGTTGCAATTTTATCGATATGCAGCGCAACATACATTTCATCGATTTCATGAGTACTTAAATACGGTTCAACATCCTTAAATTGACCCAAAACAGGCGCGTTTAACTTTTCATTTGAATCAATTTCATCATCAAAAAAACCCAATACCTTATACCCGTAGGTAAGATCTTTAGAGAGAATTCGATTCATCCGTTCTCCAATGGGATTTCCACCAACGATAATCACTTTTCTAAAATTATAGCCGCGAGAACGAATATATTTCAAAATCTTCATGAAAAATATCCGAAAACTCACCAACAAAACAAAAAAAGTAGCGTAAAAATAAGTCATTCTCAAACGAGAAACCGTATCAAATTTCAAAGCCAGAATGACAAGGGCTATAACAGCCATATGAATCAGTAAGAGTCGAAAGGTTCGGTAAAGTATAGATTCTATCGATTCCATTCGGATAATTCTATAGGAATCTTTGTTCAACAATAGCATAATCCAAAATATATTCGATAATAAAGAAACGGCTTGAACACTGCTAACATTGGCCTGACTAAAATTACCAAATCGCAACAAAAAAGACAACCCAATAGAAAAGTTCAATAGGACGACATCCCAAACTAGAAATCCAAGCTTATAGTAACGAGAAAAACGAATAGCAGAGAGTAATTTTAAAATTGACATAAAAAATAGTAAGATTTGTAATAATGTATTTTTAACCCTTTGGGATTATTTTTGAACGTCAATTCGAGTTTATATTGTGTATAATAATACTAAAAGGCCTCATAAAAAAATTGAGAGAAAAAGTCCAGTTGATTTTGAAAATAATTGGTTTAATATTTCTCTTTTTACTAAGCCAATTATTACTCTATTTGATAATGAGAAATTAATAGAAATCGGTCAACTATAATTAGTGTTTTACAGCAGATTTTAGATTTTAGCCCCAAAGCTTCAGGAGCAGATTTCACTTCCAACTCCCCCTCTTCCTATCACCCTGAGCGCAGTCCAAGAACCTCTTCCACGTTCTAACTCCTTACTGCCCATTTCGGTGCTGGGGGGCTAACTTCTCCCTCAAAACTGCACCCACAAATACAGGACCATAATACAAATAGCGTTTCCACATGCGTTTGGGTTCTTTGAGCAAACGGATAAACCATTCTAGTTTCAAATCGATCCAAAATTGACTAGGACGAGCCACGGTTCCAGCATAAAAATCGAAAACGGCACCTATAGAACAAATGATTTTGACATTTAAAAACTCTTTGTGAGCGTGAGCCCATTTTTCTTGTTTGGGAGCTGTCATCCCCACAAACAATACATCGGGATGAAAAGCATTGACTTCTGCCACTTTTTTCGACATCTTGTTTTGTCCAAATTCAATATGATAGGCTGGCGAATGCGTTCCTACCCGGATATTAGGAAATTCAATGGCTACCCGCTCCTTGATTTTAGACAAGGTATCGTCAGAAGAACCCAAATAAAAGCAGCTTCCTCCTTTTTTATTGAGTTCCTGCAACAAATACAAATGCATATCGGCTCCTGCTATTTTATTAATTTTTTCACCCTTAAGCAATTTAACCCCTGCCACAACAGCCTCTCCATCGGGCAATAAAATATCAGACCCCAGCAAAGCAGCTTTGAAATTTTTATCCTTTTTGGCAATGCAAAAAGAATATTGATTGATGGTGTTGATGAGGGTTTTAGTATCAAAAGACAAATCCTGAAGATTTCCGTTATAAATGGAATAATCTAAAAAAGGAACCGAGGGAGTTGAATTATTATGCATTAGTTGTATTTAGAGCAATTAATAACCTAAAGATAGTACAAATATTTGTTACTATTACCTATCGTTTAAGTGAAAATTAGTATTTTTTTAAAACTGTATTGTAAAGGGTCTCAAAATAATCGAGCTGCAATTCTGGCGCATAATGAGATGTATAATTTTCGAAGGCATTTTGCCCCATTTTATTTTTTTCTACTTCAGAAAGTGTATTGAATTTTGAAATCACTTCTTTCAGATTGGTCACATTACCCGGCTCAAAATGATACCCATTGTAACCATCAATTATCAAGGATGTCATTGCTCCTATGTTTGATGCAATAATTGGAGTACTTGTTGAAAGAGCTTCGAGTATAGTCATTGGCATCCCTTCAAAACAAACGGAAGACAAAATTAGGGCTTGAGTTTTACACAATTCTAGTTTTACTGCTTCATTAGTTAAATTACCAATATAATTAATATTACAAAATTCCTTTGCTGTTTGAATAACATCACCTTTCAACGGACCATCTCCTGCAATTTTCAACAAAAAAGGTAATTCTTTAAAAGCATTTAACAACACTTCAATCCCTTTTTCCTCGGATAAACGGCCTATGAATAAAAAATGATTTTCTTTTTCAACTTTTTGTAGAATTGCCGGAGCATTTGTAAAATTCGGTTTTACTGCAAACTGTTCTTTTGCCACTCCAAAATTAGATTCTTGGAATAAATCTATTGCAAAAGGTGTCAAACATAAATAAGAATCAATTTTTTGCCAAGTTCCAATTTTCTTGTGAAACCAAATTACAAAAGCAAGCCAAAAAGTTTGCAATGCCGACGAACGATACACTTTTTTCTGAACAGCTTTCCAAGGGAACGACTGCTGCAAACTATCCGTAAATAACTGCCCTTTATGTAATAAAATAGCTGAAGGACACAACAAACGATAATTGTGAACGGTATGTACGACCGGAATTCCAAGTGAATGTATCACTCGAAAAACCAAGGGACCTAAAGCAAAATGAAAATTATGTACATGAACGACATCTGGTTGAAACTCCTTAATGGTATCGCTAACGATTCGAGCCGTTCTTGTATTCCAAATGGATGATAGAAATTGCAAAGCCCCTTGCCAACCACCTTGATTTTCAAACAACACAACTTTTACTTCATGTTTTTCTTGTAGCAAAGCAATCTCTTGTTCGACTACGGCATCTTCTCCACCTTTGAATTGGTAAGCAGTATGTATTAAAAGTATTTTCAATTTAAAAAAAAGTGTTTTTTATTTTATAAATTATTCTCGAATAAAAAGAAAATGGTCGGGTAAATTGATTAATAATTTCTGGTCGTAATTTAATTTCCTTTGAAAACGTAAATTCTTTTCTATTTGAATTATCCAATATAGTTTCATATCGATTGTACTTTTCTTTAGTGTTAGAAGCATCCTCAGAATTAAAACCTATGTTTTGAACTTTTGATAGTAATGGATGGACAGAGTATAAATTATTTTTAAATTGATGATAACACCAACGAATTGCCCAAGAATTGATTGAACCATTCATTTGACGATCCAACATTTGCGACATATCAGAACCCATTTGATTAAATTCTATTCTTCTCTTTTTATCATTTTTAAATAAATTATAATCTTCTACATTCCAA
>Ga0075152_10002086_pt1 | contig 14293 bp, 15 predicted proteins | sample JI61114C2DNA_FD_70964 | JGI IMG/M metagenome (GOLD analysis project Ga0075152, IMG submission 70964) | Wastewater effluent complex algal communities from Wisconsin, to seasonally profile nutrient transformation and Carbon sequestration -... | ecosystem: Engineered > WWTP > Effluent > Algae...
TGCGCGCCGCCCAGGAGGAAGTTGAGGTGGTCCGGGCGACCGGCCCCTGGAATCCGGACGGGGAGGACCGTGAGGTCGGCGGCAAGCGCGCCGGCCGGATCGTGGACGCCCGCACCGGAGGAGAGGTCTTCGGCACCGACGTCGGCATCGACGGCGGGGCGGCGTCCGCGGAGGAGGCCGCCATGCACATCATCGAACTGGTCGACGACGACGACGAGTAGCGGACGCCTGTCCCCCTCGGCCCCCACACCGTGACGGGGGCGTCAGAAAGAAAGTTCTCCAGGATTTCACGCGCCGTTTTCAACGATCCCGTGGCAAACTAGGTGGCGTTCCCGCGAGCGACCTCGCTAAAAACCATCTCGGTAGGAGATTTCAATGACGAACGTCGACCTGTCCTTCGCCACCAAGGCCCCGTTCCGGCTCGATGAGGCGGGACTCGCCTGGGTGACCGACACGTTCGAGGGGCTCTCGACGACGCAGCGCGCGGGCCAGCTGTTCGTGATGGCGGCGATGATCCCCGATCCGGCCGCCCTGCAGGCGACCTTCGCGGTGGCGGAGCCGGCCGGCTTCATGTTCCGTCCCATGCCGAGCCAGGCCGTGTCCGCTTTCGGCGGCGCCATCAAGAGCATGTGCCAGGTGCCGCCCCTCTTGGCGGGCAACCTCGACCTCGGGCCCAACGGCGCCGGCTCCGACTGCACCGTGTTCGCCTCCGAGATGGCGATCGGCGCGACGGGCAAGCCGGAGCACGCGCGCCGCGCGGGGCTCGTCGCCGGACGTGAGGCGTCCGCCCTCGGCGTCAACTGGCAGTTCGGGCCGGTGTGCGACCTGGCGGTCAACGACTACAACCCGATCGTCGGCCCGCGCTCCTTCGGAAGCGACCCCGACCGCGTGGCGCCGCTCGTGCGTGCCTACATCGAGGCGATCCAATCCACCGGCGTGGCGGCGAGCGCCAAGCACTGGCCCGGGGACGGCGTGGACGACCGCGACCAACACCTGACGACGACCTACAACTCGCTGAGCGTCGCCGACTGGGACGCCACCTACGGGAAGGTCTGGGCCGAGGCCATCGACGCCGGCGTCCTCACCGTGATGGCCGCCCACATCGCGCTCCCGGCGTACTCGGCGCTCCTCGCCGGGAAGGCCTACCACGAGGCGCTGCCCGCCTCGCTGGCGTACGAGATCACCACGACTCTGCTGCGCGAGCGGCTGGGCTTCAACGGCCTCGTCGTCACGGACGCCTCGATGATGGCCGGCATGCAGATGGCGATGCCGCGGCCCCAGTTGGTGCCTTCGGCGGTCGCGGCGGGCTGCGACATCGTCCTGTTCTCGGCCGACTACGCCGCCGACCTCGGCTACCTCCTCGACGGGCTCGCCTCCGGCCTCCTGACCCAGGAGAGGTTCGACGAGGCGGTGCTCCGCGTCCTCGCGCTGAAGGCGGCGCTCGGGCTGCACCGGCCGATCGAGCCCGCGGTGGTCACCCGCGAGGCGCGCGCCGAACACGAGGCCTGGTCGCGCGAGTGCCTGGCGGACGCGACGACCCTCGTCAAGGACCTCGAGGGCGTCCTGCCGCTCGATCCGGCGCGGCACCGGCGCGTCCTGATCTACCCGCTGGACGCCCCGAAGTCGCCGTTCCCGATGGGGGAGGGGCGAGCGCCTGACGGCGTCCCAGGGGCTGGGGAAGCGCCTGTCCGAGGCCGGCTTCGACGTGACCGTGCACGAGTACGGCGAGTTCTCGCTGGAGAAGATGATGACCGGCACGGACTCCGTCGGGCGGGCGCAACTGCTCGCCGACTACTACCTCGTCCTCTACGTGGCCGATGTCCCGACGGCGAGCAACGGGCCGACCGTGCGGTTGACCTGGTTGCCGCTGACCGCGAGCAACCTGCCCATGTACGCCCGCGAGATCCCAGTGGTGTTCGTGTCGATGGAGAACCCGTACCACCTGCGGGACGTGCCCCGCGTGCAGACCTTCGTCAACGCCTACTGCAACACGGTCCGCAACGTCGGCGTGGTCGCCGACAAGCTGCTGGGCCTCGACGGCTTCCGCGGCACCAGCCCGGTCGACCCGTTCTGCGGCTACCCGGAGGCCCGCTACTAGACGGCTCAGCCGGCCGCGGTGCGGAGCCGCGCGAGCGTCGCGTCGGCGTCCGTCCTCAGGCGGGACGCCGCCGCGTCGGCCCGGCCGTACTCGTCGGCGGTGAGGCCCTGGACCAGGGCGTCGCGGACGTCGGCGTGCAGCTGGGCCGCGACCGCGGACGCCTCCGCCGCGGCGGCCTCGGCCGACGGGATGAGCCCCTGGGCCTCCGCTCGGGTTGGGTTCGGCGGGACGGCGTCCAGGCGCGTCCGCGCGGCCGAGAGGCGCCCGGGCACCGAGCAGGACGCCGCGCCGTGCAGCCCCGCGCCCGCCCGCGCGGCCTCGTCGCGGGCGGCGGCGACGGCGTCCAGCAGCGGCTTCTGGCCGTCGACCACCAGCGGCCCGGCGAGCCCGAGCCTGACGACCTCGGCGTTCACCAGCCGCCCGTCGGCGAGGTGGGCCCCGGCGAGCAGGCGTCCGTAGCGGTCGTTGCCGTAGGAGGCCAGCGTGACCGTCGCGCCGGGCGGCGCCAGGCCGGCCAGCGCGCGTTCGGCCTCGTCGGCGAGGCACTGGGACGCGGCCCCGTCGTGCCCGAGTTCGGGGGCGTCGATGTTGATCAGCCGGACGCGCGTCCTGGTGCCGGTGAGCGTCACGTCGAGGGTGTCGCCGTCGACGATCCAGACCACGGTCGCTGCGGTGCCCGGGGCCGACGGCACGGTGGACGCCGCCGTCGCGGGTGGGGGAGCATCCGGCCAGGCGTGCTTGAGCCCCCACGTCAGCGCGAGCAGCCCGACGAGCAGCGCGAGCCCCCAGGCGCTGGCTGCTCGCCGCTGATGACCCCGGAGCCCGGACGTGTCGCCTCCTCGATTGACGGCCCCCGCATCCTAGGACGTCACGGACCGAGCAGCGCCAGAGGCACGACCGCGACGCCGTCCGTCCTGCGGTATGCGGTCGTGCCGGTGGTGACCACCACCAGGTCTGCCACCAGCTCGCTCGCCCGCTTGCGCAACCACACCAGGTGCCGAACGTCGGCATCGGTCACGGCCGGCGCGAGCTTCACTTCGATCGCCACCACGCGGCCGTCCGCCCCTTCCACGATGAGGTCGACCTCATGCTCACCGGCCTTCGTGCGCAGGTGAGCGACCTGCGCTCCCGCCGCCTGGGCCATCGTCCGGACGCCGAGCGTCACCAGGGACTCGAACAACAGCCCGGCCAGGTACGCGCCCGCGGGACTCAGCAGTCCGGCAGCGGACATGTGGAGTAACCGAGCAGCCAATGCCGGGTCGGCGAGCTGGTGTTTCGGCGCCTGCCGCAGCTGGGTCAAGGCGCTGCGCGCGGGAGACCAACCCGGGACCGGGTCGAGCAGATAGAGCTGACTCAGATGGTCGCGGTAGGCGATCGTGGTGGTCTTCGCGGGCTGGACACCGTCACCGCTTGTGGTGGCGTCCAGAAGCCGGGAGTAGGCCGTGGTCGCCGACGAGGCGGCCGCGTAGGCACGTAGCCAGCGCCGCAGCGTTTCCGGCCGACGAACCGCATGGCCCTGGTCAGGGAGATCGCGATCCACCACCCGGGCGAGGTAGGCATCGAGGAATTGCCCTCGGAGCGCCTCGGACTTGCCAAGGAGGCCCGGAAACCCACTCGAGGTGATCTCGCGGGCGTAGTCGAGGAGCGCGAACGTCGTCGCTCCGCCGACCGCTTCCCCGCTCCCGTCGAGGAGGCGTCCCAGGGAGACGGTCGGGGAGACCACCCCTCGCTCGTGTAGGCCCATCGGCCGCATGCGCAGCGACAGGATCCGTCCCGCCCCGCTGTGCGTGCCCGCAGAGTCCACCGGTGTTGCTGAGCCGGTCAACAGAAATCGCCCCGGCGGCGCGCCACGGTCGACCTGACGCCTGACGGAGTCCCAGACCTGCGGGAGCCGCTGCCACTCATCCACCAGGATCGTCCCGGGAGGCAGGGTCGACATCGAAAAGTCGGCGCGGGCGAGCTCCTGGTGCGCCGGATCATCCAGGTACCAGACGGCGCTCGCTCGCCTGCTCGCGGTGTCGGTCTTGCCGACCCCCTTGGGGCCGTCGAGAGCGATCGCCGAGGCTTCGACCATGAGCGCGTCAAGCTCGAGATCCACCGTCCGTGGAAGGTACGCCATGGGCATACGCTACCTTTTGGCCATTCGGTACGCTACCGTTTGGCGTCGTTCTGGGCTACCTTTGACGCGCAGGCGCCCATCGGCGTCCGAACGAAGGGTGAGTCGACGATGACGCACGAGGGAGAGCTGCGGGGCCTGTACCCCGAGATCGAGCCGTACGCGACCGGGATGCTGGCCGTCGGCGACGGCCAGGAGTTGTACTGGGAGGAGTGCGGCAACCCGGCGGGCAAGCCGGTCGTGTTCGTGCACGGCGGCCCCGGCGGCGGGGTCAACGCCAAGACCCGGCGCTTCTTCGACCCGGCCCGGTACCGGATCGTCCAGTTCGACCAGCGCAACTGCGGGCGGTCGACGCCGCACGCGTCCGCCGCGGGCTGCGACCTGACGTCCAACACGACCTGGCACCTCGTGGCCGACCTCGAGCGGCTGCGCGAGCACGTGGGCGTCGAGGCGTGGCAGGTGTTCGGCGGCTCGTGGGGGAGCGCCCTGGCCCTCGCCTACGCGGAGAAGCACCCCGGCCGGGTCACCGAGTTGGTGCTGCGGGGCATCTTCACGCTCCGCCGCGGCGAGTTGGACTGGTACTACAACGGCGGCGCGGGAAACCTGGCGCCGCAATGGCGCGAGCGGTTCCTGGCGCCGCTCGGCGGAGCGTCGTTCGCGGGCGACGCCATCGCGGCCTACCACGCCCTCCTCACCGACCCGGACCCGGCCGTGCACGGCCCGGCCGGCGTCGCGTGGACGACCTGGGAGGCGGCGACCAGCTACCTGCACTTCCGTCCGGACGCTGTCGAGGAGTTCTCGGACCCCGCGTTCGCGCTGGCGTTCGCCCGCATCGAGAACCACTACTTCGTCCACGCCGGCTGGCTCGCCGAGGGGCAGCTCATCGCGGACGCCGCCACGATCCGGCACCTGCCGTGCGTGATCGTTCAGGGCGAATACGACCTCTGCTGCCCGCCCGTGACCGCCTGGGACCTGCACCGCGCCTGGCCGGAGGCCGAGTTCCACCTGGTGCACGCCGGCCACTCGGCCTTCGAGCCCGCGATCGTCGACGCGCTGGTACGGGCCACTGACGCGTACGCCGCGTAGACTGCGCCCCGACGAGCCCGACGCCGCTAGGCGTCCGGAGATGAAGGTGAACCGAAACTGACGAACACGGCAGACGAGGCGGTCGCGACAAGGCGCATCGCGGTCGGGGCGAACATCGGCATGGTGAACGTGCTGGGCCCGCACGACGAGTTCCTCCGCATCCTGGAGCGCGACCTGGACGCCGAGATCCACGTCCGCGGCAACGAGTTCACGCTCTCGGGGACGCCGACGGGCGTCGCCCGGGCGTCCGATGTGTTGACCGAGCTGGTGACGATCGTCCGCACGGGGCAGGGCCTCACGACGGACGCCGTCGAGCGGCTGATTTCGATGGCGTCCGAGCACGCGCATCCCGCCGAGGTGCTCACGCAGAACATCCTGTCGGCGCGCGGCAAGACGATCCGGCCGAAGACCCTGAACCAGAAGCGCTACGTGGACGCGATCGACGCTCACACGATCGTGTTCGGTATCGGGCCGGCCGGCACGGGGAAGACCTACCTGGCGATGGCCAAGGCCGTCCAGGCGCTGCAGTCGCGGCAGGTGAACCGGATCATCATGACCCGCCCGGCCATCGAGGCCGGCGAGCGCCTGGGCTTCCTGCCGGGGACGCTGTCGGACAAGATCGACCCCTACCTGAGGCCGCTGTACGACGCGCTGCACGACATGGTCGACCCCGACAGCGTCCCGAAGCTGCTCGCCGCGAACACCATCGAGGTCGCGCCGCTGGCGTACATGCGCGGGCGGACGCTGAACGACGCGTTCATCATCCTCGACGAGGCGCAGAACACGTCGATGGAGCAGATGAAGATGTTCCTGACGCGGCTCGGGTTCAACAGCCGGATCGTCGTCACCGGCGACGTGACCCAGGTCGACCTGCCCAGCGGCATGAAGTCGGGCCTGCGCGAGGTGCAGGGCATCCTGGACGGCGTCGACGACATCTCCTTCTGCCGCCTGACCAGCCACGACGTCGTCCGGCACCGGCTCGTCGGCAAGATCGTCGCGGCCTACGACCGGTACGAGGGGGGCATCAAATGATCGACCTGAACAACGAGTCCGGCGTCGAGGTGGACGAGGCGCGGCTGGTGCAGCTGGGCCTGTTCTGCATGGCTGAGCTGCGGATCCATCCGCAGGCCGAGCTGTCGATCCTGCTCGTCGACGAGGCGACGATGGCCGACTACCACCAGCGGTTCATGAACCTGCCCGGCCCGACCGACGTCCTGAGCTTCCCGATGGACGAGCTGCGGCCTCCTGCGGACGACGAGGAGGCGCCGGAGGGCCTGCTGGGCGACATCGTGCTCTGCCCGGCGGTCACGGCGCGCCAGGCGGCCGACAACGGCCGCACGGCCGAGTCGGAGGCCGACTACCTGCTCGTCCACGGCTTCCTGCACCTGCTCGGCTACGACCACGCCGAGCCCGCCGAGCACGCGGTGATGTTCGATCTCAACGACCGGCTCGTCGCCGCCTGGGACGCCCACCGCGCGCGGTGATCCGCAGAGAGGACGCGACAGTGGCCGTTCTGATCGATCCGCCGCACTGGCCCGCCCACGGAACCGTCTTCTCCCACCTCGTCTCGGACGCCTCGCTGGCCGAGTTGCACGCCTTCGCCGAGGCGGCCGGCATTCCGCCGCGCGCCTTCGACCACGACCACTACGACGTGCCCGAGCGGCGTTACGCCGACCTGGTCGCGGGCGGCGCGCTGCCGGTGTCGGCGAACGTGCTGGTGCGCCGCCTGCTGGCCTCGGGGCTGCGGGTCAGGACCGCGCAGCGGACGCCGCGGCGCCGCTCCGTGCTTCCGGTGCTGCGGGAGGCCTGGGCCGCTCTCGTCCCCTCCGAGGTCGCCCTCGGCGAGGAGCTCCTCGACCGCTGGAGCGAGTCCCATCGCGGCTACCACGACGTCCGGCACCTGGCGCAGTGCCTCGGGGCGCTCGATGAGATCGCCGCCGACGAGCCGGTGTCCGACGCCGTCCGGTTGGCGGCCTGGTTCCACGACGCTATCCATCGCGGGCGCGGTGGCGACGACGAGGAGGCGTCCGCGGTCCTGGCCCACGAGTCGCTGACGGCGGCCGGGCTGCCCGTCGCGGAGGAGGTGGCCCGCCTGGTGCGCCTGACCGCCACGCACACCCCGGCACCCGGCGACGTGGCCGGCGCGCAGCTGTGCGACGCGGACCTCTCGATCCTCGGCCAGGCCCCGGGGCGCTATCACGTCTACGTCCGCGACGTCCGGGTCGACTACCAGCACGTGTCGGACGCCGACTTCCGGGCCGGACGGCTGCGTGTGTTGGACGAGTTGTTGAGCCTCGACCCCCTGTTCCGGACCGCGAGCGGGGCGCGGCTCTGGGCGGCGCGGGCGCGCACGAACCTGGCCGAGGAGCGGCTTCGTTGGCTTTCGTGAGCGCTACGCCGACAGCTTCAGGCCCGCCGCGACGGACTCGATGGCCTGGCGACGGTCCTCGGACGGGCTCAGCCCGGTGACGGTGATCAGGGCGCCGGGGGAGGTCATCGTCACGAACACGGTCGTGAGGTGGCCGTCCGTGGAGTTCTTCAGCGTGAGCTCGGACCCGGGCAGGCCCGCGACCGTCACGGACCGCTGTTGGGCGACGGACGCGTCGGCGCCCGCGTTCTGCGCCGTGACGTACCACGTCAGGAACGCGGCGAGGTCCTGCTTGTCGGTCGTCACCAGCTGGACGGTGATCGCGTGCTGCGCGGGGTTGCGCAGGTACGCGACGAGCCTGGCCGGCCCGGCGGTCGGCGCGTCGGTGACGAGCGCGGTGGCGTCCAGGTAGCCGTCGGGGAGGGGCACCGTCAGACCGAGCCTGGTCACGCCCGCCGAGCTCGGGGACGCCGCAGGCGTCGGGCTGGGGGTCGGGCCCGGCCGGGCGCCGGGGGAGGCGATCGCGGCGGGTTCGGGCCAGCCCGTGGGCGGCACCGTGGACGCCGGCCTGACCGTCGCGCAGCCGGCGAGGGCCACCGCCGCGCACAGGGCGAAGGCCAGGGACGGGCGTCCGGTCGAGTTCACGGCGTCCACCGTACGGCGCGGTGGCCCGCAGGCGGTCGCCCGACACGCGGCCGGGGCAGCGCGGACGCCGACGGCTAGACTGTCGTCCGCCCTGCCGCCGCCTGAGATGAGCCCAGTGTCCTCTGCCGATGAGATCGAGATCGTGATCGCGGCCGTCTGCGTGCTCCTGGCCAGCCTCATGACCGCGGGCGAAGCTGCCCTCCAGGCCTTCTCGATTCCGCGGGCCGAGGCCCTGGCCAAGGAGAGCCCGAGCGCCCGCGCCAGCCGGCTGGTCGCGATCATGCAGGACAAGGCACCCTTCCTGAACACCTCCATGTTCATCCGCGTGCTGCTCGAGGTCGTCGCGATCGTCCTGGTGACGCTCGTCGTGGTGGCCCACGTCGAGGGCACCGGCTGGCGCCTCGCCTGGGCCGTCGGATCCATGGTCGTGGTCTCGTTCATCCTCCTCGGCGTCGCGCCGCGCACCCTCGGCCGCCAGCACGCCGCCGGCGTCGCCCTGGCCACCGCCGGGCCGCTGTCGCTGCTGACCACGATCCTCGGCCCCATCCCGCAGATCATGATCGTGATCGGCAACCTCATCACGCCGGGGGAGGGCTACGTCGACGGCCCGTTCACCTCCGAGGCGGAGCTGCGGGAGCTGATCGACCGGGCGGGCAAGACGGACATCGAGGACGACGAGCGCAAGATGATCCACTCGGTCTTCGACCTCGGGGACACGATCGTCAAGGAGGTCATGGTCCCGAGGACGGACATGGTCTACGTCGAGGTCGGCAAGACGCTGCGCCAGGGCATGTCGCTCGCGCTCCGCTCCGGCTTCTCGCGCATCCCGGTGATCGGCGAGGACCTGGACGACGTCCGCGGCATCCTCTACCTCAAGGACGCCGTCCGCCGCACGTACGACTTCCCGAAGGCCGAGGCGTCCGAGACGGTCGAGTCGCTGATGCGTCCGCCGACCTTCACCCCGGATAGCAAGCCCGTCGACGAACTGCTGCGCGAGATGCAGCTCGACCACCGCCACGTCGTGGTCGTCGTCGATGAGTTCGGCGGCACCGCCGGCCTGGCCACGATCGAGGACATCCTCGAGGAGATCGTCGGCGAGATCGTCGACGAGCACGACGGGGACGAGGTCCCGCCCGTCACCCCGCTCGACGGCGGCGGCTACCGGGTCTCCTCCCGGCTGGCTCTCGACGACCTCGCCGAACTGTTCGGCACCTCGATCGACGAGGACGACGTCGACACCGTCCTCGGCCTGATGGCCAAGCAGCTCAACAAGGTGCCGCTGCCGGGGGCGTCCGTGACGTACCAGGGCATCGAACTGGTCGCCGAGCGGGCGTCCGGACGCCGCCACAACATCCAGACGGTGCTCGCGTCCCGCGCCACCGACGCCCCGCCCGCCGCGGAGGAGACGACGTCCGTCCCGCCCGCGGAGGGCCTGCCCACCAGGGAGCACCCATGACCAACGCCACCGGCTTCCGTTCGGGCTTCGCCTGTTTCGTGGGACGCCCCAACGCAGGCAAGTCGACGCTGACGAACGCGATCGTCGGCGAGAAGATCGCGATCACCTCGTCCAAGCCGCAGACGACGCGGCACATCATCCGCGGCATCCTCAGCCGCCCGGACGCGCAGCTCGTCCTGGTCGACACCCCCGGCCTGCACCGGCCGCGGACGCTGCTCGGGCAGCGGCTCAACGACCTCGTCTACGAGACCTGGGCGACGGTGGACGTGATCGGCGTCTGCCTGCCCGCCTCCCAGCGGGTCGGCCCCGGGGACGAGTTCCTGCTGAAGGAGATCGCGGCGCTGCCGCGGCGTCCGAAGCTGATCGCGCTCGCCACCAAGTCGGACCTGGTCAGCCCCAACCGGCTCGCGGAACACCTGATGAAGATCCAGTCGCTGGAGGAGCCGCTGGGGATCCGTTGGGAGGCGATGATCCCGGTGTCGGCCGTGACCGACGACCAGGTCGACGTCGTCATCGACGAGATCGTTCGACTGCTCCCCGAGGGTCCCGCGCTCTACCCTCTGGACGCCGTGACCGACGAGTCGGACGAGACCCGGGTCGCCGAACTGATCCGCGAGGCGTCCCTGGAGGGCGTCCGGGACGAACTGCCGCACTCGATCGCCGTGATCGTCGACGAGATGACGCTGCGCGAGGGGCGTCCCGCGGACAAGCCGCTGCTGGACATCTTCGCCACGATCGTCGTCGAGCGGGACTCCCAGAAGGGCATCATCATCGGCCACCAGGGGGAGCGGCTCAAGGAGGTCGGCCGTGACGCGCGCCTCCAGATCAACCAGCTCCTGGGCGTCCCGACGCACCTGGCCCTCAAGGTGAAGGTCATGCAGGACTGGCAGCGCAACGCCAAGCAGCTCAACCGCCTCGGTTTCTAGAGGCCGGCGCGGGGTCAGCCGTGCAGGGCGTTCAGGATCGCCTCGAAGTGCACCATCTCGGAGGCGCTCTGGCAGCCCCGGCCGATGACCAGGCTGACGTCGATGATGCGGGAGTCCGGGCTCAGTCCGCGGATCAGACGCTCGCACTCCGGCGTCGCATGTTCGGCGATGACGACCGTCGGCCGCTCCGCCAGCGCGCCCGCCACGGCGTCCGGATCGCACCGCTCGACGACCGTCGTGGCGACGCCGCGGTCCCGCAACCGGGCCGCGAGGCCCTCGCCCAGCAGGCCGTGTTCGTAGATGACCAGAGCGGACTCGCCCGTGGGCGCCTCGCCCTCAGGACGTCGCGACAACTCGGTGGTCATCGGTGGCCTCCCGCCCGGGGATCGGTGCCCCCAGGACAAACCCTAATGGGACGCCGCCGGCCCCCCCATGCGTCCCTCGGCACATCCAGGGCATGGTTTCGGCATAGGCCGCGTTGATGGGCCTCAGCGGCGAGTCTCGTCCTCGGGACGTCCCAGGCCCTGCCGGACGATGTACGCGGCGGCCTGGATCCGGTTGTTCCTGTGGAGCTTCTCCAGGGCGTTGTGGACGTGGTTCTTGACCGTCCCCTCGGTGATCGACAGCCGGCGTCCGATCTCCTTGTTGCTCAGCCCGGCCGCCACCAGCCGGAGGATCTCGAGTTCGCGGCGCGTCACCTGCGGCTCGGGTTCGGCGTAGGAGGCGGCGGGCCGCGGGCCCGTCTCCTGCTGGAGGTCGCGCAGCAGCGCCCCGGCGACCCCGGGCGAGATCGGCGTCTCGCCCCGCATGACCGCCCGGATCATGTCGTACAGCTGGTCCGGTCGGAGGTTCTTCAGCAGGTAGCCGTGCGCGCCGAACCGGAGTGCCTCCAGGACGTGCTCGTCGGCGTCCGAGACGGACAGCATGATGACCTTGCTGTCGACCGCCTGCTCGCGCAGGTGGCACACGGCCTCGACGCCGTTCATGACCGGCATCTCGACGTCCATGATCACCAGATCGGGCCGCAGGGAGCGGGCCAGTTCGATCGCCACGAGGCCGTTCTCCGCCTCGCCGACGACCTCCATGTCCTCCTGATGCGCCAGCAGGGCCGCGATGGCCCCGCGGAAGAGCGGTTGATCGTCGACGAGCAGGATGCGGATCGGAGCCATCAACAGGCCTTGTGTCCGCCGGTGAGCGTGGGGCGCTCGGGGATGGTGGCCACCACACGCGTCCCGCGGCGTGGCGCCGACGTGATCACGAGGGTGCCGCCCAACTGCATGATCCGTTCGCGCATGGTGACCAGCCCGTAGCCTTCGGCGGGGCTGACCGCGTGCGGCGCCGCGAAGCCGACGCCGTCGTCAGCGATGGTGAACGTGGTCGAGGCGTCGGTCCCGGTGACGGCCACGGTCGCGCGCGACGCGTGCGCGTGCTTGCGAACGTTGGTGAGCGCCTCCTGGACGACCCTGATCAGCTCACCCTCGGCGCGGGGGGACAGCACCACGGGGCCGCCGACCGCGTTCACGAAGTCCGTCTTCACCTTGTAGACGGCCGTGTACTTCTGCAGGTAGTCGCGCAGGGACTCCTCGAGGCCGCGTTCCGGCTTGTCGGCGTCGCGCAGCGCGAGGATCACCTCGCGGACGTCCGCGTAGGCCTCCTCGCACACGTCCGCCAGCACGCTCACCTCGGCCTGGACCGCCGGCAAGGAGGTGAGGTCGGGGGACGCCTCCAGCGCCCGCAGGCGCAGGTGCAGGGCGCCCAGGACCTGAGCGTGGCTGTCGTGGGTTTCACGGGCGATTCGGGTTCGCTCGGACAGGATCGCACTCTGGCGTCCGGTCTCTCGGAGTTGAGCGCTCGTCAGGGCGATGCTCGCCAGGCCCGCCAATGTCGCGAGGAACGCCTGATCGCGGTGGGTGAAGGGCTCGCCGGAGCGGCGGCCGACCCACAGGGTCCCGAGCGTCCCCGACGAGGCGTTGATCGCCCGCTCGGCCTCCGACGCCCAGTGGTAGCACCCGATGGGGTTGACCCGGGAACCGGTGAGCTGGTCGAAATGGTCCGGAAGTCCGACGCCGAGGACGGACGTCCCGTCGGCGCAGCTCTCCGGGGAGCCGCTGTCCGAGTCGAACCGGACGCTGTTGGCCGTGGCCACGTTGATCACGATGGCCGCCGCGTCGGCGTTCAGCAGTTGGCGGGCGTGCGCGGCGATCGCCGTGAGGGTGGGCAGCGTCCCCGACTGGTTGGAGATCTTCACGAGCACGTCGTAGAAGGCGAAGCCCTCGTCGCGGCCGCGGTGCAGGTCGGCGACGGCCTGGGCCAGCTGGACGGCGTAGGCGACCTGCGTCCCGAGCGTGGTCAGCGTGCTCGGGTCGATGCGCTGCTCGGCGCGGGTGCCCGCCGGGTACCAGAGCTCCAGGCGACCCACCGACTCCGTCCCGTTCACGAGCGGCAGGTCGAGCGTGGGTGACGCGGCGCCGGTCGTGGAGGGGGACGCCGACGCGCCGGCGGCGCCGCCGGTCGGGTCGAGCCGGATGCGCACGTGTGAGGCGCCGCTGGTCTCCAGGAGTGCCCCGGTAGCGGCCTCGACGATGGCGCTGACGCCCTGGCGACCCTGGATGGCGATGGACACGGCGTGTGCGGCGAGCAGGTCCCGGTTCTGGCGCAGGACGTAGCTCTGAGTGCGGTCGATCAGGCGGAACATCGTCAGCGCGAAGGCCACGACGCCGAGGGCCATCAGGCCCAGCAGCACGACCCGCCAGGGACCGAACTCGCGCCCGGACCACCAGCTCTGCCCTTCGAGGGCGACGTCGGCCAACCCGACCGCGGCGACGAAGACCGCAGGGGCGACGACTCCGAGCAGGCGCAGGCGGGGTCCGATGAAGCGCACGCCGTCTGCGACGGCGGGGGGCGTCAGGGTGCGGGGGACCCATCGCCCGCCCGGCCGGAACGCGGCGATGCGACGGGGGCTGAGGTCCTGCGTGCTCACGGGAGGGACACCTTTCCTTGAACCGCGATCAGCGAAACCGCTTGTTCGGAGTCATCACGCAACCCCCGCGCGGGCCCGGGCGGCTCGCGCGCGGAACGGCTGGGTGGACCTTCGACATACTCCCCCCCTCGGTGCGGCGCCGGTTCGGGCTTCTGTATCGGATATCTACCCTCGGGCGGATGGGAGGCGGGCGTTCCCTTCCCGATGCTTGGACGAAGGAGGAGTCCACCTCCGGCGAGCGGCGTTGCCCGCCTCGCACGTGACGGGCGGTAAGGACGATGACAGAGACGACACGGACGCGGGAGATCCCGGTTGAGCCTCAGAACGCCCCGCCTCAGGGCGATCCGGATCGGCGGCTGCGGACCTTCGTGAAGGTGGGCTCGATCCTCCTCGTGCTCTGCCTGATCGCCTTCGGGGGCCTCTACCTCAAGGATCAGTTCGTGATCGGGGCTCCCTCCATCGTCGACCAGCAGATCCAGAGCGCCGAGGCCGCCGTCCGCCAGTCCCCGAACAACGTGGCCGCGCGCCTGGCCCTCGCCGTCGCCTACGAGGAGAAGAACCGTCTGGACGACGCGCTGGCCCAGTACGCGGAGATCCTCAAGGTCGACCCGGGGAACA
>Ga0075152_10002088_pt1 | contig 14281 bp, 10 predicted proteins | sample JI61114C2DNA_FD_70964 | JGI IMG/M metagenome (GOLD analysis project Ga0075152, IMG submission 70964) | Wastewater effluent complex algal communities from Wisconsin, to seasonally profile nutrient transformation and Carbon sequestration -... | ecosystem: Engineered > WWTP > Effluent > Algae...
GACCGCCCCGCCGCCCACCAGCACAGCGCCGTTAGGCCGCGAAGGCGAAGCCTTCTCGGCGTTGGCCGAGAACCTGGTCTAAGAGACAGCTATCCGACCCACAGATCTGCCGGAGGAGGCAAAAATGACAGAGGACATCGGCTTCGACGAACTCAGGAATCACATCGGATTGCTCGAGCAGGTCCAACCCGCGGTCATGCTCGCCCTCGAGACCCCGCCAGACTCCACGTAGATGTCTCCGTATCAGCCGCTGCGGGCGCTCGCGCGCGCGCGGTTCGGGGTGCGGGTTGCGGTACCCGACGACGCGGGCGTATCCTGCCGTGATGTTGTTCGCCGCGAACTGGCTCGAGATCCGCGGTTGCCTCGCTCTCCGCTCGGGTCCTGACGAGCCCGGCGATCAGCAGGATCGCTGAGGTCTCGCGCCGGTGGAACTCGCTCAACTCCGCTACTTTCGCGAGGCCGCCCGGCTGGGCAGCATGACCGCGGCAGCTCGCACCCTCGGGGTCAGCCAGCCCACGCTCTCGGTGGCGATGCGCCAGCTCGAGGAGGAGCTCGGCGCCAGCCTCATGCAGCGTCATCGCGGCGGCGTCTCGCTCACGGCGGCCGGCACCGAGCTGCTGCATCACGCCGACGAGATCTTCGCCCTGCTCGATCACGCGGCGGCCAGCATCGCCGGCCTCGAGCGTGACCTCGTCGGTCAGTTCGTGCTCGGCTGCCATGAGTCGCTCGGCGCCTACTTCCTCCCGCGCCTGCTCCCCGCGGTCCTGCGCGACGCCCCGAAGATCGCGCTCAGCCTGCGCAACGCGCCCTCCGCCGAGGTGCTGGGCGCCGTCATCGAGCGCCAGGTCCACTTCGGCCTCGTCGTCAACCCGCACCCGCACCCCGACCTCGTCATGATCCCGCTGTTCACCGACGCGGTCGACATGTTCGTCCGTTCGGGTGCCGCGCCCGCCGCCCCCTTGCCGGTCGGGGCCGCCATGTACGCCCCCGAGCACTGCGTCACCCAGGACATCGCCGCTGCGATCGAGATCCTGAAGACCGGGCCGCTGATCTTCGCGGGTCGTGTGGAGCAGTGCAGCAAGATGCTCGAGCAGCTCGCCGAGCGCGGCGCCGTACCGCAGCGAATGCTCTCGTGCGGCGACTTCGAGCTGGTCAAGAGCCTGGCCCTCGCCGGGGTCGGCGTGGCGATCCTCCCGCGAAGAATCGCCGCCTATGGCCATGATGGCGCGCTGCGCCGCGTCCACGCCGATCTCCCGATCTTCTCCGACGAGATCGTCTTCATATATCGCGCGGACCTGCCGAAGACCCGCGCCGCCGCATTCTTGAAAGATGCGCTCACCCGCGCCGGCCGCGAGATGCCCGATGTCGGCGTGCGCCCGCGCCCGCGCGCCTGAAGCCGCCGACGCGCCCACCACCATTCTCGGTGGGCGCGCCGCGTCGGGCCCCGAGCTTCACATCTCCTTGGGGACGAAGGGGGCGGCCCTCAACTCTGGGCCTCGGGGTAGAACTGCCTGATCCTGCCGCACGTCGCGTATCATCGTGAGGAGCAGCAGGCGCCCCATCCAGTGCTCCTGCAGGCGCCGGGGCAACCCGCGAAACAGGGGCATTGTGGCGAGCCCCGCGTCGAGATGATCTTCTCGCCTGGCGAGCAGCGTGTCGACCTGTCGGTGGTCGGCTCATATCAGAAGGTCAGGCCGCCCGACACCAGCAGCTGGTGGCCGCTGCGCCGCTCGCCCGCCGCGGCGAACTGCGGGTGGTTGGGCGAGGCGTCGACGCGATTACCGTCATAGGCGATCAGCAGCGCCGCGAACTTGGCCCGCCTGGCGGTGTCGAGCTTCCACACCACCTCGGCGGCGGCCCGCCCGTGCAGGCGCCGGCCGCCGTACCGCTCGCCGAGCACGCCGAGGTCCCCGCGCGCGACCAGCCCGAGATACACGTCGGGGCGCGGCTGGGTGTAGAGGGCGAGGTCGACGATCGGCGCGAGCTGGGCGATCAGGCGCGACGTGTTGAGGCGCTGCACGCCGAGCACCCCGTCGATCCCGCCGCCGAGCAGCAGCGTCAGCCGCCGCGCCGCCGCCACGCGCAGCCCGAAGCTCGGCCCCGCCGACGCGACGAAGTACGCGCCCTCGAGATCCGTGTTGCTGCGGGCCGTGAAGCGCTGGCCGACGAAGATCTTGGCGTATACGCCGACCTTGCCCGCGCTCGCGAAGCCGAGCCCGATGTTGGCCAGCCCCGAGGCCCCGGCCGCCACGCCGCTGCGCCCCGCGAGGCCCTGGCTGGCCGCCATCTCGTCCCGGCGGGCCGCCGTGCCCCCGAGCTCGAGCACCAGCATCAGCTCCGGCATGGTCATGCGCACCACCCTGGCGCCCGCAGGATGACGCTCGGCGTAGCCGGCGAGCCGCGCCTGCACGCCCCCGAGGCCAGTGCTCGCCGCGAGCCGCCCGAGCGCGCCAGCGGGCTCCCCGCGGCTTCGGCTCGTCAGGCCGACGCCCGCGACCAGTCCCAGGTAATTGTGCAGACGGCCGATCGACGAGACCCGGGGCGCCGGCTCATCTGTCCCGGGGGACAGCTCCGGCCCTGCCCCCGCGGGCAGGGCGAGCAGCGCGGCGAGGCCGACGATCACGGGACCAGCGGCCGTCAGCGCTGCGGGTTGCAGATGACGTTGTTGATCTGCCCGCCGCCCATGTCGGAGTAGGTGTAGGGCGCGTTGAGCCCGTCGTAGCTGGCGATCTCGTAGGTGTCGGGGTTGATGCGATAGGCCGTGTTGCCGCCGAGCATGACGGCCCAGATGTAGCCGTCGACGTCGACGCCGATGCCGCGCGCGAGGCCGTCGATCGGCAGGGTGACCTTGTCGCCGACCATCATGGTCTCGCCGTCGACCCAGCCGACCCCGCCCGCGGTGGCCTTCCAGATCCGGCCCTTGAGGTCCTCCGCGACGCCGCTGCCGCCGTTGCCGGGCAGGTCGCCGATCTGCCCGGCCCATTGCTGGGTCAGCGGGTCGTAGCGCTGGCCCGAGTCGACCCACACCCGACCCTTGGTGTCGACGGTGATGCCGTAGGAGCCGCCGTTGAAGGTGTCGTACTCGAGGGTCTCGTGGTCGACGTGCACGATCGTGCCGGCCGACCAGATATACATCCACAGATCGTTGTTGGTGTCGACCGCGGCGCCATAGGGGCCGAAGGTGCCGCCGCAGGTGACATCGGGCATGGCGATGGTGTCCTCGACGAGGCCGCTGTCGCCGTCGACGCGATATACGGTGATGCCCGGCGCGCCGTCGCAGGGCCAGGTCGCCCCCTTGGTCCCGTTGGCCGTCGCCGTCCAGATCTTCTGATCCTCGTACTCGCAGGTGCGCTCGTTGTAGACGCCCGAGGTCCAGGCGACCGGGCGCTGGGTGGTCGCCTCGGGGAAGGCGGTGAACCACGCGACGCACTCGTCCTGGTCGAAGGCGAGGACGTCGTTCTTGCCGGTCGAGGTGTCGATCTTGCCGTTGCCGTTCCGGTCCTCGCAGAACTCCGGGCGGGCCCAGATCTTCATCAGGCCGCCGGCCCGATTGGCGACCGCGACGGCCCGCGCGTCGATGCTCACCGAGGTCCGTGAGGGGCTGCCCTGCTGGTCCGCGCGGGTGATGTAGCGGCCGACCTCGGTCATCGCGCGGGTGTCGATCTTGCTGATCGTGTGCTCGCCGCTGTTGGCGATCCACACGTAGCTCCAGTCCGTCTCGCCGCACTTGCCCGCGCACTCGCCGGCGCCGACATCGTCGACCGGCACGTCGAACTTGAAGCCCCCGGTCTCGCTGCCCGCCCCGGTGCTGACGTCCCCGCTGCTGGTCCCGGCGACCGAGGCGCTGCCCGAGCTCGTCGGCGTCGCGCCCGAGGTGCTGCTGCTGCCGGGCTCCCCGCTCGACTGCGAGACGCTCGTGAGCACGCCGCTGCTGCCCCCCGCCTCGCCCTCACCGCCCGGATCGCCGCAGCCCAGGCCGACACAGAGCGCGATCAGGGGGATGTACGTGCAACGGACCATGCCGCCACCTTAGACCCGCACCGCACGCGGGCGCAAGCCCGGCCCGTGCCCCCGGGAAGCCCCGGGGCGGCGCCCGCCGACGATCCCCACGTCGCCGCGGCCGTGCAGCTGCTGCGGACCACGCTCGGGGGCTGAACGCCCGGCGAATGGGCGGGCCGCCTCAGCGCGTCCGCAGGTGCGCGATCAAGTCGGCGCGCTCGCTCGCCGGCAGCTCGGTGCCGAACTCGTGGCCCGCGATCGGCCCCGGCCCGTGCGCGCCACCCTGATAGTCGGCGGCCAGGCGGGCCCGGTCGAACAGGTCCTCGAGCGTCGGCACGACCCCGTGATGCAGGTACGGCGCCGCGTCGGCGACACGGTGCAGCGGCGCCGGTCGATACAGGCCCGTGCCCCGCGAGGTCCCGTTGGCCAGCGCCGGGTCGGTGCCGGCGACCTCGGCGGCGATCGGCGATCCGCTGCCGCCGGGGTCGCCGTGGCAGCCCTCGCAGTGGGCCTGAAACAGCGCCGCGCCGCGGGCGGCCGCGACGTTCGTGCCATCGCCGTCGTCCGCGGCCGCCGGCGGCTCGAGCGAGTACAAGAACAGCGCCAGCGCCCACGCGAGCTCGCGCGGCGGTCGGGCGCGCTCGCGGTTCGCGTGCAGGAGCTGGGTCTCCTGGCGGATCGCCAGCGCCAGCGGGGCGTCCTCGCCGAGCTCGGCGTGCCGCAGCGTCGCGGCCTGGGTGAGCGCGCCCAGCTCGCGCAGGCGCCAGAGGTCGGGGATCGCCACCGGGTCCTCGTCGTCGTCCTCCGTGATGTCCGCGCGGCCGGGCCCCCAGCTCGCCATGCGCCGCGCGAGCTCCGGCTCCAGCGGCGCCCCGGTGTCACGATGATATGCCAGGCGCATACCACCATAGTCGAAGTCGCGACGCGCCCGACCGACGACGACCTCGCCGCCCTCGATCGCCACGTGACACAGGGCGCACGTGATCCCCACCCGCGCCTCGCCGTCGACGTCGACGAAGACCACCGCGCCCGGCACGCTGCCGTCGGCCGCCGCCCGCAGCCCGACCGCCGCGCCGACCTCGGGCCGCGCCAGCGCGTGCTCGGCGAACACCTCCGGGCGCAGCGGATATTCGAAGAACACCCGCCGCCCCAGCGCCTGCCAGCCCGCCAGCGTGACCGGCCGCGCGCCGTCCCACAGCGGCGGCGCCCCGACGACCGCTGCGAGCCCGCGCCCGGCCGCCAGCGCCTCGCCGGTCGCCAGCGTGGCCGGCAGCACCCGCGGGTTCCACTCCGGCAGCAGGTCCCAGCCGAGCGTGCCGAGCCCGTATGCGCCGAGGCGCAGCCGCGAGTACAGGTTCTCCGGGCTTCGCAGCGAGCGCTCGAGCGCGCGGCGCCTGGCCGCGGAGGAGTCGAGATAGCGCCCGGTCTGGGCCAGCAACCATGCCTCGCCGAAGGGCACGAGCTCGGCGCTGGCACGCGGCGCCGGCTCGCTCACGCGCGGCGACGGCCCGGCCGGCGGTTCCCGACCGCAGCCGAGCGCGAGCGCCGATGCGAACAGCAGGCTTCGCATACTCAGGTGGCGATCATGTGCACCCGCTCGCGCAGGAACTCGGGCGAGCGCAGGGTCTGACGGGCGCCGTCGATCGACACGTCGACCTCGAGCACGAATGGTTGCGCATACAGGTTGACGCCCGAAATGAGCGCCTCACGCACCTTCTCCCAGTCGGGCTCCGCGAGGCGATATCCGACCTTGAGGTCCGCCGCGACCGGCACCCGCTCGTCCCACGGCCGATAGATCCCGTCCGGGCTCCACACGCTCGGCTTGCGGGCCACGATCGGCGCGAGCGCCCGCTTCGACGCGCCGTCGACCAGGCGCACCGCCTCGACCCGCAGCGTCGCGCCCGCCTCGCCGGGGTTACGCAGCGCCAGCTGCATCGTCGACTGCGTGCAGGGCCCGCTCCAGCCCCCGGGGCCAGCGCCGGACCGCTTCGCGGACAGGCCCGCCGAGGGGCCCGCCTGGCCGAGCATCGGCGACTCCCGCGAGGCCGCGGTCGCCGAGCCCGCGGGCTTCGCCTCCTCGGCCGCCGGCGTCGCCTCCTCGGCCGGGTCGGGGCAGTCCTGGATCAGCTGCACCGAGGCCACCGCGAGCGTGACCGCCGCCAGCGGCGCGGGCTTCACCGCCTCGGGCTTCACCGCGACCGGGACCGAGCCCTCGGGCTTCGAGCCGTCGTCGTGAGCGGCGCAGGCGGACAGGAGCAGGGCGAACGAGACGGCGAAACAATGGGTGGACATCGGTCTCCTCGGAGCCCCCGAGTGTGCCAGCTGCGGCGGCCCCCGGGGTCGCTAAACGGCGGCGCGAAACCGCGGCCGGGCCCCGCGACGACGGCGGCCGCCCAGCGCCAACAGCAGCCACCACGCGCCCGCTGGCGCGTCGGTCCCGCGACAGCCGCAACCGCCGTCGTCGGGGCCGCCGGTGCCGTCGAGCCCGCCGGTGCCGCTCTCCGCGCCCGCGCCCCCGGTCGTGCCGCCCCCGGTCGTGCCGCCCCCGGTGGGCGCGCCGCTGTCCTCACCGCCGCCCGTGCCGGTGCCGCCGCCCGTGCCGGTGCCGCCGCCCGTCACGCCGGTCGCCTCGCCCGCGCTCGATCCGTCGCTCGACTCGCCGCCGCTGCCGCTCTCGAGCGCCTCGCAGGCGTCGCCGAGGCCGTTCATGTCGGCGTCGGCCTGATCGGGGTTGGCGAGCTCGGGGCAGTTGTCCTCGCTGTCGAAGTGGCCGTCGCCGTCGCCGTCGCGGCGCAGCAGCAGATCGGGCGCGACCAGCTCGACCGGGCCGCCGTCGCCCGTCAGCTCGGCGGTGTTGAGGATCGGCGTCATGTCGGGGAGGTCGGCGAGCACGATCTCGAGCACCACCTCGACCGTCTGCCCGGGCGCCAGCGCGAGGCCCTCGATCACCAGGGTGTCGCCGACGCTCTTGTCGGCGCCGCCGCCGTCGTCGATCAGCTGCCACGAGGCGGCGCCGGCCGGGATCTCGTCGCTGAGGGTGACGACGCCCGCGGCGGTGCCGGTGTTCTCGAGGTGGATCGTATACGTGACGGTGTCGCCGGGCGAGGGCTGACCGTCGCCGGCGATGTCCTCGCCGAGCGCCCAGGTCTTGCTCGAGCTGGCCGAGAACAGCGCCTCGAACACATCGACGCCGATCACGTTGAACGCGATCCAGTACTTGTCGAGGCCGGCGCTGTAGGTGACCTCGAGGGTGTCGTCGCCGGCCTTCAAGATCCCCGCGAGCGAGAAGCGGTCGACGTCGACCCCGGTCACCCCGGTCTGCGCCGGCATGCTGGTGTTGATCGTGCGGTTGAAGGGGTTGTTGGGCGGGTTGACGGCGTCCCCGAGCTTGGCCAGGCCGCCGCCCGGCAGCGCCTTGACCTCCACGAACTCGCCCTGATTGACCGCGCTGTCGCCCTCGAGCGCGTACCACGTGAGGTCGCCCTGCGGCGGGTCGGTGATCTTCACGCCGCCGAGGGTGACGGTGGTCGTCGGCGTGCCGCTGCCCGACAGCCCGAGCAGCCCGTCGTACAGGTCGATGCGGCGCTGCGGCAGCGCGTCCTGCTGATAGACCAGCACGACCGCGAATGATGCATTGTTCGTATCATCGTTCTTGATCAGCGCGCTCAGGCCCTCGACCGCGTATTCGCCGGTCATCGCGCCCACCTGCGCCGTGACCTCCGCCCGGCACAGCTGCATGTCGTAGCCCGGCGAGGCCGAGCAATGACACACCTCCGCCGCCACCGCCGTCGCCGCCCCGCCCGGCGCCGTGAAGGTCACCTCCTGGTCGAGCTTGGCCGCGTCGCAGCCCGAGGCGACCTGCGTCGCGCCCCAGTAGAGATAGGCCGCGTCGAGCGCGGCCCCCGGCGGCACCTCGAGCGCGCCGACCGTGACCTTGCCGGGCTGCGCCGGCATGTCGACCTTGCCGTCGTTGTCGCTGTCCGTCGCCAGCGGCGCGCCGGTGCTGAAGAAGTCGAGGTTCCCGGCCCAGCTCCGACGCAGGGCCAGGGGCTCGTCGGCCCGGGCGCTGCCGGGCGCCACGACGGCGAGGATGAGGGCGGTTACGAGCCAGCGTACCATGATGGGCCCGAGGATACCGCGACGCCGTCGCGTCGTGGTGTGATGGAGCGTCGCCGGAGCGCCCGGATGGGCACGCTTGACAACGCGCGCCCGCGTCGCCTAAGGTCCGCGACATGCAAAGAGATTGCATCTACCGCCCCCGCACCGCAGCGCTCGCATCAGCCATCGCCCTGGCGCTGTGCGCCGCGGCCTGCGAGACCTCCGACCACGACCACGACGAGAACGAGAACGAGATCATCTCGCTCGTCGAGTTGACCTTCACGCCCACAGGCGGCGGCGCGGCGCTGGTCTTCGAGTTCAGCGACCCCGACGGAGACGGCGGGGTCTCGGGCGTCTCGGACCGGATCGACCTCGCGGCCGGCGTCGAGTACACCCTGGCCGTTCGCTTCGTGAATTCGCTGGCCGAGCCGCCCGAAGACATCACGGAGGAGATCGAGGCCGAGGCCGAGGATCACCTCGTCTTCGTGCTCGGGGACGTGGCCGGGCCCGCATCCACGGCCCCCTCGGCGCTGCTCACCCACGCCTACGCCGACCTCGAGTCGGACTACGGGGCGAACGCCGTCGGCGACGATCTGCCGGTCGGCCTCGTCAACACGATCACCGCGACGGACGCCGGCACCGGCGAGCTGCGCCTGATCTTGCGGCACCTCCCCGAGCTGAACGGGCAGCCGCAGAAGTCCGGCGATCTGCCCGGAGAACTCGCCGCCGGCCGCGACCTCCCGGGCGGCGTCGACGTCGACGTCTCCTTCGATCTCGTCGTCTCCTAGGACCCGTGTCTCCCGGACTCTTCGCGCTCGTCGCCCACCTGCTCGGCGGGGCGACCGTCGAGCCCGCCGCGCAGCAGGCCGCGCCGGCGACCCCGGATCCGGCCGGCTGCGTGATGGCATGGGAGGCGCTGGTCGTCGAGTCCGGGACCGCCGAGGCGCTCCCCGGGGCCCGCCTGGAGCTGCGCGCCCCGGGCCGCAGCTCGCCCATCGTCGTGCGCACCGCCGACGACGGTCGGGTCAGGGTCGCGGGGCTGTGCGCGGGTGAGCTGACGGTCACGGCCGCGAAGTCCGAGCATTCGCCCGCGCGACTGACCGTCGCGCTCCTGCAGCCGACCACGAGCTCACGCATCGAGCTCGAGGCCTTGCATGCTCGTCACAGCGAGCACGTGATCGCCGTCGACGTGCACGGCGAGACGCCGACCAGCGTGTCCGCGAGCGAGTCGCTGGCGGGCGCCGAGCTCGCGCGCGGGCGCGGGAAGAGCCTCGCGGACACCCTCGCCGGCATGTCGGGCGTCACGACCTTGCGCGGGACGGCGGGCGGCATGGGCAAGCCGATGATCCGCGGCCACATCGGCCGGCGAAACCTCATCCTCGTCGATGGCATCCGCCATGAGAGCCAGGATTGGGGGATCGACCACGCCCCCGAGGTCGACCCTTACAGCGCCGACCGGATCACCGTGATCAAGGGCGCCGGGACCACGCGCTTCGGCGCCAAGGCGATCGGCGGGGTCGTCCTGCTCGAGTCGCGGCCCCTACCGCAGCGCCCGGGCGTGCGCGGCGAGGTCGGCACGGTCGGCTTCTCGAACCCGCTGGGCGGCGGCGGCTCGGCGCGCCTCGACTACGCCCCCGCGCGCGGCCGGGGCTTCGCCATGCGCTTCGAGGGCAACCTCTCGCGGCATCGCGCCGTGGTGACGCCCCGCTACGCGCTCGACAACACCGGCGCCTCGACCTGGAACGCCGGGACGCAGCTCGGCTACTCGAGCGACGACCTCGACCTCGGCGTCGGCTATCGCATCATGCGCGCGCGCGGGGGCATCTGCACCTGCCTGAAGATCTCGACGCCCGAGGAGTTCGACCGCAGCGTCGCGGGCGGGATCCCCGTCGACGTCGCCTCCTACCGGGCGGACTTCGCCATCGAGCGCGCGAAGCAGGAGATCTGGCACCACATCGTGTTCGCGCGCGCGCGCGTCAAGCTCGGCCGCGCGGGCGAGGTGCACGCGCTCTACTCGTTCCAGTTCAACGACCGCAAGGAGTTCGACGTCGTCCGCAAGAGCGTGGAGGGGCCGCAGTTCAGCTTCGGGCTCGCCACCCACGCCGCGGACCTGCGCTTCGAGCACGCGCGGCTGCAGCTGCGCGAGTGGTCGCTGGTCGGCACCCTCGGCACCACCTACAGCCACCAGACCAATCGGTTCACGGCCTCGACGACGCTCATCCCCGACTACCGCCAGGACAGCTGGGCGGTCTATGACATCGAGCGCTTCGTCCACGAGCGCGTCGAGCTCGAGGTCGGGGCGCGCTACGAGGGGCTCCACCGCGTCGCCGAGCTCAACGAGCGCGACTATCTCGGTCAACAGGCGAGCGGGCGCCTGGACGCCGGGACCTGCAAGGCGAGCGGCTCGGGCGGCGTCTGCGAGCATGTCTTCAACACCGCGTCGGCCACGCTCGGGCTGCTCGCCCGGCCGATCCGCCGGGCGCCCGAGTTCACGTCGCGGCTCCAGCTCAACTCGTCGGCGAGGATCCCCTCGGTCGACGAGAACTTCATGAACGGCGCCGCGCCATCGTTCCCGATCCTCGGCGTGGGCAGCTCGAAGATCGGGGTCGAGCGCTCCTGGGGCGGCGAGTCGACCCTGCAATACGACGGTGACTGGCTGCTCGTCGAGGCCTCGGGCCACGCCGCCTATATCAACGACTACATCTATTTCTTCCCGCAGCCCCTGGAGGGCCAGTGCGCGCCGCTGAGCTGCACCTCCCGCGGGCCGCTGCCGGTGTTCGCGTTCACGCCGACCGACGCGTTCTTCGGCGGCGGCGAGCTCCGCTTCGACCTGAGGGCCCCGCGCCTGCCCCTCGGCCTGGCGGGCAGCGCCGCGTGGGTGCGAGCGATCGACCTGCGAGCGGACGCCCCGCTCGCGCTCGTGCCGGCCGACCGCTACTGGCTCGCGGGGCGCTACTACTTCCCCGACACCAGGGTCTCGGGCCGCGGATACGTCGAGCTGAACGCGACGGCGGTCGCGCGCCAGCGTCGCTACCAGCCGGAGCTCGACTTCAGCGCGCCGCCCCCGGCCTACGTGCTGGTCGGCGCCGGCGCCGGCGTCGAGTTCCTGGCCGACCAGCGGATCTTTCGCCTGAGCCTGGTCGGCACCAACCTGCTCAATGTCCGGTATCGCGACTACACCAGCCTGCTGCGCTACTTCGCCGATGAGGCCGGATGGGGGCTGCAGCTGCGCTTCTCGGCGGAATTCGACGTCGCCTTCGCCGAGCCGCGCGCGCGCTGATCACTCGCTCCCCCGGATCGTCGGACACCCATGCATCGCATGCATGGTAGCCTTCGGCGATCATGTCGCGCTCAAAAGCTCAGCCCTCACTGGACGACCTGCGGGAGATCCTGCGCGACGCCGGGCTGCGCAGCACCAACCCGCGGGTGGCGGTGCTCCAGCACTTTCACGCCAACAGGGCGCCGCTCAGCCACGGCGAGCTGGTGGAGGTGCTGGCGGACCACGGCTTCGACGCGGCCACGATCTACCGCAACCTGACCGACCTCACCGGCGCCGGGCTGCTCAGCCGGATCAACCTCGGCGATAACGTGTGGCGCTTCGAGCCGCGCGGGCGCAGCAAGGCGACGCCGCTCGAGCACCCGCATTTCGTGTGCCTACAATGCGGTGAGGTCAGCTGCCTGTCGGAGGTCCGGGTCAAGCTCACCCCTGCGCCCGGCTCGCTCAAGTCGGTGGTGAACAGCATCTCGGACATCGTGATCAAGGGCCACTGCACGCAGTGCGCCTGAGGCCCTCAACTCGCCGAGGGATCCAGCCCCAGCGCCGCCCCGAGGCGGCGCGCGACCGCGTGGGCGCCCCAGCGCTGATAGGCCTCGACGGCGGCCCGCAGATACATGGCGCCGACGATGTCGTCGCCGGTGCCGACGGCGTGCCTGCCGGCGAGCTCGCAGGCAAGCGCCTCGGTGCCGGCCTCGCCCTGACGACGGGCGGCCCGGATGGCCAGCTTGAACGCGGACTCCGCGGCGTCGTCGCGCCCGCAGATGCGATCGTACTCGGCCGCGGCCAGGTGCGCGCGCGCCTCGAAATTGGCGGGGCTGCCGGCCGCGAACCGGCGCAACTCGGCGAGGTCGGACTCGATGCCGGCGTGCAGCGCCGGGCCCCCCGCGCTGCCGGGCGGGTGCGCGGCGCAGGCGTGGAGCGTGTTGTAGAAGAAGTAGTCGACGGTCATCGGCGTGACCAGGGCGCCGAGGCGCTCGGCCGCCGGCGCGGGCAATCGCGGCAGCTCGGCCGGGTCGTGGCGGCCGAAGTGGTAGAGCACGCAGATCCCGTAGATGTGCAGATAGAGCAGCGCCAGCGGGGAGCTGTCGCGCTCCAGCTCGCGCAGGAACACCTCGGAGAGCCAGCGCGCCACCGGCAGCCCGCTCGGCTCGGTGAGCTCGCCGGCGAGGCAGCGAGCCATGCGGATCGCGCCGCGGATGATGCTCGAGCCGTAGACCTCGAGCATCGGCCGCGCCTCGACCAGCAGCTGCTCGGCGGTCGCGCACGTGGCCGTGAGGCTGTGACGACGCGCCACCAGCACGAGCACGAGGGTCGTGGTGTTGTAGGTGGCGGCCGCGAAGTCGCCGGTCTGTACGCCGATCGCGTAGCCCTGCTCGAGCAGCCGCGCCGCGACGGCGAAGGGCTGCGTCCAGCCGGTGATCAGGCCGCCGACGATGTGCAGGATGCGGGCCCCCAGGGTCGGGTCGGCGAAGCGCTCGCGCAGCTGCAGCGCCAGCTCGCCGAACTCGAAGGCGCGAGCGCTGTCCCGCCGCGCGCCCGCCAGGTACAGGCCGTATCCGGCCAGGCCATAGGCGGTGTCGCGGGTCGGTCCGTGCTCGACGAAGAGCCGCACGAGCCGCATGAACACCTGATAGCCGAGCCGCGCGTCGGCGAACATCGCCGCCGGACCGATCGCCGACATCAGCTCGGCGACCGCCGCGACCCGCAGGTCGCTGCAGACCGGACCGCCGACGAGCCCCGCGAGGTCCCGGGTCGCGAGCAGGGCCATGAGCCCCGCGTGCTCGGCCTCGATCTCCGCCGCGTCGGGGCGCGGGAGCAGCTCCACGCCGAGGCGGTAGAGGCCCGCGAGCGCGGCCGCCATCGCCTCGTGGGGCCGACCGTGGTAGGTGTCGAGCTGGGCCTTCAGGCGGTAGAGGTCGGCCAGCTCGAGCTCGCTGCCGGCGTGCACCACCAGCGGCTCGAACAGCGCGTCGGCGGCCTCGAGCTCGCCGCGCAGCGCCTCGGCGTGCATCCACTCGCGCACCAGCTTGAAGGTGTGCACCGGGTAGCGCCGCCACAGCGGCTCCGGGACGCTCGCGAGCTCGGGCGTCGATCGGCCCGTCACCCGCGGCAGCTCGCCCTGCTCCGGCACGATCGCCGACAGGGCCGCGACTCCGGCGCGGGCGTGACCGACGGCCGCGGCGTAGGCGGTGGCGCTCCGGGCCCGCCGGCACGCCTCGAGGTGCAGCCGCGCCAGCCGCTCGCACTCGGCCGGGTCGCTCATCCTGCTCATGCCGCGATCGAGGTGGTCGACCAGCGCGAACAGGTCGTCGTCGTCGAGGGTGTGCTGGCGCAGCAAATGGCGGCCGAGCTGCAGGTGGACCTCGGCGCGCTCGTCGGCCGGCAGCAAGCCCGCGGCCGCCTGCGCGACGCCCTCGTGCAGCGGCTGGTAGGTCGCGCGCGTGACCCCGGGCCGGGCTTGCAGCGTGTGCAGCTCGCTGTCCGCGGGCACCAGCAAGCCCTCGCGCAGCGCCTCGCGCAGGGCGTGGGTGGTCTCCAGCGGGCCGCGGCGGTCGACCGCGCTCAGCGAGCTCAGGTCGATCGGCCGACCAGCGAGCGCCGCGATCGCCAGGACCCGCTGCACGCCCTCCGGGAGGCGCCGCAGGCGGCCCGCGAGGACGGCCGCGACGTTCTCCGCGCTGCCTGCGCTGGTCATCGGCGAGGCCTCGTCCCACCGCCAGCGACCGCTCTGGCTGTCGAAGGTCAGCTGGCCCTCGCGCCGCAGGCCGAGCAGCAGGTGGCGCAACATCGCCGGGTTGCCCCGGGCCTGGCCGTCGATGCGGGCGGCGAGCCGCGCGGCCTCGTCGGTCGCGCAGCCGAGCGCGTCGGCGACCACCTGCGTGACCTCGGCGGCGCTCAAGGGCGCGA
>Ga0075152_10002090_pt1 | contig 14275 bp, 9 predicted proteins | sample JI61114C2DNA_FD_70964 | JGI IMG/M metagenome (GOLD analysis project Ga0075152, IMG submission 70964) | Wastewater effluent complex algal communities from Wisconsin, to seasonally profile nutrient transformation and Carbon sequestration -... | ecosystem: Engineered > WWTP > Effluent > Algae...
CGGAAAATAGCCTCGACCTGTTTGTGGTTCTGGTAATGCGCATAGGCCGCGTCGAGCGCCGCCTGCCGCTTCTCCGCCGGGACGGCTGCCGACAGATAGATGTCACCAAAGGGACCGTCGCCCAGCAGCAGCGGTCCTTCGATGCCCAGTTCCTTGGCCAGGGCCTTGCCCGCCACCGACGGCAGCAGCGCAACATCGACCCGCTCGGCGTTGGGCAGGCCGTTTTCTGTGTTGCGCTCGGTCATGTCATGCCCGCCATGGTCGGCGGTCAGCATCACCGTATAGGAGACCTTGCTCTTGTCGAGCGCGGCAAACATGCGTCCCAGCGTCGCGTCGAGTGCCGCGATCTGCGTGCACATTTCGGCACCCGCCGTGCCGGTGCTATGGCCGACATAGTCGGTGGCCGACAGGCTAACCGCGAGCACATCGGTCGCGGGGCCACGGCCCAATTTCTTCTCGGCAAAGGCGGCAAGCGCCAGATCCATCGTCAGCGCATCGAAAGCGCCAGATGCGCGAAAGGCGCGGGCATCGCCTGCCTTGCGCGGCTGCAGCGTGCCGAGGCTGGTCTTTGCATCCATGGCTACCGCGCGAGAATGGGTTGCGCAGGATGCAGGCAGCTTGACCGGCGTCGGCTTGTCGATTTCGGCCTTTGCCTTTGCATTGATGGTTGTTGCGGCCTTTGGTTCCGCAGACTTGCTGGCGTCATAGGTGCGGAACGCCTTGCCGTCCCACCACATGGTAAGCGTGGTGTTGTGTCCGCCCATCATCACCGCGCCGCGATCTTTGCCCGATACCGCGACCACCTGTGACGCCGGGTTCACTGCCCGCATCCGGTCGCCCAGCGTTGGGACTTTCAGCAGTTTGGGCGACACGGTGTAATTGGAGCTGTTGCTGCCGGGGACTGATGTGTCTTCCGAACAATAGACTTCAAAACTTGGCTTGCCATCCTTGCCCGCGCGGCCATTGGCGGGGTCGAACCAATTGTTGGCGATGATGCCGGTGCGCGAAGGGCGGCTGCCGGTCAGGATCGTCGAATGGCCGGGGCAAGTCTCGGTCGCGGCGTGGCTCTGATAGCCAGAGGGGAAGGCGACGCCCTGTGAAAGTCGCTTCAATCCGCCGGTGTAGGTGGGCCGATATTCGTTGAAAATGTCGGTTGAGAATTGGTCGACTGCAATCGCCACGATCAGCTTAGGTTCGGGAATTTCAGGAGCCGCCGTCTGCGCCTGCGCGGCGGTGCCTGCAAAAAGCATCGTTCCTGCCAATAGCCAATGGGTCGCTTTCATCGTCAATTCCTTCGTTTCAAACGCCAACTTCCGCCCGCAAAGCCTTGCGGTCGAGTTTGCCGATCATGGTTTTGGGCAGCGCTGCGCGCACATCGACGCCCGAAACGCGCTCATGTTTGCCCAGTTGCGGGTTCAGCCAGTTGGCGATCTCCGCGGCCGTATCCGCATGGCCGTCATTCAGAGTCACAAAGGCCATGGGTCGTTCACCCGAATAGCTATCGGGAACCCCGATTACCAAAGCCTCTTTTACCGCCGGATGCTGGTATAGAATATCCTCGATCTGGCTGGGAAAGACCTTGAAACCGCCGACCGCGATCATGTCTTTCAGCCGATCGACAATGAAGATAAAACCGTCTTCATCAATTGTCGCCACATCGCCGGTACGCAGCCAGCCATCGACAAACACCTCCGCTGTCGCCTCTGGTTTGTTCCAATAGCCGAGCATGATCTGCGGGCCTTTGCACAGCAGCTCGCCGGGTTCGCCAGCGGGTGCGGGCTTGGTCGGGTCTTCCTTGTCGGCAAGTTTGACCTCGGTGGCGGGGATGGGCTGGCCAATGCTGCCCAGCTTGTTGGCACCTTCATAGGGGTTGCACGAAATGACGCCGGAGCTTTCGGTCAGACCATAGCCTTCGATCACCACCGAGCGGCTAACCGCTTCAAACTTCGCCTTCAGCTCAGCGGCCAATGGCGCGCCGCCCGAAATGCAGGCACGGAGCGATCCAAAGTTGGTTTTGGGAAGCGCGGGGTTGTCGAGCAGCGCCTGATACATGGTCGGCACCCCCGGCATCGACGTCACATGGGTGCGGGTAATCGCCGCCAGCGCCTGCGTCGCCTCGAACCGGGGCAGCATCACAATCTCACCGCCATTGCATATTGTTCGGTTGAGCACGGTTGCATTGGCGAAGACGTGGAAGAAGGGGAGCACGCCCAATATGCGGTCGGCCTCGGGACTCTCGGGCTGGTTCGTGCGACTATGTGGGTCGAGGCAGTTGATCTGGCGGGCATTGGCGGTGATATTCTGATGGCTGAGCATGGCGCCCTTGGGCGTGCCCGTGGTGCCACCGGTATATTGCAGCAATGCGACATCGGTCATGGGATCGCACAGCACCTGCGTTACCACGCCGTCATTGGCGATAAAGTCGTTGAAGCGTGTGATCCGTTCATCGCTGGGGATTGGTGCAATGTCGGCTTTCTTAAACAGCCGGTAGGCCCAGCCTTTCAGCGTCGGCAAAGCCTCGGCCACGCTGCCGACGATCAGTCCTTTAAGACCGGATTTGTCGAGCACCTTGATCGCGGTTGGAAGCAATGTTGCCGCCGATACCGTGACCAGCAAGCTCGTCCCGCTGTCCGCAACCTGATGCGCCAGCTCCTCTACCGTATAAAGCGGGGAAAAATTGACCACGGTCGCCCCGGCCAGCATCGCGCCGTAATAGGCGACGATATAATGCGGCACATTGGGCAGGAACAGCCCGACATGGTCGCCCTTGCCGATACCGCGCCGTTGCAGGCCGCGCGCGAATTTGCGCACGCTTTCCTCCATGTCGGCATAGCTATATTTGCGACCCATGAAATCGGCGAGCGCCGCGTTCCGCATCCGATTGGCGGATTGTAGAAACATATCGTGTACCGACAATGGCGCAAAATCCTTCACCCACTCGCCGGGGTGCAGATAATTTGCCGACCAAGGTGTTGCGACAGTCATTGCTCTCCTCAAACGGCGCTATACCAGCCAACGCCGTCTATTGTCTCCACCTTTGCGCGACCGGTGGTTTCGAGGTGGCGCAGATGCGCCATGGCTTCGCCAGCGGCGAGACCGAAAACCTCGTCAGTAACCGGTCGTGCGAACAAGAGTTCGAAACAATCAACCGCGCGCAACGGTTTTATCCGCAACGCTTCCTCCAGCTGGTCAAGTCGTTCCAGATGCCCGTCGGCTAAATTATCGAGCCGGACATGCAACCCGCGAAAGGGGAAGCCATGCGCAGGCAGCACCAGCATATCAGCAGGCAAGGCCGCGCGGAACTTGGCAATCGACGCCAGCCATTCGCCCAGCGGATCGGAGTCGGGTTCGCTGTCCATGATCGAGATGTTGCTGGTGATCCGCGGCAAGATTTGGTCGCCCGCAATGATCACACCATTATGGTGATCGACAAGGCAGCTATGTTCAGGTGTGTGTCCGCCGCCGGTCATGACCTGCCAAACGCGGCCGCCGACGCGGACATGCTGGCCATCCTCGAGCCGACGGTGTCCAGCGGGAAGCCGCGACACCGCGCGCGCAAAATTGCCAAACCCTTGCGCCTTGAACCGATCAAGATGACGTTGGTCATAGCCCTGAAAGATGCGGCGCTCGAGCACATCTTTGGGCGGCTCGTCCTGTTGATCGGCAACCAGCATTCGTATGAACAGCCATTCGGTGCGGTTCATCCACACCCGCACCTTGTTGCGGTTGGCGAGCCAGCCCGCGCAACCCGCATGGTCGGGGTGAAAATGCGTGACAAAAATCCGCGTCATGCGCCGCGAAGCCAGCGGGCCGTCGAACAGCTTTTTCCACTCCTCGATCACCGGCGGCATGAACAGCCCGGTGTCGGCGAGTGCATAGCCTTCGCCTTCGTCATCGCGATCATCGAGCAGCCACAAATTGATATGGTCAAGATTGCCGGGCACCGGCATCCGGATCCAACCCATATCCGGTGCCAACGGATAAATTTCGCCATAGGCCGGGGCGTGGACCCCTAGTGGATAGGTCAGCCCTTTCAGCTCATGCGCTTCAAAGCCGTGGTCGGACAGTGACATGTCATAGGCGGGCAGGGGATCGTGGGGGCTCATAGCCACAGCCGTGCCGCATCACGGGCAGTTGCGCAATGGTGACGTTAGGGAAGGTGGCTGATGGCCGCGTCATCTGTCTCCTTTGGGAATAGATATGCAGAAGGCGGCACGGCGAAGTTGAGAGAGTGATGTCGTGCAATATCTCGCCGACCAGCGCCTCTCGGCTGCAACCGAAAGTCTTCATTAAATCTAAGCGGTTAAGTCTCGTCACTCACCGCTCAAGGGTAGAGGTATGGAATGCTTCCAAAACGCCAAGTCCATTCTACTGAATCTATGTGCCGCGCTTATCGAAGAGACGAAACCGCCAACTGGAGTTGATCGAAGTCAGGGTAGCTTTAGCAAAATTTCATGTCCGCAGACGCAGGACAAAAAAATTGTGATAGACGCTTTGGACAGCTTGTGGTGATCACCAAATATGTCCGCTCTTGAACGACCCTCTAGCGCGCTTGCGGCTCTTACTGACAAAGAGCGGGAAATTTTGCGCCTGCTGGCGGCAGGCCACACCGTCAAATCGATCGCCGTTCGCCTAGAGCGATCAGAACCCTCGATCAACGAGCGTTTGCGCGACGCACGCCGCAAAACCGGTGTCGGCAGCAGTCGTGAACTGGCGCGCCTTTTGGATGCCCAAAAAAACTGGGACAAAAAAATCGATCTATCAACACAACGTTCCAAGACCGACGAAGATTTGCAGCGCCCCGGGAAGAGGCGCCTGAAGTCGAAAGGAACGATTATCATGCTTATCGCTATATTTGCCGCCGCCGCCGGACTCATGTTCGCGGCATCGGATTCGATGCATCAAACCGCAGCGCCGCAAGCCCCGCAAGCCGCACACTCCAGTGCACACCAACGAATGCCCTTGGCCGGAAGCTGGTCATTGGATGTCGGGCGCATTCCCGCCGAAGAGCGTCCGCGTAGGGTGACCGTTCAGTTTCGCGTTTCGCAAGATCAGACATGGACAACCAAAGTTGAGATTGTTGGTCCCGACGGGACGAGCCAGCATGCGGAATCGACAGCGGCGCTGGACGGCGTGCCTGTGCCCGTCTCCGGCAATATGGAAGCCATTGACTCGGTTTCCCTGCGTCAACCCGCGCCCAATACGCTGGTGATGACATTGGGAAAAAATGGCGTGCCGGTATCAACGCGCGTCTATGCCGTCGCGAGCGACGAAAAATCCATGACTGAAACCATTATCTGGGCTGGCAACAGCATTCCGACATTGGAGACCACTTACTTCAATCGGATCAACTGATTGCGCTCCACCAAGCCGCAGCTTCGTCCATTGGCGCGAAGCTGCGGATCGGTTGATGGGTCGTCGAGAACCAAAAAATGGAGGATTTTTAAGAAAACACGCCCTGAGTCTGTCGAAGCGTAAAAACTATCCCCGGAGGACGGAAGAGGAAGGCGCATTTAGCGCATTAATGCCAAATTGCGTTACCGCAGTTACGAATTGCAAATCCGGCCAGTAAATTGAGGCAAGCCAAAAACTTTAGCTGACTCAGTGGACGTGTCGCAATCACAGTCATGTACCAGTGCATCGATGATTGTTGTGCAAATGCAGACGTTTCCTTACCGAATACTTCGAAATTTCGAGTTTTGAAGGCGTAGAAGAATGCAAGCCAAGAATTGCCTAACTGGCATAATAGGCCTTATCGGTGCGCTGCTGTTTTGGCCGACTGCGGCTTCTGCTCAGACTTTTGTTTGCCCGAACGGTCCTGGCCCAGGAGAGGTACAGGTGGGAACGACAGGCGGGTCTCATGGGGTTGCTGCGATTCCAATTTGTGCCTCAGATGGAAGAGGAAGCCCGGAAGATGCCCCCGACCCAACACCAAGTAGTTCGCACGCTGTGCTCGTCTGGCATCCCGATGCCGCAGATGTCTGGGTCGCTGGCAATTATGTCTATAAAGACAATGTCGGGGAAAGCGTGGCGCTTCGTGAATGCAAAATGGTTATGGGCGAAGGCTGTACTAAGGGGGACGGGTGGCGGAATTCATCGATTACGATTATTCGGGACCACAATGGAGACTTCTATAATTCCTGGGAGAGCGAGGGTCGTAAAAAGGTGCTGAATGAATGTTCGGCAAAGCAGTTACTGCCGTGCGAAGTGTTCGCCAAAATCAAGTCGAGCACCAGCAAGCGATCGCCGGGTGCATCGGTGCGCAAATATTACGCTGCCTCTGCATGGGTCAAAGGCGATGAAGGATATGACAACAAGCTCTATGTCGCGAGCGGTTATCGCACCGCTGATGAGGCGATCGAGGCAGCGGTCAAAGGCTGTGGTAACGCAACCTCACGCCAATGCGAAACTAACGCATGGACGGGGAATGGATTTATCCAAACCTATCGCGTTGTCAGCAACCACAACGCAACCAGCGAAAATTCTTCCAACCGTGCGAAGGAAGCGGCCCAAGCTGGCTGCAAAAAGTTCAAGGCGAAGTCTTGCATATTACAGGCGCAGTATGACAGCCGCACGTCAGGGCTTTTTGTCCATGATTACGGCCCGACGAAAGCGCCGTAGCGGAGCGCCCATAAGAAAAGATTGAAGCCGCCGGTGGCACATTTTCGCCGTTGGTTCGAAATCAAAGTTTTATCAAAGTTTGGCCGCCAACACCGAAATGGCAGCGGTCAGACTATCGTCGCCAGCACCAACCGAAACGTCAGGTTCCATTTGCCAGCGCGGTCGATCCTGAACATCGTAAACCGGTTCGACAGAAAATTGGAAGCTGACCCCTGTCTGTTTCAGGGTCTTTGTGAACACAGCCGCGCCCAAACCCATCATTCTGGTGCCAACGATTGTGGCACGGCCAATTCCTCTCATCCCCATCGGGAAGCCTTCAGCCATACTCGCGCTCCATTGGCTGGTAAGCACTACAACCGGTCCTTCGTAAGTGAAAGGACCGCGCGGATGCACATATTCGACCCAAGGCGATCCCAGCCCTGCGCCTTTTCTGCGACGCATCATCGCATAAGGTTTGCGTGAGGTTATGAAGCGCCCCATTATTGGCCGGGCCACGGCCGTATCGCCTCCACCATTCTGCCGGACGTCGATTATCAGTCTCGCCGCATCGCGCAATTCAGACAACGCCCGATCAAAGGATTGCACGACTTCATCGTCCGAAAAGCTGCGAATGACGATATATCCGACGCCATTTTCTAGCTTGCGCCATTCAACATCAGGTCGCCGAACTTTTTGATGAATTGGAAGTTCGACTGTGCGCTGTTTCGCGTTCTTAGACAAAACGGCAAATTGGCGTCCTTGCCCGCGCCGCCCGGCAACGGCAACGTTCGCAATATAGTCTTCGGCCTCCTCGTGAGGTCGCAACAAACAGCGAGGCCTTAGCTGATCAAGGGTATCGGTTATTTTCTTGCCACCGATTTCGACGATCTTGTCCCCGATTGAAAGTCCGGCACGCGCCGCGGCGCTGCCTTCGTCTATTGCGGCAATTTCAAGCGACGCTCCTTGCCGATGAACCAATAAATCAAACAAAGGCCATCTTAGCGAACCGACAGGGGGCTGCGATAAATGTGTGTGTGCATCGTAGAGCTCAGCCAGCACCTTTCGGACAACCTCAGTAAAACCCTCCACGCTTGTCGCTTGCGCGGCCAGAGGAAGATATAACGCCCTGACCTTATTCCAATCGGTCTGCTTCTCCGCAAAAAAACAATATTGATCTCGCAGCGTCTGCCAGAGAGTGTCAAAATCCTTTTCGAATTTTATACGGGGATCGGAAGGGCTGGCCCAGCTCGGTTGGGGCGCTAGGGCAGTTCCAAAGGTGATTGCCGTCAATCCGGCAGCGAACAATGTTCTATGACTAAATTTTTGCATGTCATTGGTGCCCTGCGTGCCTGTTCCGACTGCACACGCTTTAACATGTGCCGATCCGAACAATCTACATTTTCGGCGATTACAGTGAAAGGATATCGTGTCGACGGGCGCCGTGATATGCTAAGGGGGCAAACCAGACCCAATTCCCGCGGCAATCAAATCAGTCGCTCAAGCTCTAACAGCCACCAGCGCTCCCGCACTGGTGTCTCAGTCCCACAATATTAGCTGAAATTACTCGCCAGATTTCTTGAACAGCGTCTCAGCCGTCAGCTCAACCGGTGCGACCTGTTCTTCGACTGGGCCTTCTTCGGCCAGTCGCTTGGCTTCGTCGCGTTCGGCGCGCAGTTGTTCGATCAGGGCGTCGCGGTCGCCGGCAAAGCGGGTGTCGTCGGCGGCCTTGTCCTGCAATCCTGCCTTTTTCGCAGCGCGGGCGACGATGGCATCGAGTTCACGCTGTGAGCAGAGGCCGAGTGTTACCGGGTCCTTGGGCTGGATTTCGCTGATGTTCCAATGGCTGCGGTCGCGGATCGCGGCGATGGTGTTGCGCGTGGTGCCGATTAGTTTGCAGACCGCGCCATCAGTAATTTCCGGATGGTTGCGCAGCAGCCAGGCAATGCCATCGGGCTTGTCCTGGCGTTTGGACACCGGCGTATAGCGCGGACCCTTGGTGCGGCGAACCTGTTCGGGCCCCTTGCTGATCTGCAAGGCATAGTCAGGATCAGCCTGACCCTTTTCGATTTCTTCCATGGCGAGTTCGCCTGCATGCACGGGATCGCGACCGGTATATTTGGTGCCTGCCATGTCATCGGCCATCGCCTGCACTTCTAGGATGTGCAGTTCGCAAAACTCGGCGATTTGCGTGAAGGACAGCGCAGTGTTGTCAACCAGCCAAGCAGCGGTTGCGTGCGGCATCAGGGGAACGAGTCCGTTCTGGGCCATGATCTCTTCTCCAATAGAAAGGGCCGCCCCTCACGGAGCGGCCTGATATTTATCCGTCATCTAGTCCAAAGCCGCCGTAACGGCAAGCGCGAAAAGGGCGCGCCCGCTCGCTTTTTCACGCAGGAAAGGCTTGCACTCGCTTAATCGTGCACTTAACACTGTCGGTTGGAAGAGTTTCGAGGAGTCTGTGCTGACGTAATTTTTGATCATCATATTACCCAGCTAGCAATGAATGGAGGGAGAGGACCATGCGTAAGCTACATTTAATTTCGGCGACTGCACTTGCCATTTCTATGGCAATGCCAGCCTTTGCGCAGGATGCGCCACAGGCCGACGATGAGGGCGCCAGCGGCGACGAAATCGTCGTAACCGCACAGCGTACATCACAACGACTGCAAGATGTGCCTATCGCCGTTTCGGCCTTCAGTGCCGAAGCACTCGACAAACAGCAGATTGAAAATACCAGCGACCTACAGCTGACGCTGCCCAATGTCACTTTCACCAAAACCAACTTCACCAGTTCAAGCTTCACCATTCGCGGCATCGGCGACCTTTGCGTCGGTGTGAGCTGCGACCAAGCAACCGCGATTCACATGAACGATGCGCCGCTGTTTAGCACGGGCCTCTTCGAAGGTGAATTTTTCGACATCGGCCAGATTGAAGTGCTGCGTGGACCGCAAGGCACGCTGTTTGGACGTAACGCGACGTCCGGCGTTGTTAACATCAAGACTGCCCGTCCTCAAATGGGTACCTTTGGCGCTGCTGGCGAAGCCGAATATGGCAATTTCGACAGTATGAAAGTCAAAGGTATGGTCAACGTGCCGATCGGCGACATGATCGGTGCGCGTGTTGCGGGATATTATCTGAAGCGCGATGGTTATACGAAAAACCTGTTCGACGGCAATCGGATCGATGATCGCGAAATGTATTCTATTAGAGGATCGCTGCGGTTTGAGCCAACCGATACCACGACGATTGACCTTGTCGGTCAATATTTCCACGAACGGGACAATCGTCTTCGCATCCAAAAGCAACAGTGCCAGCGCGATCCAACAGGTGTGATGGGTTGCCTTAACGGGACACGCGAATTTGGCACAACCAATGCCAACACGACCTTTACCGGTGTGCTCACCTCGCGGGAATTTTTCGCTCTGCGCGGGTTGCCGACAGCGCTTGCGCTTGGCAGCCTTTATGGAACCGACATCAATGCCGGGGTTGTAAACCCAGCTGATGTCCGTGTTGTGAATAGCGATTTTACGCCCCAATATTTCACCGACGAGTTGATTTTGCAGGGTTCGCTTGAACAGGAACTGGGCGGGGGGCTGAACCTAAGCTTGTCCGGCAATTATCAGGAAGTCGAAGTTGATTCTTCGCAAGACTATAACCTGTCGGTTGCTAACCGGGCGGTTTATGCCGGTGCGCTGAATACACTTGCCTTCTTTGCCGCCAACGGCATTCCAACAGGCATTGCTTCGCCTGCCTTTGTTCCCGGATCGGCTGCCTATTTCGCCCCGATTGCAGCGGCGATTATGCCCAACGGTCCCAACGGTGCCCTATGTACGTCGTTGCCAGAAGACAGCGGTACGGGCTCCTTTGGCGGAAACAAATTGTGTGGCAACACACCGTTGGATTTTGACCGCTCAAACCAGAAAAACAAAAGCTGGTCGGCAGAAGCGATTATTAGCTCCGACTGGGACGGAATGTTCAATGTCTTGGTCGGCGGCATTTACGGCAAATATAAACTGTCCGAAAACAGCTATTATGTGAACGCATTTTCGATCGACTATTTTACCGGAATTCTGGGCACATTGACGGCGTTCAGCAGTGGTCAGCAGCCAGGTTATCTTGGTACGCCGTTTTTCCGTAATAATTCGGACCAGTTGAATGTCAACACTTGGGGTCTTTTTGGTGAGGCCTATGCCAAATTCTCTGACGATCTGAAACTGACCGTCGGGTTGCGCTATAACAATGACAAGAAATATGTTCGCGCGCGTACCACTCTGGCGAGTTATCTTGTTCCATTTAGCGCGACCAATGGCTTCACTGGTACCGGTATTCGCGGGGGCGGTTTCGATGCCGATCCTTCAACTGCATGTGCGGTTGAAGGATCCAATATCGCGGGCGCACTGGGTTCGGTCGCTGGTTGCGAGGCTTTTCAGGAGCGTAGCGTCAAGTTTACCGAGTTGACGGGGCGTGCGGTGCTCGATTGGAACATCACGCCGGACAATATGATCTATCTGTCCTATTCGCGTGGTTACAAGTCGGGTGGTATCAATCCTCCGCTCTCGCCGGTTTTCGCGGTTTCGGATACGTTCAAGCCCGAATTTATCGACGCCTTCGAAATCGGTTCGAAAAACACCTTCGGTGCATTGCAGCTCAATCTGACCGGATTTTACTACAAATATTCAGATTTGCAGTTGTCGCGCATCGTTGCTCGCACATCGGTCAACGACAATGTCAGCGCCAATATCTGGGGTATCGAAGCCGAAGCGATCATTCGTCCGGTTCCCGAATTCACCATGAATATCGGTGCAAGCTATCTGAAGACAAAGGTTTCCGAGGACAAGTTCCTTGCGAACCCGCGTGACTTTGGTGGCGGTCGGGCTGATGCGGTGATTATCAAGGATATCACCAACGGCGCAAACTGTGCGGTATCATCAACATCAGGCAGCGTTGCCGGGGTCAATGCCTTCGTCAATCAGGTGAACACGTTGATCAATAATATCAACGCACCGGGCAACCCGTTGACCACAGCTTCGACAGGTGGTCTCCAGCCGGGTGCAGGGCTGCGCCCGACCACCTCATTCGGCGCCGGCAGCGGTTTGGCGTCGAACGGCGCATTTAGCGTCTGCGCGATTGCAGGAAATCTTGCCGGTCCGCTCGGTGCTTCTTTCGGAGGCATCGAATATCACTCGGCTGGTATCACCCAGAATATCAAGGGTAACCAACTGCCGGGTGCGCCGAACTTCAAATTCTCGGCAGGTATGCAATATGACTTTGCCTTGGGTGATATGACGCTGACCCCGCGCATGGATGTTATCATGACCGGTGAAACTTACGGCAATATCTTCAATGGCTCTATCAACCAGATTGATGGCTATTGGCAGGCAAACGCCCAGGTGCAGCTCAACGGTGCCGATGACAAATGGTTCGTTCGCGCCTTCGTGCAGAATATGTTCGACGATGATGCCACCACGGGTCTGTATGTGACCGACCAGTCATCGGGTAACTATACCAATATCTTCACACTGGAACCGCGCCGTTATGGTATTGCGGCGGGCTTCAAATTCTGAAGCTTTGAATAACTGAAACAGGAAACCCCGGAGGAAACTCCGGGGTTTTTTGTTGCGCCGGGTTCTGATCTTAGATGGTCAGAACGATCTTTCCAACATGGTCGCCGCTTTCCATATGGGCATGCGCGGCGGCGGCGTCGGTCAGGGCGAAGCTTTGCGCCATGGTTGGCCGCAATTCACCGCTTTCGACCAATGGCCAGACTGTCCGGCCTATCTCTTCCGCCAGCAAAGTCTTGAATTGATTGGAGCGTGGGCGCAGCGTTGATCCGGTCAAAGTCAGCCGGCGGCTCATCACCTGTGCCATGTTGAGTTCGGCGCGGATGCCGCCCTGTACGGCGATGGTCACATGCCGCCCGTCTTCGCTCAGGCATTTAAGGTTGCGCGCGACATAGTCTCCAGCGACCATATCGAGCACCAATTGCACACCTTTGCCGTCGGTGAGGCGCAACACCTCTTCGACGAAATCATGGCTTTTGTAATTGATCGCGTGCGCCGCGCCCAGGTTCAGCGCGGCGGCGCATTTTTCGTCCGAGCGACAGGTGACGATAACGGTGAGGTCGAACAGCTTACCCAGCTTGATCGCCATCGAACCGATTCCGCTGGTCCCGCCATGGACGAGAATAGTTTCGCCATCGCAGGCATAGCCACGCTCGAAAACGTTGTGCCATACTGTGAACAGGGTTTCAGGAAGCGCCGCCGCTTCTTCCATCGACAGGCTATCAGGGACGGGCAGACAATGCCCCGCCTGCGCCAGACAATATTCAGCATAGCCTCCGCCTGAAACCAGCGCGCAAACGCTGCGGTTTAACAAATCCGATCCGGAAGCATCGCCCGCCGCGACGACCGTTCCGGCAATTTCCAGCCCCGGAATATCGCTCGCTCCCGGTGGTGGTGGATAGAGGCCCAGCCGTTGCACAATATCGGGCCGGTTGACACCGGCTGCTGCCAATTTGATCAGCACTTCGCCGGGTCCCGGTTTCGGCACTGGTCGCGTGCAGGATTTCAGCACATCGGGTCCGCCCGGAGCGGAAATTTCGATTGCGGTCATGCTTTCGGCTATGTCGGTCATCTGGTCGCGCCCCCTCTTGCCGCTAGCTCCATAGACCGGCAGTGTCAGGCTTTCCAGTGGCGAGGCGATTATGACAGACGAATTGACAGTCGGCGCGCGCTTGCGCATCTTTGGCGCAGGAGAATATGCATGGATCTGGATGAATTGTTCGCCCGCCGCCCCGATGACCCACTGGCGGCAATGCTCAAGCAGGATATCGATCCGCTGTCGGTCGAGGAGCTCGAGGAAAGGGTAGAGGTGCTGAAAGGCGAAATCGCGCGCTGTGAAGGCAAAATCGCCTTTGCCCGCAATCACCGCAGTGCCGCCGATGCCTTGTTCAAAAAATGACCGAGTGCGGCTGTTATGGTTAACCAAGCGCTAATACATTCCATGCTTACTTCCCCATTGTGGACAAATCGCGGTTGAAAGCCGCGAAAGGGAAGCCGATATAGGTGCAGATGGGTGATACCCGCTCAGCAGGAGTGCAGCATATGCCGTCATTTGCAGAATCGCTAGAAGCCACGCTGCACAACGCTTTGCGTCATGCAGCCGAGCGCGCGCATGAATATGCGACGCTGGAGCATCTGCTGCTTGCGCTGGTTGACGATGCCGATGCCGCGAAGGTGATGCAGGCATGCGGCGTTGATGTCGGCGAATTGTCGGACACCGTCGTTCACTATCTCGACAACGAACTCGACAGTTTGAAGGTCGAAGGCAATGTCGATCCGTCGCCGACCAGCGGTTTCCAGCGGGTGGTGCAGCGCGCGATCCTGCATGTGCAAAGCTCGGGCAAGGATGTCGTTACCGGCGCCAATGTGCTGGTCGCGCTGTTTTCCGAACGCGAAAGCTATGCGGTCTATTTTCTGCAACAACAGGATATGAGCCGGCTCGACGCGGTCAGCTATATCAGCCACGGCATTGGCAAGGATGGCAAGCTGGCAGACCAGAAACCGGTCGAGGGTAGCGATGACCGCAAGGAAGAAGCAGTCGACGCCAAGGACAAGAAGGGTGGCAAGGAAACCGCGCTTGAGCAATTTACCGTCAACCTGAACGAAAAAGCCCGTCA
>Ga0075152_10002092_pt1 | contig 14267 bp, 12 predicted proteins | sample JI61114C2DNA_FD_70964 | JGI IMG/M metagenome (GOLD analysis project Ga0075152, IMG submission 70964) | Wastewater effluent complex algal communities from Wisconsin, to seasonally profile nutrient transformation and Carbon sequestration -... | ecosystem: Engineered > WWTP > Effluent > Algae...
TCGTCAATGGTCATGTTCTTGTGAATAAAACCTAGGCCGCCTTCCTGCGCCAAAGCAATAGCTAACCGAGCTTCAGTCACGGTGTCCATCGACGCCGAAACCATCGGAATATTTAAGCTAATTTTGCTGGTCAATTGAGTCCGCAAATCTGCGGTATGAGGTAGTACGGTGGAGTGCGCTGGGACAAGTAACACGTCGTCAAATGTGAGCGCTTCTTTCACGATCCTGAGCATTGCAACAATCTCGCTATAAGGGTTAAAACTCGGGGAATGTTGCGGCGCTATTTTAGTCGCTTTTCCACATTCAAACAACGCATTTTTTGATTTTATGGTAGATTAGCAGAATAGCTTAAAACGCCACTCTGTCGAATTTGTGTGAATTTCCGTAGAGTTTTCACTGGCATTAAATGCAATAATCAATTGTATTTCAGTAGCATAGATAATTTTTGAATACACATCGCCTTCACATTATTCGACTGCGCAGCAAGCCAATTTTTCGCAAAGGATTTTCATGGCAAACGCGGATATTTATACAGTCTCGCGGCTGAACTCTGAAGTTCGGCTGACCTTAGAGTTGCAGTTTCGACAATTGTGGTTGGTTGGCGAGGTGTCAAACTTCGTCGCGGCAAGCTCCGGCCACTGGTATTTCAGTCTGAAAGATCAGGCGGCACAAGTCAAAGTCGCTATGTTCAAGCAAAACAACCGATCGTCGGTGATGCCACGCAATGGCCAGCAAGTGATGATCCGTGCGCGTATCAGTGTCTATGAACCGCGCGGTGAATATCAGCTCTTGGCCGATTTTATTGAAGCTGCGGGTGATGGTTTATTACGCCAGCAATACGAGCAGTTAAAAGCGAAATTACATGCTGAAGGTTTATTCGAGCCGAGTCGGAAAAAGCCACTGCCTACCGAACCACGATGTGTGGGTGTGATTACCTCCCCCACCGGGGCCGCGATCCGAGACATCCTGACCGTATTGGCTCGCCGCGCGCCGGGGCTGAACATCGTTATTTATCCTTCGTTGGTTCAAGGTACGCAAGCAGCAACGGACTTAGTTGCAGCCTTGCAAGTGGCCATTCGCCGACGCGAGTGTGATGTGCTTATTATTGGCCGTGGCGGCGGCTCGATTGAAGATCTGTGGTGTTTTAACGACGAAACGTTAGCCCGACAAATCGCTAACTGTCCTATTCCAATCGTGAGTGCGGTTGGGCATGAAGTCGACTTCTCCATTAGCGATTTTGTTGCGGATTTACGCGCAGCAACACCGTCTGCGGCAGCAGAGCTCGTTTCCCCAGACCAACAACAGCAATGGCAGCAGGTCGCTAAGATGCAGCAACGACTGCAACAGGCGATGCGGGTGTTATTAGGTCATCAAGCTCAGCAATGGTTGTTCGCACAAAAACGCTTGCAACAACAGCATCCTGCCAGACGCCTAGAGCAGCAGCAACAACGACTCGATGAGCTGGAATTGCGACTACAGCGCGCAGTTCGTCAACACATTGAACGACATCGACAACGCTGGCAGTTTTGGCAAAAGTCTTTGGCTTTGTGCAGCCCTGCCCTTCGTGTGACTCAGCAAAGCTTGCAGCAACAGCAATTGCAGCGCCGGCTTGAGCAAGCGATCGTTTTGCGACTGCAACACGCCAAACAGCAATGGCATCAACACAGTGTGATGTTACAGCAAATCAGCCCTTTGGCGACGTTGGAACGTGGTTATGCGATTACCCTACATCAGGGGAAAGTGGTGAAGGATGCATTGAGTTTGCAAGCGGGAGATGTGATCACGACCAAAGTGGCCAATGGTGAGTTTCAATCGACGGTAATGCCACGCGACTGACAATAAGCCGTTAATAATGCAACAGAATTTGGTCGACCAAATAGCTGGTAGAGTTCAATCCATTGCTGCGGTGACATCCATGGAAGTTGCTCGTCGTGCCAAAGTTGCGCGGGGTCGAACTTCCAGCCCGTCACAATCGCGTGGCGTTGGACTTTGATACCCGCCATTAACTCGATTTCGATGCCTGAATGATGTTGAAAACGGGCGAAATAATCGCTACAGAAGGTCGGATGTTTAGACACTGCTAATTGAGGTAAATGTGCAGAGAGTGCGCAACACAGCTGAGTGAACTCAGCTGGCGTGCAAACCAAATCTAAATCCCGGGATTGAAGAACTAAGCCCAACTGCTGTAACAAACAACTGCCGCCAATTCCCCACAGCTTAGATTTAGCAAACTCAGGCAGCTCCGCCAGCCACTTGGCAAGTGCTTTGGGCGTCACTGCTGAGCTTTGCGCCATCAATTAACCTTTGCTATTTTGCCCAGGTTTTTTCTTATTCGCCAAATTCGCCCGCGCTTTTAATAAACGCTCACGTTTGTATTGTTGGTTCGGCGTTAAGGTGTTGCGACGTTCCGCGAATGGGTTTTCACCACCACGGAATTCAACACGAACCGGCGTCCCCATCATCTGCAACGATTTGCGGAAATAGTTCATCAAGTAGCGCTTGTAAGAATCTGGTAAGTCTTCAACCTGATTACCGTGAATAACAATCAGCGGCGGGTTGTAACCACCAGCATGGGCATACTTCAACTTCACCCGACGGCCTTTTACCAAAGGCGGTTGATGGTCTTCTTGCGCCATGTTCATAATGCGAGTTAACAAGGCCGTACTGACCCGACGAGTTGCCGAGTCGAACGCTTCTTCAACTGATTCAAATAAATTACCAACACCAGAGCCATGCAGTGCTGAAATAAAATGCAGACGAGCAAAGTCAATAAAGCCGAGGCGGCGGTCGAGCTCGCGCTTCACTTCATCTTTAATGCCATCATCCAAGCCATCCCATTTGTTCACCGCAATTACTAATGAACGACCGGCGTTTAACACAAAGCCTAAAATACTTAAATCTTGGTCCGAGATCCCTTGGCGAGCATCAAGCACCAATACAACAACGTTGGCATCTTCTTTTGCTAGTAGGGCTGTCACCACCGAGAACTTTTCAACAACATCATCAATTTTACCGCGACGACGAACACCGGCAGTGTCAATTAACGTGTATTGGCGTTCACCGCGTTGCATTGGGATGTAAATTGAATCACGGGTTGTACCAGGCATATCATAAACAATTACCCGTTCTTCGCCGAGAATGCGGTTGGTTAAAGTCGATTTACCAACGTTTGGCCGGCCGACAATCGCCAGTTTGATATGTTGATCACGTTCAGCTTTTTCTGCTTCAGGATCTAAAGCTGATAGATCTTCGCCCGCTTCAAAAGCAGCAAGCCGCGCTTGTTGAGTTTCCGAGAGTAACGGCACTAGGGCTTGTTGCAACAACGCTGTGACACCACGACCATGCGCAGCGGCAATTGGATAGACTTCGCCAATACCAAGACTATAAAAATCGGCAACTGCAGTGTCAGCATCCAAGCCGTCGGTTTTATTCGCAACTAAAAATACAGTCTTATTCACGCGCCGAATATGGTTGGCGATCGCTTCATCAGCAACTGTTGCCCCAGCTCGAGCATCAACAAGAAATAACACGATATCAGCTTCATCAATGGCTTTCAGCGATTGCTCAGCCATTTCCAGCTCGATACCTTCTTCGCTGCCGTCGATACCGCCGGTATCCACAACGATAAATTGCAGTCCTTCATAGTCAACTTGACCATATTTACGGTCGCGAGTTAAACCAGGAAAGTCGGCAACCAACGCGTCACGAGTACGGGTTAGGCGGTTAAATAAAGTAGATTTTCCAACATTTGGACGGCCAACTAGGGCAACTACCGGCAGCATGTAACACCTCAAACTCTAAAGCCGCTTTATTCAGCGGAGGATCTTTGATCCATAAAAAAAACAGGCCTGTGAACAGGCCTGTTTCTGTCAATTTCAACAGTCAGCCTTTATTCTGGCACACGTAATACTTCGACTTCACCATTGCGGCTTTGGATCACCAGATAATCTGGAGAACTTAAACCTTCGGTAAAAAATCCGGAACCGTCATACTCATGACGCGCCATGTATTCGCCAGTTTGACGATTAAACCAATGCAAGTTGCCTTCATCGTCACCAACCACTACATAGTTCTTGTAGACAGCAGGACCTGTGACAAAGTGTTTGTGCAATACTGGTTGCGACCAAGTTTCTGTGCCGCTAGAAGCTTCAACTGCATATACTTTACCTGTTGAATCAACAAGGTAAAGAATACCGTCAACTAAAGTCATAGTCCGGAAACTTGCATAATCGCGTTTCCAAATCATGCGACCCGTGCGTAATTCCAACGCAACTAACTGACCATTATAGGCGATGGCATAGATTGTACCATTTTGCACAATCGGTGTCGCATCAACATCGATAATTCGCGCTAAATCAGTACTGCCCTTGGCAACCGCTATAGGTTCTTCCCAAGCAGGAACCCCTTTGTCGGCAATCAACACACCGACTTTACCGCTACCAGTGCCATAAATAATACCACCAGCGGCGGTTGTCACTTCGCTGATACCGCGCAAGGTTAACAACGAGTTTTCCGACTCGTGCATCCAACGCTGTTCGCCGGTGTCAGGTTGCAGAGCGTATAAACGACCACCACCAGTATTCACCAGCACATAACCTTCACCAGCAACAGGCGCAGTTAAAACCTCACCACCCACTTGCACTGACCAAACACGCTCACCGGTTTCTGGGTTAAACGCGATAACATCACCATCTTCAGTGCCAATATAGATTTTGTCGTAGCCAACACCTACACCACCGGCAACTTTAGCATTCCGCTCATTCCACCAATGGCTAATAGCACCAAAAGTCGGCGCTTGTGCACCATCGCGAATATCAACAGTCCAAAGCTCAGTCCCGTCGGCTAAATTAAACGCAGTTAATACACCTTTGCGACTCGCAACAAACAATTTATCGCCAACAATAGCTGGTTTTAAATGTGAATCAAAATGCTCGACACCATCACCCACTGAGCTACTCCAGACTGTTTCTGGAGCAACTTTGTTGTCAATTTCTGGCAGCACTAGCACTTCTTCATCATTCGAAGCACAACCTGCCAAACCCCACAACAACAGCATTGCGGCGCTACAGCTTTTTACAGATAACTTCACACTAACCTCTTAGCCAGCAACGTGGGCGAGTTCGTTCAGTTTCACATCTAACAATGGATTTTTACCCATTTCGGTAACCAATTGCGCTGCTTTGTATGCAGCTTTGGCTTTTACTTCGTCGCCAGACTTTAACCAGACGTCACCTTTAAGTTCATGCTGTTGCGCTGTAAATGCAGCTGGCATTGTCACTTCCAGTGTCGCCAAGGCTTCTTTGTATTTTGCTTGCTCAGCTTCAACCCGAGCTAAACGCAGTTGCGCTAATGCAACCACTTCGGCTTCTTTGCTGTTGGTAACAACCCAACGTAATTGAGTTTCCGCCATGGCGAAATCTTTCTTCAGCACAGCTTCCTTGGCCGACAATAACGCGGTTAATGCCGCGTATGAACTCGATTGATTGTCATCGACGAATTTTTTCGCCGAGACCAACCATGCTTCTTTATCTGCATCTGGTTTTTGTGACTCTTCTAACAACTGGCTGTAGGCAGCTGATTGCGCTTCAAGTTGCTCCAACTGATTTTGTTGGTAATAGCGAAAGCCATACAAGCCAGCAAAACCAATTAATAAACCCGCGGCGATGGCTAAACCATTTTCTTTCAAAAACCGCTGCAGCGCTTCTACTTGTTGTTCGTCGTTGCTATAAATTTCCATCGATCACTCCGTTAAAACTGCTTCAGCACTGCGGCTAAGTCAGCGATATTTACTGTTTGTTGCGGCTGGTCGGCTCGAAGCCACTTTAATGTCACTTGGCCATTGGCCAGTTCGTCATCACCCAGCAGCACGCCAAGCGCTGCGCCGGATTTATCAGCTCGTTTTAATTGTTTTTTCAAGTTACCACCACCGCAATGCAGCATTACCCGTTTTCCTGGTAATACTGAACGCAGTTGTTCGGCAACAGAAACTGCAGCAAGTTCCGCAGCTTCACCTAAAGGCATTAGATATAGGTCCGCATTATTGCTAACTGCTGGGATCAAATCCAGCGTTTGCAGCAATAGCACTAATCTTTCCATGCCCAAAGCAAAACCTACCGCTGGCGTTGCTTTACCACCAAGTTGTTCAACTAACCCATCATAACGACCACCGGCACAGACCGTGCCTTGTGAGCCAAGGCTTGTTGTCACCCATTCAAACACTGTCTTGTTGTAATAATCTAAACCACGAACCAGTCTTGGATTGATGGTGAATTCAATGCCTGCGGCTTGCAAACGCCGCTGTAATGCTTGGAAATGCTCTGCTGACTCAGCATCTAAGTGATCGAGGAGTTTCGGAGCATTGGCTAGCATTTCAGCCATCAAAGGATTTTTGCTATCCAGAACCCGCAATGGGTTTGAATACATTCGGCGTAAGCTATCTTCATCAAGCAAGTCTTTATGCTGTTCTAAGTAGCTGACTAAAAGATCACGATAAGCTGCGCGAGCAGCATTGGAGCCCAGTGTATTGAGTTCCAAAGTGACAAAAGGCGTTAAACCCAGTTCACGCCATAAGCGAGCGCTAAGAATAATCACTTCAGCATCAATGTCCGGCCCTTGCATACCAAATGCTTCTAAGCCAAATTGATGGAACTGACGATAGCGGCCTTTTTGCGGACGTTCGTGACGAAACATCGGCCCCATGTACCATAACCGCTGTTCTTGGTTGTATAACAAGCCAGCCTGGTTGGCTGCGCGCACACAGCATGCCGTACCTTCTGGACGCAAAGTTAAACTATCGCCATTGCGGTCACTAAAGGTGTACATTTCTTTTTCGACGATATCAGTAACTTCACCGATTGACCGTTTGAAAAGCTCGGTCATTTCGACAATCGGAAAGCGAATTTCATCATAGCCGTAGCTGCTGACGGTACGTCTGATCATTGATTCAACGTACTGCCAAACTGGAGTGTCCTGCGGCAGACAATCGTTCATACCGCGGATCGCTTGAATTTCTTTCGACACTTTTATACCCAATATCTTTACTGAATCATTACGGATTCGCTGACTAATCCACTTGCTTAATGGCGATTGCTTGACGTTGTGCCGCTAAAAATTCGCGCACCTGCTGTTCAAGTTGCTCGGCAACACTTTCATTGTCGATGCGCAGCTTTTGCCGCTCACCTTTAATATAAAATCCACTTTTGCGGTTCGCGCCGGCGACACCTAAATCTGAAATTAATGCCTCACCAGGCCCGTTAACCACGCACCCTATCACAGATACGGTCAATGGATCGATAACATCTTCAAGCCGTTGCTCTAATTCGTTCATGGTTTTGATCACATCAAACTCTTGGCGTGAACAACTTGGACATGCAATAAAGTTGATGCCTCTTGAACGGATGCGCAACGATTTCAAAATATCAAAGGCAACTTTCACTTCTTCGACCGGGTCTGCCGCCAAAGAAATCCGCAAGGTATCACCAATACCTTCAGCCAATAACATCCCTAAACCGATGGCCGATTTCACGGCGCCAGCCCGAGCGCCACCCGCTTCAGTAATGCCTAAATGTAACGGCTGCTCGATTTGTTTTGCTAAAAGTCGATATGCACCAACGGCTAAAAACACATCAGACGCTTTTACCGAGACTTTGAAGTTATCAAAATTCAAACGATCGAGGATGTCGACATGCCGCATCGCCGATTCGACCAAAGCCTCAGGGTTTGGTTCGCGATACTTCTCTTGAATATCCGCTTCTAGTGAACCGCCATTCACACCGATACGAATTGGAATATTGTTATCGCGAGCGCAATCAACCACCGCGCGAACGCGGTCTTCCCGACCGATATTACCTGGGTTGATCCGCAGACAGTCAACACCATATTCGGCAACTTTCAGGGCTATCCGATAATCAAAATGGATATCAGCGACTAACGGAATTGGCGATTGTTGCTTGATAAATTTGAAGGCTTCAGCTGCTTCCATAGTCGGCACCGACACTCGAACTAAATCCGCACCCGCTTTAGCAATCGCCTGGATTTGCGCAAGCGTTGCCTCGACATCTGTGGTACGAGTGTTGGTCATCGATTGCACGGCTATTGGCGCATCACCACCAATTAACACGTTACCAACCCGAATTTGTTTGGACTTACGCCGAATAATAGGACTTTCTGAATACATGTTAAGCCGGTCCGTTAAAAGTTAAGCGAGTGACACGCCCTGTTTGGTACTGGGACAAATCGATCGACACATCATTTAATTGCAAAGTGACTGCTGTAGGCTCACCGAGGGTTACTTTGAGCGGGAAAACCCCACTAATCTGGGCTTCTTGCCCAGCTTGATACATCTGGTAGGTTAAACGCTTTCCACTACTATCTTCAACCGACACCCAGCAGCCTTTACTAAATTGCATGGTCAATTTGCCACGCACGCCAACAGCAGTATCTTCAGGAGTTGAGGTCGGTTCGTTGACTTCGGACTCTTCAATCGTTGGGGTTGTTGTCGACACCACAGCGCTCGCAGCTGGCAAGCCTTCTGGCTTTGGTGCTTGTTCGGCGATTGCAGGCGACGACGCTGTTGCGGCGTTCAAAGCAGTATCGGTTTCTGGGCTGTTCGCCACCATTGCTGGTGTTTGCTGGAGTTCAGTTGATAACGAACCATCGGTGTTTATTGCAGGCGTGGTGGCACTTGCTGGCTCTGCTTCAGCGGCAGTTATTGCCGAAGCATGTTGTGCAGGTGTCGTGGCCGACATTTCGGTCACCGGCAACTCTGCGCTTTCATTATATTCTGGCAATACCGAAACCGGCTTATCATCTAGCATGTGAGTCTGCCACACCGACACCAAAAATAGACCGATAAGCAACACGACAACGAAATATGTCGCGAGCATAAACCGACTTTCCGCAGCGTCCCGACGTGTTTTGTTGGAAAAGCTTTTCATTTCCTTCGGATGGTGACGCAAATAAGCAGTTTGCACGGCAAACGCTTGCAAAATTTCGCTCTCAGATAACTTTAATAACCGAGCATAGGAGCGCAAATAGCCGCGCATAAAAGTCGGCGCAACAGATTGGTCCCATTGCTCAGCTTCCATTTGCGCAATAACGGCAATTTTCAGATTGAGCTGCATTGCCGCCTGCGCTTGCGTTAGCCCGCGTTGTTCACGAGCTTGCTGCAGAATATAGCCAAGACTGGTTTCGTCTTGTTCGTTCGTTACGTTCATAATGAAGGAGTTTCACTTGCTCGCAAATTAAGAGTCTGCCCAGGCGTTAATTCTTGGCCTGGCGTTAAGTGATTTAGCTCAAGTAAGGTGTCAATACTGATATTAAACTTGAACGCGATGGAAAACAGTGTGTCCCCAACATTCACTTTATAACTAGCAGGCACCGCACCCGCGTCCGCTTTGGCGACTTTTAACGTCATGCCTTCACGGATCATGCTGGCATCAGACAGTTTATTTAATTGCTGTAATTCGGAAACACTTAAGCGAAAGCGACTGGCAATTCGATACAAAGTGTCGCCCGCTTGCACCACATAAGTGCTTGGTGTCGCCGCTTGAGTTTCTGTCACGTTTTCGGTTGGCGCCGCAGATGTTGTCACGTTAGCCACAGCCGGAGCCGCTGATTCATCCGATACAGAGTCGGCGGTATTACTCGCAACAACCGCATTTTGCTGAGCACTTTTTTCAGTAACAGCAACAGTTGCTGGAGTCGTTGCTACATTCATCTGCTGACCTTGCCCAGAGGTTATCTGTTCGATAGTCGGTTCAGCGGTGGTCGGCAATTGCACTTCTTCCGGTAACGGTTCCTCTTTTGCCATCGCTTGTGGTGCTGACTCATCAGTACCTCCTTTACGTCTGACAATCTTCATTTTCGGCGCGGCAACAGGAGCTGCAGGAATTTCGTCAACTTGGGCTTGCCCCATGACACTAGATTTAAAACGCTGGCGTAGTTTATCTGGTTCACTTTCACGGAAATCTCCCGCAAGAACCATGCTTGTCTCTTTACCGGTTGGATAAACAGAAACCAAGAATTTTTCTGCGGTCTGCTGCTCAACAGCATCGCCGGTACGATAAGCAATCAGATAACGCAGCAAAGTGGCTGCAGCTGAGACTTGCCCTAAGTTTTGCAGGCGAGTTTCCCATTTTTTCGCTTCAGTCATATTGCCCATGGCATATTCAAGCATGGCCAAGTTATACACTGTCGATTGCCGAGTCCCACTGTGCTTCACGGCACTCAACAGATATTGCTTGTATTTCGAGAAGTCGTTTTGTTCTAAGGAGCAGTACGCTAAATTTTCATAGCTGTCGGCAACACGAATATAACCAGGACGTTTGACGGCAGCTAACAATAGATCTTCTGCTTGTTTAAATTTGCCATGTTGGCAAAGGAAGGCACCAAAATTGTTATACGTATCCGCGTTATTGTCATCTTTACGCAAGGCGGTGCGATAAGATTCTTCAGCTAATTCGACTTCATCCACTTGCTGATAATAATAAGCCAGAGCGTTCCAAATCTCTGGCATATCTGGCGCCAAATCTTTGGCCTTCTCCAAATTGAAAATAGCTTGATCGTTCTCACCGCGCTGCAGATAAGTCAACCCCAGCGACATGCGAGTTCGGGCTTGTTGATCAGTCCCGACCTCCGTTTGTCCGCCCCGGGTACCTTCGACCACCGTTTGTTCTGACACACAGCCCACGACCGTGAATTGCAACAAAATTGCCAGAGCCGTAATTTTCAAATTTGACATGAAAGCCTGTCTATCCTTGTGTTTAGACCATCTGGGTGTTTAGACCATCTTGACTGAAATAGCCTCGCCTTTCAGCTGCTTTTTAACCTGGCGTTTGGTCCGGTCGACAACGTCACCGACCATCTGGCCGCAGGCGGCATCGATATCATCACCACGAGTTTTTCGGACTATGACGGTAAAACCATATTCCTGCAATACTTTATTAAATCGGTCAATCCGCGAATTGCTTGAACGTTTGTATGGCGACCCAGGGTATGGGTTAAACGGGATCAAGTTAATCTTCGATGGGGTGTCTTTTAATGCTTTTGCCAGTTCATGCGCTTGGTCCGTACTGTCATTCACGCCTTCGAGCATTACATATTCAACTGTCACTTTATCGTTCGCACGCGAACCGTCAACGTACCGTTTAGACGCCGCCAAGAATTCTTCCATCGGATACTTACGATTTACCGGGACCAGTTCATCACGCAGAGTATTGTTCGGCGCATGCAATGAAATCGCCAGTGCAACATCGATTTTCTCTTTCAACAAATCCAGTGCCGGCACAACGCCAGAAGTACTCACAGTGACTCGGCGTTTTGATAAGCCGAAGCCATAATCTTCCATCATTAATTCAAGTGCAGGCACCACGTTATTTAAATTTAATAATGGCTCGCCCATGCCCATCATCACTACGTTAGTCACTGGCTTTTCACCAGTGTCACCGTAACTACCGATAATTTGGCTAACCCGCCAGACTTGGCCGATGATTTCAGACACACTCAAATTACGGTTAAAGCCTTGCTGCGCCGTTGAACAGAAGGAACAATCCAATGCACAACCGACTTGGGAAGAGACACACAAAGTTCTGCGATCGCGTTCAGGGATCCAGACTGTTTCAACTTCTTGACCGCCCTTTAGCCCCATCACAAATTTAATTGTGCCGTCAGCACTATCCTGACGAGTCACCACTACCGGCGCTTCAATCACCGCTTGGCGCTTCAGTTTTTCACGCAAATCCTTGTTGATGTTTGTCATTTTGTCAAAATCATCAACACAGAAATGATATATCCATTTCATTAATTGATCGGCTCGGAAGGCCTTTTCGCCTAATGAAACCAAAAACTCTTTCATTTCATTGCGGGTTAAATCCAGCAAATTGACTTTTTCAACTGACGTATTCATCAAACTAGCTCCTAGGACACGGGCCGATTTTGTCTGTCTGCGTAAACTGTAGCGCAACAACTCAGACAGAGAAAATCATCCCAAAACATTTGGACATCACTTGGCACTGGCCTTTGAGATATCCGCAAGGATGTTAGGGTTTTACCCCTGATTTTAATAGACAGAAAGGGGGCTCCGCCCCCTTTGCTGTTTTTATCACTGCAATAACTCAGTAAAACTGAGTTTAATACTCAATTAGCGAGTACGAGCACACAGCTCAGCGTCAGTGAAGAAGAAAGCAATTTCACGAGCAGCTGAAGCTGCAGCGTCAGAACCGTGAACAGCGTTTTCATCGATGCTAGCAGCGAAATCAGCACGTAAAGTACCTGGTGCTGCATCTTTAGGATTGGTAGCACCCATGATTTCACGGTTTTTCAGAACAGCGTTTTCGCCTTCTAACACTTGAACCATTACTGGACCAGAAGTCATGAAAGATACTAAAGCATTGAAAAATGGACGCTCTTTGTGCTCGCCATAGAAGCCTTCAGCTTGTTCACGAGTCAGGTGCAGCATTTTTGCAGCAACAATTTTCAGGCCTGCAGTTTCGAAACGGTGATAGATTGCACCGATCAGGTTTTTAGCAACTGCGTCTGGTTTTACGATTGAGAAAGTACGTTCTAAGGCCATGAATGACTCCGATTAATTAGATGTTGAAAATTCTGCGGTCGCGAATTATACGCTATTGAAATCATGTTGACTATTTTTTTGCACGAACATTCAGCAAAGTCTGAAGGTTCACAGGCAACAACAAATGGAATTATGGCGGAGTAATATTGCAGATAAAATTTGGCCGAAGAAAACCCTGGGTTTTCCTCGGCACATTGCGGCTAATCAGACTTAGAATTTACCAATGACTTTGACCGAAGCATCAACGGCTGACGCATCGATATAGCCAATGGCACTTGGATCCGCAGCCACTGCAGCTTTCATTGCTGCATCGTCAGCAAGCTCTTTTGGTGGAGTACCTTTTCCAGTGAATACCAACTTCGACCAATACGCTTTCATCTGGCTGGACGATTTGCCGAGCACTTTACTGTCAAAGTCAGCACGACCAGCAGCTGATTCAGCAAGGTTCAATGGCGTCGCTTTCGCTCCACCGGCAAAACTAGTACCACGACCAGTAAATAAACGAGTGATCTCGGCTTGATCTGCTGCAGCCGCATTTGACGGATGCACAATCACCGCAACTTCCGCAGCAACTAGCTGGCTAGTTAATGCGATAGGAACTAACAAAACTTTGAACCAATTCATGGTTATCTCCAAACTTAAAATACTAAATCAATGCCGAAAGTAATGGACTTGCTATCCCCAGCCACTTGCCCGCCATTGAATCCGTCATCAGTTACATCATCGTACTGTAACTTAAAAGCAGCAGCGCTATGGAAATCCCAACGGACGCCGACACTGGTAGTACTGTGTACTTCACCTTCAGAGTCAAAGTCTGCATAGGATAGATAAGGTGTCCATTCATTAATTCGATAACCGCCCGAAACCAAATAGGTATCGAAATCACCACCATCAAGGGTCAGTCGGTTCAACTCAGATAATAAAATCCAGTTGTTGTAATCAATATTGGTCGAAATACCTGCAAATTTGCCACGCCGAGTATTCTCGCCATTCCACAACACAGGAGCGCCGCTGCGATAGCGTTCATTCTCATACGTCATATAGGTCAAGCGCAGATCAAACCAATCCCGGTTAAAACTCAGTACACCACCAACGATATTCTTCCAAATCTCGCGAACAGGCTCACTGCCAAAAAACTCGGACAGTAACTTGTTGGTGGTGTCGTCTTCACGGCCTGTGTAGATATTCCCAGATACCGCCCAATCTTGTATTTGGTAATTAAACTGCGCATTTACGCCGTTGTAATTGAAGATCTGCCAAGTGTAGTTATCTGCCGGTGGCCTGATCCATAAATACGCATAGCTAACATCGAAAAAGTCAGAGTAATAGTACAACGGCAAACGCTTTTTACCTGCTTGAATAGTCCAGTTATCATTCACCTGATATGACAAATAAGCCCATTCAAACTTCGCTTTATAGTCGTCCGCCCCACGCCCAACCATTTGTGCGGTCGCAGTCAGTCCGTCAGACAATTCAGAACTAATCTGCAACCCGTATTTCGAGTCAGGTTTAAACGACCATTCCTCATTGTAGAAGCCGACTGTCGGGTAATTTGCAAGGAAGGTTGGTCCAAGCCCAAAATCTTCCACCCCAGTACCACTCAACACCTTGCCACCAACCACTGATGCGAACCCAGAAATCTCCGTTTCCGCTTGCAGCTGGCCACAATAAATTGCCAGCAATACTGCTATCCCCG